>OLNI01000310.1_pt1 | contig 49849 bp, 7 predicted proteins | sample 1672921 | NCBI WGS metagenome assembly OLNI01 (sample SAMEA3136737, study PRJEB25190) | human gut metagenome | biome: human gut; feature: human-associated habitat; material: faeces | place: Austria | collected 2013 | reverse complement strand
GATGGTCTCGGGCTTCTTCACCTCGCCGCGGGACCAGCTGCGCACGTCCTCGGCGGAAGCGAGCGAAATGCGCAGGGCGTCGAAGTTGTTGACGTCGAATTCCGTCATGGGGTTAGGCCTCCTCTCCGCCACCGATGAGGTCGGTGTTCAGGTCGGACTCAAGACCGCTCATCAGGTCGCCCAGCTCGGCAGCCAGGGCATCGATGGCGTTGGCCTCTTCGTCTTCGGTCTTCTTGGCATCAGCGGCAAGTGCGGCGTAAAGCGCCTGGTCGGCACTGTAGTCCTCGATCTCGTCCTCGCTGATGGGTTGCATATCGTGGCCCTCGAGCTCGACGTTCAAGCACAGGGACTTCATTTCCTTCACGAGCACCTTGAAGGACTCGGGCACCTCCGGCGCCGGGATGTTCTCGCCCTTCACGATGGCCTCGTAGCTCTTCACGCGGCCCGACGTGTCGTCGGACTTCACCGTGAGGATCTCCTGCAGCACGTTGGAGGCGCCGTAGGCGTACAGCGCCCACACCTCCATCTCGCCGAAACGCTGGCCGCCGAACTGGGCCTTGCCGCCGAGGGGCTGCTGGGTGATGAGGCTGTAGGGGCCGGTCGAGCGGGCGTGAATCTTGTCGTCCACCATGTGGCCGAGCTTCAGGATGTAGGTCTGGCCGACAGTGATGGGCTCGCGGAACTTCTCGCCGGTGCGGCCGTCGTACAGCCACGTCTTGCCGGTGCGCGTCAGCTGGGGCACCAGCTCGTCGCGGGCCATGTCGCCGTACTTCGCGTGGTTCATGTTGATGAGGTTGCGGTTGGCCTTCTCGATGGCGTCCGAGATCTCTTCCTCGGTGGCGCCGTCGAACACGGGCGTGGCCACGTACATCGGGCCCTCCACGACTTCGTCGGTCTCCTCGGCGTCCGACCAGCCCCACTTGGCGGCCCAGCCGAGGTGGTTCTCGAGCAGCTGGCCGACGTTCATACGGGACGGAACGCCCAGGGGGTTCAGGATGACGTCGATCGGGGTGCCGTCGGCGAGGTAGGGCATGTCCTCCACCGGCAGCACGCGGGAGATAACGCCCTTGTTGCCGTGACGGCCGGACAGCTTGTCGCCCTGCTGCACCTTGCGCTTCTGAGCGACGTAGATGCGCACGAGCTCGTTCACGCCGGGGGCCAGATCATCGCCGGCCTCGCGGGAGGAGCGGTAGATGCCGATGACGCGGCCGCCGGAGCCGTGGGGCACCTTCAGCGACGTATCGCGCACCTCGCGGGCCTTCTCGCCGAAGATGGCGCGAAGCAAGCGCTCCTCGGCGGTGAGCTCGGTCTCGCCCTTCGGGGTGACCTTGCCCACCAGCACGTCTCCCGGGAACACCTCGGCGCCCACGCGGATGATGCCGTCGGCGTCCAGGTCGGAAATCATGTCCTCGGAGATGTTGGGGATCTCGCGGGTAATCTCCTCGGGGCCCAGCTTCGTGTCGCGGGCGTCCACCTCGTACTCGGAGATGTGGATGGAGGTCAGCAGGTCCTCGGCCACGACGCGCTCGGACACGATGATAGCGTCCTCGTAGTTGTAGCCTTCCCACGGCATGTAGGCGATCATAAGGTTCTGGCCGAGCGCCAGCTCGCCGCCATCGCAGGACGGGCCGTCGGCCAGCACGTCGCCGGCCTGCACCTCGTCGCCCTTGCGGACGATGGGACGGTGGTTGATACAACCGGACTGGTTGGAGCGCTGGAACTTCGGAATGAGGTACTCGTCGTACTCGCCGTCGTCGTTCAGGATGATGATGGTCTGGCCGTCAACGTAATCGACCACGCCGGGGCGCTGGGCCACGAGGATCTCGCCGGAGTCCACCGCGATGCGGTGCTCGATGCCAGTACCCACGAGCGGGGCGCTCGGACGCAGCAGCGGCACAGCCTGGCGCTGCATGTTCGAGCCCATGAGGGCGCGGTTGGCGTCGTCGTGCTCGAGGAACGGAATGAGCGAGGTAGCCACGGAGGTCATCTGGCGCGGCGACACGTCCATGTAGTTGACCATCTCCGGCGGCACGTCCATGGCCTCGCCGAACACGCCGTTGGTGTCGGTGGTACGGGCGAGCACGCGGGCGGACTTGTGGAAGACGCCGTCCTCGTCGGTGTAGCCGAACTCGCGGGTTTCCAGATCGAACAAGTCGTTGGCCTGGGCGATGGTGAAGTTCTCTTCCTCATCGGCGGTCAGGTAGTCGATCTCGTCGGTCACCTTGCCGTCGATCACGCGGCGGTAGGGCGTCTCGATGAAGCCGTAAGGATTGATGCGGCCATAGGTGGCCAGAGAGCCGATAAGGCCGATGTTCGGGCCTTCAGGCGTCTCGATGGGGCACATGCGGCCGTAGTGGGAGGTGTGGACGTCGCGCACCTCGAAGCCGGCGCGCTCGCGGGACAGACCGCCCGGGCCCAGAGCCGACAGACGGCGCTTGTGCGTAATGCCGGCGGCGGGGTTGGACTGATCCATGAACTGCGAGAGCTGGGAGCTTCCGAAGAACTCCTTGATGGCGGCCACGATGGGGCGGATGTTCACGAGCGACTGCGGCGTGATCTCGTCGGGCTCCTGCATGGACATGCGCTCGCGCACCACGCGCTCCATACGCGACAGGCCGATGCGGAACTGGTTCTGGATCAGCTCGCCCACGCTGCGGATGCGGCGGTTGCCGAAGTGGTCGATGTCGTCGGTGACGAAGCCCTCGTCGCCGTTGTGCAGACCGATGATGTAGCGCATCGTGCGGATGATGTCCTCATTGGTCAGCGTGGAGGAATCGTTCTCCTCGGGGGTGAAGCCGAGCTTCTTGTCCATCTTGTAGCGACCGACCTTGGCCAGGTCATAGCGCTGCGGGTTGAAGAACAGGCCGTCGAGCAGCGTGCGGGCGGAATCGATCGTCGGCGGCTCGCCGGGACGGAAGCGCTTGTACAGCTCGATGAGCGACTCTTCCTTGGTGGTGGCGGGGTCGCGGTCGAGCGTGCGCAGCACCATCTCGGAGGAGCCCAGAAGCTCGATGATCTCCTCGCGGGTCTCGGCCAGGCCGAGGGCGCGCACGAGCAGGGTGGCCGGCTGCTTGCGCTTGCGGTCGATGCGCACGGAGAGCAGGTCGCGCTTGTCGGTTTCGAACTCGAGCCACGCACCGCGGGAAGGGATGACCTTCGCGTTGTAGATGGTCTTGTCGGAGGTCTTGTCGCGCTCAGAGGCGAAGTACACGCCCGGGGAGCGCACGAGCTGGGAGACGACCACGCGCTCGGTGCCGTTGATGATGAAGGTGCCGCGCGGCGTCATGAGCGGGAAGTCGCCCATGAACACCTCCTGCTCCTTGATCTCGCCGGTCTCACGGTTGATGAAGCGGATCTCCACAAAGAGCGGCGCCTGGTAGGTGACGTCCTTCTCCTTGCATTCGTCCACCGTGTACTTGGGCTCGCCGAACTCGTGCTTACCGAATTCGACGCACATGTCGCCGGTGTTGTTCTCAATCGGGCACACATCGGCGAACGCCTGGGCCAAGCCCTCGTTCTTGAACCAGTCGAAGCTTTCCGTCTGGATAGCGATCAGGTTCGGGACGTCCATGACGTCGGGAATCTTCGCGAAGCTTCGGCGATCCCTGTAAAGGCTGGTGGGAGCGGATTTCTTATCCATTGCCACGAGGCTGTTCCTCCTTCACGTCCATCGCAAATCTGCAAAAAAGTTGCAATTCGCTAAAATACTACGGCGAAAAGCCCGAGTCAAGAAAAATTTTTAGCAGCCATGGAAATTTTCTGGAAAATAGGGCTCGGAGCTGGGCGTTGTTGCGTTCCGCCCTCCGTAGGGGGCAACCTTGGTCGCCCCTCCTCAGGTGAGGGCGCCGCGCTTGAGGAGGGCAGACCAAGGTCGCCCCTACGGATTGGAGCGCCACGCTCTCGCGCAACGAAAAGGGCGGACCGAAGTCCGCCCTTGTGGGATGGGGCAGAGCGTTTTCGCTCCGTCCCATTCTGCTATGAGAATGCCGTTAGTTTCCGGCGGCGCGGGCGGCCTCGTAGGCTTCCACGAGCTTCTTCGTCACGTCGGCCGGCGCCTGCTCGTAGCCTTCCAGGGTGAGCGTGTAGGAGCCGGAGCCGCGGGTCATGGAGCGCAGATCCTTGGTGTAGTTGATGACCTCGGCGTAGGGTGCGCGCATCTTGATGACGGTCTCGCCGGCGGCGAAGCCCGCGTCGGTGCCCACAATGCGGCCGCGGCGCGTGGAGATGTCGCCCATGATGGTACCGGCGTATTCCTCCCCCACGGTCACTTCCATGGTGGCCCAGGGCTCCAAGATGATGGGGCCGGCGTTCTCGCAGCAGGCGCGGAAGCCGATGCGGGCCGCGGTCTTGAAGGCCATCTCGTTGGAGTCGACGGAATGGTAGGAGCCGTCGAACACGGTGCACCGGATGTCCACCATGGGGTAGCCGGCCAAGAAGCCCTCCTCCATGGCCTCGCGCACGCCCTTGTCCACGGCCGGGATGAGGCCGTTGGGGATGGCGCCGCCCTTGATCTCGTCCACGAACTCGTAGCCCTCGCCGGGGATGGGGGCCAGGCGCAGCCAGCAGTCGCCGAACTGGCCGGCGCCGCCGGTCTGCTTCTTGTGACGGCCCTGGGCCTCGGCCGACTTCGTGATGGTCTCGCGGTAGGGAATGCGCACGGGCACGAGCTTCGCCTCCACGCCGGACTGCTCCTTCAGGCGGTTCAGCAGCATCTCCACCTGGGCCTCGCCCATGGCGTGGATGATGGTCTGGTGCGTGTCCTCGTCGCGGCGGATGCGCAGGGTGGGATCGGCCTCGGCGGCGCGGGCCAGGAAGGTGCCGAGCTTGTCCTCCTCCTTCTTCGACACAGCCTCGATGGCCACGGGGTACAAGGGCTCGGGCAGAGGCAAAGGCTCGATGGCGATGGTGCCCTCACAGGAGAGCGTGTCGCCCGCGCGCACATCGGAGAGTTTCGGCACCACGACGATGTCGCCGGCCTTGGCGCTCTTCACATCCACGGCCTCTTTGCCCATCATGACCTGGATCTTGCCAAGACGCTCCTTCTTGCCGGTGCGTCCGCAGACGAGCTCCAGGCCCGGCTCCAGGTAGCCGGAGATGACTTTCAGGAAGGTGAGGCGCCCCACGAACGGGTCGGACACCGTCTTGAAGGCGAAGGCGCAGGGGGGCTTCGTCTCGTCGATGCGCACCGTCACGTCGTCGGCCATGCGGAAGCGACCGTGGCTCTTCGGGTGCGGGAAGTAGGTGCAGATGTCTTCCATAAGACCCTGAACACCCTGCATGATGATGGTGGAACCCACGAACACCGGGATGATGAGCTCCTGGGCGATAGCCTTGTCCAGCAGGCCTTCCAGCTCCTCTTGGGTGAGCTGCTCTTCGCCCTCGAGGTACTTCATCATAAGCTCGTCGTCGGCCTCGGCCACCAGATCGCACAGCTTGTCGCGGGCGATGCGCGCTTCTTCCTGGTACTTCGCCGGCAGCGTGTCCACCGCTTCCACGCGCTCGCCGCCGTCCTCGAAATAGCGGGCCTCCATGCGGATGATGTCGATGACGCCCTGGAACTCCTCGGCCTGGCCGATGGGGATGGTCACCGCGCCCAAGCGGCCGCCGAAGCGGGCGTGCAGCAGCGCCATGGCGGCGTCGAAGTTGGCGTTCTCGCGATCGATGTGGTTGATGTACACCGCGCGCGACAGACGCATGTCCTCGGCCTCGCGCCACAGCTTCGTCGTCATGACCTGGGGACCATCGACGGCGTCCACCACGAACAGGGCCATTTCGGCCGCCTGCATGGTGGCCAGCGTGTCGCCGATGAAGTCGGGGTGGCCGGAGGTGTCCAGCACGTTGATCTTGTAGTCCTTGTAGGGGATGGGGGCGATGGAGGTGGAAATGGTGAACTTGCGCTTGATTTCCTCGGGATCGTAGTCGAGGTACGACTTGCCGTCGTGCGTCGTGCCCATGCGCGGCGTCTTGCCGGAAACGAAGAGCATGGCCTCGGCCAGCGAGGTCTTGCCGGCGCCATCCTGTCCCACAAGGACGATGTTTCTGACGTGTTCGGGAGCCGGAGCTGCCATGAGCGACCACCTGCCTTCCTGATTGAGGGCGCCCGCACCCCTTGCGCGGGTCTAACCCGGGCGCGCTGCCCATCGGTCGCGCGCCTTCTCGCCAAACGCTACGCTGAATTCCCGTTGCCGCGAACACCCGCTGCCGGGGCCGCGCCAACTGACAGATCCACGACCCGTGAGCTCTTGGCGCATCGCCAGCGAGCGGTCTTTCAGCGCCGACGAACGGCGTCTTTTCCGTGGCATCCATATTAGCAGAGGGCACCGCGTCCGCTGAGTACAGCGAAAAATTCGCGAGACGAAGCTCGTGCGCTTTTTCTCAGGGGGAGCTTCTCAGGGTTTGATCCGCGAGTTGGTCCGCGAGCCGATCCGCAAGCTGGTCCGCGAGCCGGCCCGCGCACCCCACTACCGCCCCATGCGACGCCGCCACGGTTGGCGCGAGGAACCAACCGAGACATTCTCGCGTCATTAATGCGGTTCGGAAAGAGTAATCTGCTCGAACGCGCGGAGCGCGGAGGGATCGTGCCAGCAACCCCTCCCCACCATACGGCTTCATCATCGATTGGAAAAGGACGGCCAATGTCGAAACTGATACTATGGGGCTTAAGCGCCCTCGACTTCTATCAACACGGCGATTTCGCCTCTCTCCCCACCCTGTGGCTCGATATCGCCCACCAGGAGGACATCGCCCCCAACGCTGCCGCCGTTCAGTACCTAGAGGATAGGCTCCCTTGGCTGAGCAAGCCTTTTCATGTCATCGTTCCCTCGCGTCAACAAAAGCGCAATCTCAAAGACGTGCGCTGCCATGTTGCAGAGGAGTCCCTTTGGCAAAATTGCTATTTGCGTATCGAGCAAGGGCTTTTTGCTCCTTCCCCCGAGATCGCTTTTCTCCAAAGCAACTGGAGTCGCGATCTTGCCGAAGTGACCTTCAAAGGAAGCGCCCTTTGCGGCACCTACGGTCTAACACCCCCTTTCGACACCGTCTTTAATCGTCCCGCGCTTACTTCATCCGAGCGCATTCGAGAAGCTCTTTTAGCCCATCGGGACATACGAGGCTGCGCCATGACGAGACGCGCCGCTCCTTGGATTCTCAATAACGCTGCCTCGCCGAGAGAAGCAGCCCTCGCTCTTCTCATGACGCTCCCCAACCATCTCGGCGGCTACCACTTTGCCCGACCGACACTGAACTACTCCATCGAGCTCACCAGCCTCGCTCGCCCGCTCTCCCGAAAAGAGTACTATGTCGCGGACGTTTGCTGGCCCGCCCAAAGGCTCGTTCTCGAGTACGACAGCGACGAGCGGCACCTTACGTCCGAACAGCTGCAGGAAGACGCCGTTAAACGCATGGCACTGCAGGCCATGAACTACCGGATTATCACCGTGGGACGACTACAGCTCAATTCGGTTAGCGAAACAAGGAAAATCGCACTCTCGGTTGCCCGCATACTTGGCAAACCGATCCGATTTCGCATAGGCGACTTCGATGCAAAGCACAAACACCTGCGAGCAGCCATGGGGCTCCCCTGCTGGCAATAATGAGCACCGCCAGCCGTAGCCCGAGAACGATTTTTGTCAGACGTCCCTCCTCGTTCTGACATTTTTGCCGGTCTGGCTGCGGGTTGCCGGGGAGAGGTTTGAAGGAACAAAGCTGTGACCTGGTACTTTTCTTGCTGCGACTTTGTTTTTCATGGTTAACACCGCAGCCCGAGGGGCCAAAATGTCGCACCTTTCAGAACCATGCGACAAAAAGGCGCCCCGGGCTGCGGATCGAAGGCCGATGCGCCGTTCGCTCCAAACCCAGATGGCAAAATGAGGCCTCAGGCTGTGGCGCGAAAGGCAGTCGGAGACGGAGCGCCGCGTCCCCCGATGACGCAGCGCGGACGGAGCAGCTGGGCCACCCCAAGTTAGAGCTCGCTGATGATGCGGGCGGTGCGGGCGGCGCACTCGGCCTTGGCGCGCTCGATATCGATGGTGGGCCATTCGGCGTTCGTGACGGCATGCTGAATACAGCCGCGCGCGGTGCCAGCGGAGGTGGCACCGGGGACGCCGGCGGAGGCAGCACCAGGGGCATCGGCGGAAACAGCCACGGCGGAGGTGGCGCGATAGATCACCTCGCCATCGCACATCGTGAGCACCACGTCGGCCCCGTCGCCCGCATAGACCAGGTTGTAAACCGGATCGGGCGCCGGGCACCACGACGGGCCCGTAATGTCCAGCACGCACAGGTCAGCACGGACGCCTTCCGCCACCACACCGCAGTCCTCGCGGCCCTGGGAAAGCGCGCCGGTGCGCGTCGCCGCCGCCAGCGCCTGCTGGGGCGTGACCGCCGTCGGATCAAGCGTCGCGCCCTTGTAGATAAGCGCCTGCAAGTACATGTCGTGGAACAGGTTGTGGTTGTTGTTCGACGCCATGCCATCGGAGCCCAGGCACACGGGAATGCCGCGGCGCAGCATCTCGGGAATGGGTGCGAAACCGCTGCCGAGCTTCATGTTGGAAGCCGGGTTGTTGGCGACGAACACCCCGTGCCGCTGCAAGATATCCAGATCAGCGTCATCCACCCACACGCAATGAGCCGCCGTCACGGGCACCTCGAACAACCCCAAGCTGTCGAAATAGGCCACCGGCGTGAGGCCACCGTGGCGCTCGCGGCACTCGCGCACTTCCTTCTCGGTCTCGGACAGGTGGATGTGCAGGCGCAGGTCGGTGCCACGCACGATGTCCAGAATGTCGCGGCAAACCGTCTCGGTGGACAGGTACTCCGAATGGATGTTGTAGTCGATGCGAATGCGTCCGTCGCCAGCCCCGTGCCAGTCGCGCACAAGGGCCTCCATCTGGGCGCAGATGGGATATTCCGCATAGGGCTTCTCCTCGAAGGCAACGAGTCCCTCGCACATGTTGGCCTTCATGCCGGCCTCGAGCACCGCACGGGCACGCCCCTCGGTTGCGTAGTACATGTCCGAGAAGCTGACCACGCCGAAGCGGGCCATCTCGGCGCAGGCGAGCACCGTGCCCCAGTAGCAGTCCTCGGCGGTCATTTTGGCCTCGAAGGGGAAGCACTTCTCCTCGAGCCAACGCTGCAGCGGCAAGTTCTCGGCGTAACCGCGCAGAAGCGTCATGGGGGCATGGGCATGGGCGTTGTAGAGCGCGGGCATGAGCAGACGTCCCGCGCCATCGTAGGTCTCGCCGAAGGTGGCAGCCACACCGGGCGCGGGAGGCACCGAGCCGATATAGGCGATGCGCCCGTCACGCGTGCCCACCCATTGATGGTGCTTGATAGCGAAGTCGGCGTCGAGGATGTCAATGTCGCAGAAGAGCATGGCGTTCCTTTCAAGGTGTTGGAAGGGCATGTCGCCGTCCCCAGTCTGACAACGCCCTTAATATCGCTATCTTAGATGCTTTTTCTCAAGCACAGTTCTGCATTCATGCAAAAGGCATTGAAGGCAGAACACGACGGGAGACGGCCGTGGACTGACGAAAGGGCAGCCGAAGCTGCCCTTTCCACGAAACCGACGACGCCGCGCCCGTTCTTAGACGGTAATGTCTATCCAGCGATCCTCGTCCTCCTCTTCTTTGCGGCGGCTCAGCAGCGAAAGCATCAGTATCGTGGCCGCAAGCCAAATGACGATCGCCAGGATCAGGCACAGCAACGTCGCAGCGTCACCGGTCTGAGCCAACTTCTTCACCTTGTAGAACACGCGAGTCAACCAACCATCGGTGTCCTCCAGCGGCTCAGGCTCCACATAATAGCCCGGATCGACCGCGTGGGCCGCCTCACGCGTCCACTGCTGTGGCGCGAGCACCCTATAAGCCTGGCCGTAAGCATTGGCTGCGCCACGCGGACTCAGCACGCCAAGTACCTCAGTAACACCGATATCGGGCTCAACCTCGCGACCGCGCAGGTTCAGATGAGCCACATCATTGTCGAGGTTGTCATCAGTGCCCGCGTTCAGCGGGATCCATTCGGCCTCGGAAGGCTTAACAAAGCGGACGCGGTAGACGTAGGGCTTGCCATACTCGTCCACAATGGGCTGGCCGGCGAACAGGTAGTTACCCTCCATGTCCGTCGTTGCCGTTGCCACCGTCTCCCAGGTGCCCTCAGAGAGGATACCGTCGTCCTCAAGGCGCTCCAGATCGGCAGAGGGGTCGGCGACGTCGTAGGCGAACAGCGCCTCCCAACGGACCGCGGCCTCGTCGACCGGCGTCTCCTCATCGGTGCCATCGGAATCGGTGACGTCATCGCCGCCCTCGGTCTCGTCGGTGCCCTCGGCGGGCGTGCTACCGGTGTTGTCGTCACCGTCCTCGGCGCCGTCAGCCACGTCCAGCATCGGCAGAGCGGCCATGGCGCGGAAGGTTCCGGCCGTGCCCGACTCATCCGCATCTGGCGTCGCGCCCCCGTCGCCGGGCAGCTCGGAGTCCACGCCCTCGCCGGTTTCGCCGCCGGTACCGGGCTGCTCGCCGAGGCCAGGCTGCTCGCCCTCGCTGGGTTCCACCACCGGCTCGTCGGGCACCTTGCCAGCCAAGTCGTCCAGCACCCACTGAATGTCATCGTAGCGCTCAGCGGCCACAAGCGGCTCGCCATCAGCAGCAAGGTCACTGCCCACAGCGCCATCGGTCACGCGGCTCATCCAACCGACGGCCCGAGCAGCGGCAAAGGTCGTCTGCTGACGCTCCAGCACCACCTCTTTGCCCGCAACCAGCTCGTCGGTCTCGGCCTGCAAGCCGTCCTTGTTGGCATCAAGCCACACATGGCCACCGACGCTCACGGTATTGAAGGGCACGAGGCCCGCATCGTTGTAGTAGCTCGACTGCGAACCGAGCGTCGACCACAGATCAGCGTCGGGGCCGGCCACCTTCGACTCGGGCGCATCGGCCTCCTCGGCCGACTCCGCCAACACGATGAGGCCATCCACCGCGCGCTCCCCTTCCGGAGTCAGACGGGTGGTCGCCTCGTTCAGATCGGAGTCGATCTCGTCGTCCTCGCCACGGTTCATCTTCGCCACGGCGTAGCCGGCAGGCACCTCCACCACGTTCACGCGGTAGCCGTAGACGACCTCACGGTTCGTGTTGCCCAAATCGTCGCGCTCCTCGGTCGCAGGCAGGTCGGCGAACTCCCAGTAGCCCTGCGGGTAGGTGCGGCGCACCTCCTCGCCGTTGTCGTTGCGGGCCATGCGCGAGAACTCCGTCGTCGTCACAATCTCATTGCTCCGCGTCTCGATCGCAACGCCCTCATCCAGAGCGTAGGTGAGGGCCTCGCCGGTTCGCACGACCGACCCGTCGGCGGCCACGGCCCGGTTGAACGCGTCGTCGTACACCCAGGTGTCGCTGTCGCCGTCGTACCAGTAACGCGAGAGCTCCACGGTGGCGCCCACGATGCCCGCCTCGCCGGTCTCGAAGTAGCCGTTGTCGTTGGCATCGTTCCACACCGTACCGGCGATGACGTTCTTATTCGGAGCCTTGGCGCCAGCGTCAAGCTGCTTGCCAATGGGAGCGGGCACGTCGAAGATGGCCACCGCCTCATCGGGGGCGTTCGCACCGTCGGCCCAGGTGTCGCCCTCCTCGGTCTTCTTCCACTGAGCGTCCTCATCGTACTGAAAGCCGAAGACCGACCCGCGCACGTTCGAGGACTCGTGGTTCAGGTACACCTTGCCGTCGTTGATGGTCATGCCGTTCTGGTACGTGACCGCCTGGCGCAGAGTGAGCAGGCCGCTCTCGCTGCGGGTCAGATCGGAGTCGATGGACGATACGCCACCGGGCACGTTGTAGCGCGACATGACGTAGCCGCCGTTGAGCTCGGCCATGTGCACGGTGTAGCGGGTCTGGTACACCTCGTCCAGAGCGCCGGGCGTGTTGTAATCGACCAGGCGGCCCGAAGCGTCCTTCTGCACGTAGACCTGCAAATCGTCGAAGGTGTAGACGCCTTCGCTATCGGTCTCGGCGGCGCGGGAGCCGGCCGGCGAGGGCTTCTCGTTCTTCTGGCGGTTGCCCTCGGTATCCGCAAGACCCGCGGGCAGGTAGCCCACAGAGGTGCCCATCACATCGGGCAGGGTGACGATGTGGAAGGCGTCCAGGCCGTCGAGAGCGCCGTCGTAGACGAAGCCCTCGCCCACGACCGCCAGCGGCATCGGGTTGGCAGCGAGCGTGCGGTAGAGGGCCGCGGTGCCCATGAGGCGGGCGGCGGCCGGCACGATCTCGGGAACCGTCTCGATGTCGCCCTCGGTGCCGCCGTTGGCAGTGACGCTGCCGTTGCCGGTGTTGTCGCCGTCACCGCTATCGCCGCCAGGCTCGGTGGTCTCGCCCGGATCCGGCACTACCGGTTCTGCCGGCTTGGGGCCCTTGGAGCGGTAGATCACCACGGTCGTGCCTTGCACAGCCACGCTGCCGGCGCCGGGACGGGTCGCAGCTACAAGCCCCGCAGCCACATCCTCGCTGTAGCGCTCGTCTGCGGACACCTCCACAGCGAAGCCGGCCCCGGCCAGCGCCGCCTCGGCCTCTTCCACGGACTGCCCGGTGACGTCTTCCACGGTCACCGCCTGGGCCTCGCCGTTGGACACGACAAGCTTCACCTCAACGCCGGGCCGCGCCTTGGATCCCGCGGCTGGCTCGGTGCGCACCACCGCGCCCGCGGGCACCGTGGAGGAGAACTCGGTGCCGCGCTCGATGGCCACCGCGAGTCCCAGGGCTTCCAGAATCGCGGTAGCGTCGTCCACCGTGCGCATCGCCACGTCGGGAACGAGGAGCTCGTCGTAGGGGCGCACGCGGGCGACCAGCTGGTAGTCAGTGCGCTGGGCAAGGCCGGCCAGCTGAACCATGCCGGTCTCGTCGGCCGGGCGCCAGCGCTCGGAATCCAGGGTCGCCGGATCCTCGCCGGGCGCCATGGCGGCGTACTCCCAGCCGTTCCACTGCTCGCCGGCGGACAGGTCGGCCTCGGCCACATCCGGATCGGTCGAGCTCTTCCACCAATCGGCCTTCTCGGTAAACAGGATGGTGTTGGCCGCCGCCGTCACTGGGCCCTCGGCAAAGAGCGCCTCGGCGATCGCCTCACCGGGGGTGGTAATGGCCCGCGGCGTGAGGCATTCCACATAGGAGCCCTCGTCATTCAGCTGGCGGCAGGTCACGTAGTACTCAGTGTTGGGGTCGATGGTCAGCGTGTACGCTACGCCGCCGATGGTCACCTTCGCGCCATTGGCGAAGGTGCCCGGCTCGACGCCGTCGGGCCACACGAAAACCGTCTCGCCGTCCGCGGCCACGTTCTCTTCGGAGGTGAACCACACCGACAACGGCAGCGGGTTGTTCTCGCTGTCCAGCACCGGATCACCGTTGGCGTCGCGCTGGATGGGCGGGTTGCCGTTCGCGTCGCGGAAGAGGCTCTCCAGCACCATCCGGCCGTTCTCGTCGCGCACGACGTTGCCGTCCGCGTCGCGGCGAGGAATGCCGATGCGGTACTCGGTGTTGGGCATCGACTTGGCGAACTTCACGAACACGGAGTCACGACGGGCCACAAGATCGCCCACCTTCGGGTCGATGGCGCCGCCGAAGGAGCGGTTGAGCACCCACTGGCCGCCATCGAGGTATTCCTGGGTGATGTAGACCGTCTCGCCCACGAGCGGCTTCTCCAGCTCGACCACGGTGGTCGGGCCCTCGCCCTCATCGGCATCTTCGTCGCCGGGGACGTCAATGGAGGTGGTGAAGTTGCGGATGCCGTCGTAGTTGACATCGTCCCAGGCCACGCCCTTGATGGTCGCGGTGCCGAAGGGACCGAAGCCGCCGTTCATATGGGCCGCGCTGCGCACCGTGGACAGGTCGAAGGCCATGCCGTTGGCGTTCACGTAGTAGGCAGAGTCGGTGGCACCCACGGCATCCTCGGCGGTGGTGGCCTCCTCGGCCAGCACCAGACGGCCATCCAGCACGCTCACCTCGGCGCCCTGCTCGTTCACCTGGTTCATGGTGATGGCGTAACGGGTGCTTCCGTAGGCGGCATCGTTGGCCAGACGCCCGTTCATGTCGTCGGAATCGGCAGCACGATGCACCTTGCTCGCGTTGCGGCTCGCGATTTCCTCGCCGCCATCGTCGAGCAGGCGCGTGACCGGCAGGCCCACCACGGTCTCGCTGGCACGGTCGGCCCCGAGGTTTTCACGGCTATCACCCTCCACCTCGATGGTGTAGCCAAGCAGGTACCATTCGTCGAAGGTATCAGTCACAAGGGTCTCGTTGTCGCCGCCTTCTTCATCCTTCCAGTTCAGCGCATCTCCGCTCTTGATGTTGCGAGTCGCCGCCGGCAGATCCTCGAACACGTAGTGGCCGTCCTCGTCGGTGAGCACGGACAAGGGCTCGCCCTCCTCGGCCACCCACTCGTAGTGGTAGCCGGCCTTGGGCGCGCCATCGCTGCCAGCGGCGACGATGCGGCCGGTCGCGGCGGGCCACTGCCCCTCGCCGGCTTCGGCCGGAGTGGCGCAGTGCCCGCTGCAATCGACGTCGGCCACCAGGTGCAGGCCCCAGGCGCGCAGGTACACGCGCTTGCCGGCAAGCCCCGCCTCGCCCTCGTCAGCCACGCCGTCGTAGTCGTCGTCTTGGAACAGAACACCCTCAATGGCGCCCGTCTTGCGCTTGAGCAAGGCGCCGTCGTTGTAGGCGCGGTCGCTGCCGGCGCCCAAGTCGTAGGTTTCGATGCCCGCGGCCAGCGGCGCCGCGCCGACGGCAGCGCTCACCGTGACGGCCGCCGTGGCAAGCACCGAGGCGAAGGCCACGGCCGGGCGCGCCGGGTTGGCGGACGCGGCCTGGGCGGCCACATTCGACTTCGACTGGGCGAGCGCCTCGTCGCGAGACAGCAGGCCCAGATCTTGGTTGTCGTTGTTCGAGGCGCTGCTATCGACAAGGTTGCCGAGCACCGAGCTGTCGTCGCGGCGGTTCAGCAGCACGTCCACTTCGTCGGCGCCCATCAGGTTCGCGTTCACGTTGATGAGGTCGGAGTCCTGGGTGAAGTTGTCGCGCTGCTGGTACTTAGCGATCATCCAGGCACGCTGCTGGTAGCCGGCGTCGGTATAGCGCACGCGGTAGCCGTAGACGATCTTCGCTCCCACGCTGGAGGCCCGGCCGGCATCCACATCCTGTTGGGTGGCCGCGCGCTGGGTGGGCAGATCCTCGAAGCGGTAGACGCCGTCGCGCTCCTCGCCGTCGGAGGCGACCTGCGTGGCGGTATAGGTCACGTGCTGCGCGTCGTCGCCCCACACCGTGGCCGGACTGGCATCATAGGCATCCCAGTCGGCGCCGTTCAGGTCGTAGCGGGTAGAATCGGCCCACTGCGGGTCGCGCTCCCAACCGCCCTGGCCATCAGGCAGGTAGCGCTCCAGAGTGACACGACGGCCGTTGATGCCGTACTCGTCGTCCCCTTCTTCCAGGGATTGCACGCCGTCGTTGTTCGTGTCGTTCCAGAAGATGCCCACGATGTCCTGGGTCGGCGGCGGCAACTCGCCAGCGTCGCCGGCCTCCAGGGCGTCGGCGCCCTCGGCGTAGGCGCGCGCGTCCATGAAGTCGAAGAGAAGCTCGCCCGTAAGGTTGTTCTGGTAGTCGGAGGCGGACACGACCTTCTGGGCCGCAGCACCGCGGGAAAGCTCCGTGTGGTTGGCCAGAATGATCTGGCCCTCCAGCATCTCCTGGCGCTCGCCCAGGTAGCGCTTGGGCTCGACGAGATCGTCTTCGCCCTCAGCCCCCGGCGTCACATCGGCCACGAAGGCCTCGCGCCCGATGAGCGGATAGCCAGCCGTCAGACCCAGGTTGTCGGGCAGGTCGGAATCCGTCGACAGCGCCTCGGGGACGGCGCCGGCATGGAAGCGCGTCATCATCCACGCGCCCTCCTGAGGCGTGCCGTAATGCTCGAAATCGTAGTCCTCGGTCAGCGCCGCCAGCTTCACACGGTAGCCGGCCAGGTACTGCTTGCCGTCCGCGTCGGTGTAGGCGCACGGCAGGTTGTCGAAGCGGTAGAGGCCGTCTTCGTCAGTCTGCACGGTGATCACGCCGCCGGCCGCCGAGGCCGTAGGATAGCGCGCGGCATCCACGAGCGGGCGGTCCGCGTCATCCAGAGTTGTATAGATGTCGGCACCGAAGGCGGTGTTCTGGAACCAATGGCTCTCGTAGACCCCGTTGCCGATGGAACCAGAAAGGTCGGTCACGTTCTTCCCGTCGAACACCGGCACATCGTCGGGATTCACGTTCTCCGGGTCGTAGTACCACTGCTCCAGCGTGATAGCCTGGTCCGCAAGGCCCTCCTCCACCAGCTTGCGCACCGTGGAGGTGGTGCCATCATCGGCCACGACCTCGATATCCTCAAAGTCTTCGGTGTTCTGCAGGCCGTCGTAGTCGGCATCGCGCCACACGAGGCCCGTAAGCGAACGCGTGGGCACCGGCAGCTGGCCGGCGTCGCCGCCGTCGTAGGCTTCATCAGCCTGCTTGCGGGCGCGCATGATGTCGTAGAGGGCCTCAGCCGGCGCGGTGTCGCCCTCCCCCACGGTCGCTTCCACGACCTCGGCGATGGGCAAACTCACCAGCGTGGTCTTGTCGGCGACGGCTACGATGCCATCGGCCTTGGGAGCCGCCAGAATGATCTGGCCCTCATGGGCGCGCACGCCGGCCGGCACCGCCGCCTCGAAGGCGCCCTCGCGGCCAAGGAGGCTGTAGCTGTCCAGCGTACCATCCAGGGCGTCATCGATGTCGGAATCCACGGCCACCGCCGCGCCGGCATGGTAGCGGGTCATGAGCCACGGCACGCGAGAGACGACCGTGCCGCCTTGTTCCACTTCCTGCTGCTCCAGGCCGTCCAGAGTCAGGCGGTAGGAAGCCAGGAACAGCTCGCCGCTCTCGTTCACGTAAGCCGTGGGCAGATTCTGGAAGCGGTAGAGACCGTCGGCGTTGGTGCGCACGGTCACATAACCGGCCTCGTTCACGTCGACCGTCGTCGGGTCGTCGACAGAGAGCACGGCGCCTGCGGCCCACTCGTTGGTCGCGATGGCCTCAAGCACGTTGAATCCATCGACGCCGAACGCCTCATTGCGTACCCATTCGGCGCCATCCCAATACCACTGGGAAAGGGTCACCGCCTCGTCCTGGATGCCTGGCTCATCGGCAGCGTAAGAGCGCACCTTGCGGGTGAGCATCTTCGGCGAGCCGTCCTCGGCAAGCACCGGATTGCCCGCCGCATCCAGCATCGGGATGGGGTTGCCACGCTCGTCGAGTACCGGCTCTTCGGTCTCCACCATAGCCTGCACGCCGTCGTAGTCGGCGTCGTGCCACACGCGACCGGACACCTCGCGACGTGGCACCGGCAGCTCGCCCACATCTCCGCCGTCAACCGCGTGGTCGCGCTTGGTCAGGTAGTCGTATTTCATTGTGCCCGTCGCGCCCTCGTGCACATCGGCCAAAGGCACGTCCACTTGCGAGGGCTGCTTGGCGTTCACACGATCCGCACCAACCTCGGCAGCCAAGATGATTTGGCCGTCAAGGGCGCGCGTTACTGTCTCGTCAGCCCCGTTGGTCTCACGGCCAATGATGCGATAGGCGGCAGATACCGGGCTCTGGTCGTCGGCCACGTCGGAGTCGGCGGCCACGTCGGTGCCCTGGTGGTAGTTGGTCATCATCCACGGCGTGGAGTAGAGCGCGTTGCCGTCATCGTCGGTCGCAACCTCCTGGTGCATGCCGTTCAAGACCACCCGGTAGGCGGCGAGGAAGTGCTCGCCCTCGTCGTTGGTATAGGCGGTCGGCAGGTTTTCGAAAGTGTAGACGCCGGCATCGTCGGTCTCCACGTAGATGAGGCCATCAGCAGCCGTACGCGCCATAGGCAGCGTATCAGCCTCAGAAGTCACCTCGGAGGAAACCTTGTGGTTCTGGGCGTCGGTATAGGTGCGCACCCAAACGGTGTAATCCTCGCCCATAAAGTCCTTGCGCGTCTCGGTGTGCCAGCTGGCATCGACCGAGGTGCGCACATCGTCGCCGAAGCGGTCGTTGCGCACCCACGCGCCCGCCGCCTCATCGTAATAGTATTGCTCCAGGGCCACGGATTCGCCGGCAAGGCCCTGCTCGCCGTCCTCCTTAATGCCGTCGTAGTCCTCATCGTGCCACACGGTGCCGGTGATGGAGGAGCGCGGCACCTCGACCAGGCCCACATCCCAGTGCTCGATGCGCTGAGCCGCGCCCAAGTCGTACACGGCTCGCGGTGCCGAAACGGACAGGCCTCCCTGCACCGCACGGTCGTTGCCCGCGGTGGTACCGCTGTAGTTGGCCGCAAGCTCCTTCATGCGATCGACGGAAACGGTCTCCGACTCCTCGATGACCTTATGGTCGATGAGGTACGCCCGCAGCTCGTCGTTGGAGAGTTGGGCGATGAGCGCGTCCACCGTGCTCTTCGCCACCGTAACGTCCGCATCGTCCTCACGGACGCGACCGAGCTCGACCAGATAGGCCACGAGGTTCTCGCGCGCCATGGTGTCGGTGTTGCCGGCCACGACGATCATCTGCTGGTAGGATACGTCCACATCGTGGGCGCCCGTGGGAGAGGTGGTGCCCGCTCCCATGCCGCCGGTCAGCGGATCGCCCGAGTCCGCCTCATTCAAGTAGTAGGCGTACACAGGCTTGCCGTTCTTGTAGTACGGGTTGCCCTCGCCGTCGAGCACCAGCCGCACGGCCATATCGGCATCAGAATCGATCTCCTCATCGAAGGAGAGCGACGAAGGATCGTAAGCGTTGCGGAAGGTGAGCCCGAAGTCGCGTGTGACGAGCTTCAAATCGTCGCGGTCAATGCGCACCCGATAGCCGGCGAGGTACTTCGTCTTGTCCTCTTCGGCCACGGTCTTGGGCGCATTGGGATCGACTACGTAGGTGGACACGCCCTTGAAGATGTAGCTGCCCGAGCTGGAGGAGGTCGTCGTCTTGTACTCCAGGTCATTCAGCACCCAACGGCCCTTGCCGTAGGTGCCGTTGGCGGTCCCGGCGTTGTAGCCGTCGGAACCCTCAACCGGGCCAGACGCATCGGAGGGCAGCCAGTAGTACTGCTCCAGCGTCACCTTCACGCGACCTACGCCGATGTTGGGCACGTCACCCTGCAGGCCGTCGTAGTGCTGGATGACGCCGTCCTCGGTATAGCCGGACTTGTCGGACCACACATAGTTGCCGAGGAAGCCCTTGGTGCCGTCGATCCAGCCTAAGGCCAGCTTGTCGTAGATCTTGTAGCCCTTCCAAGCGTTCTTCGAATCCTCATAGACCGCGTGCCCCGCCTCGTCCGTGGGGATCTCCGCATAGAAGCTGTTGGTCTCGCCCGAGCCGCTCTTGAGCCACAGGTCGTTGTCCCACATAGCGGCCACTTCGTCTTTGGGACGCTTCTCCTGGGCCTCTCCGGTGCCCACGGTTACCTGCTCCTGGTCCTCGGCGTTCTTGGTCGGGCGAGCGAGCGGATCGTTCTCCCAGGTCATGACCGAGGGTTTCAGAATGCGGGCGCGGGTGTCCTTGCACACTACCTTGTAGTTGTGGAAGGGCTCCAGGCTGAAGTGGAAGAAGCCCGTGGCATTGGCGCTGCCGGCCTCGTAGGGCGTCCAGCGCCAGGCGCCGTTCGGGTTGTCGCCGGTCATGACATCGCGGAGCACCTCTGCACTCACGAGGTTGTTGCCGGCCGTATCGAAGGCGCGCTGGTAGGTGGCGCCGCCGTCAAGCGACACCTCCAGGTAGCAGTCGGTCTGAGCCACGGCCATGTTGCCGTTGGTGTCGAAGGCCTGCTCCCACTTCTTCGTCTTCTCGTTCTGGACCATGACGCGCACTTCCATGTTCTTCAGGCGCATCTCATTTACCCGTACGGCGTACTCATAAGGGTTCGATTCGTCCAGGTTCACGTTCACCCAGTCGAGCACGCCGTCGATGAGCTCGGGATCCACCGAGCCGTCCAGCTCGACGTACTTGTTCAGGTTGAGGGTGGGCTTGCCGTTCACCATGATGAACGGGGGCAGCTCGCCGGCAGCCGCATCATAGGTCGGCGCGTTGTCCGGCGTCAGCGACAGGGTGGAGATGCCCGGCAGCGACGGCGTCCCCTGGCTCACCGGAGGCGCCGTCTCAAGAGCCTGGGCCGCCGGGGCCGACGAGGCGGAAGCCGACTTCGCGAAGATGTCGCCGGGGCCTTCCTCGCCGCCCTCATCGCCGCCGTCCTCGCCCGTGCCGCCTTCCTCCGGATCCTCTTCCATTTCCTCGTAACCGGCCAGCTTGTCGTCGCGATAGGTCACGCCCTCGTAGACCACCGGTAGGGCGATGCCGACGTTGTAGCTCGTCATCTTGGCATCGTAGAGCTCGTGATCCGGCTCGTTGCCCGCCGCATAGGCCGCGGCGTCGAAGATCACCGGCTCCACCTCGATGGGATCGGAGACGGCCACCATCTGCTTGCTTGTGCGCGTCACGGCCATGTAAGAGGAGATATCCTCGGTGGCCCCCGGATAACTCACCTTGCCCGTCTTCTCGTCCACCTCGATCACTGGGGCATCGGAGGCACCGATGCGCTTGGTAGTAAGCGCGTAGTTGGCGTACTTCTGCGGGAAGGTGAAGCGCAGACGGTAAGTGCCGGGCTTCAGCATAGAGAACATGTAGTAGCCGCGGTTGTTGTAGTAGTCGCTTTCGGTGGTGTACACGTAGGCACCCAGATCGACGTTGTCGGCGGTGGTGACGGGCTCATAGCCGTAGAGGCCCTTCACAGCGGCGCCGGTCTTCGGGTCGGCTTTCACCCAGGTGAGCTTGCTGGAGTTCGCATCCATCTTCACCTGAACCACCGCTTCGCCATTGCGATTTACCGGCACGCCCCACTCGTTCAGAAGCTCAACCTTCACGCCGTTGACGCCCGGATCGTCCGGCACGCCGTCGTAGTCCAAGTCGTTGAGCAGCTTCGCGGTGTCCTTGCCGTTGTCGTAGGTATAGGCGTACTTGCCGTTCTTGATGCTCTTCTCCGTAGAGAGGATGTAGCGGCCGTTCTCGCCCTTGTGGTAGGTGGTCTCATGACCCAAAAGGTCGGTGACGACGTCGCCTTTCGTGTCGTTCTGCAGGGTATCCCAGTTGGTATCCATCCACACGTAGCTGCCGATGTAGCCGAAGCCCTCGGGCGCATCCACGTAGACGCCGGCCGGCTTGTTCTCCATCTTGCGATAGGTAAGGCCGCGCTCGCCCTGGCGATAATCCACCATGGACATGAAGGTGTTCCACTGGCTCGTCTTGTACAGGTATTCCTGCAGAGGCGTGGCCCCTTCCTGCAAACCGTCGATAGACTTGTAGGTCTTGCCGGCGTTACCCAGATACTTGGGAAGATTCAGCGGCGCCTTCAGGTCGTACTTCAGACGCACGTCGCCGTTGCGGGCCATAAGCACGAGGCTGTCGTCGAGCACCCGACACCAGATAGCGCCGATGCAACGAGTAAGGGCCTCCTCCTCGGCGGGGTGACGTTTCACGTAGTCCTTCAAGTCGTTGATATTAACCATGTTGATGGACGCCATGGACTGCGAGACGGGCACCTCGGAGACGACGGTCTTGCCGTCCTCGCCCAGGGTGAGCCCCGTGGTCTTCTCCGTCACCCAGCGCGTGATGTACTCGTCGTTCTCATCCTCGGCCCACTCGCCGCCCGCAGCCGCCTCGGCCGCCTTGGCCGCATCGATGGGCTCGTAGATATCATCGCTGGTGAGCGGCGTGTACTTCACGTTAGCGCCGGTGCCGGCGGTGGCGATGGGGCCGACCCACACCGAAGCCTGGGGCGAGAGCGTCTGACCGGTCACCGGGTCTTTAGCCGAAGCGATGCGCAGCTCGTACTTGCCCTTGATATCGCCTTCCTCAGTTGGCGTCGTGTCGGTGTACTCCATCTTGATAGAGTCGAGGTCCTGCAGCCAGCCGCTCCACTGGGATTGGCGCAGGCTGTAGGTCTTCGTGGTCACGTCGAAGTTGGACGTCTCCTTGTCGCCTTCGTGGGGCATCGTGTCCGCGAAGGTCGAGTGCTTGTACAGAAGCGACGTGGAGTCGTTGATGCCCGTGTACTGCTGAATGAGTTCGTAGGTGTAGCTCGTGCCCTCGGGGATGGCCGCCGTCTGGGAGCGCTTCGAGTACTTCTCGTCGGTGTACTTCGGCTGCACCATCTTCTCCTGGATGACCTGGTCGTTGTTGGACCAGCCGATGGAGTTGGTGTCCTTGCGCAAAAGCGTCTCGGAACGATCGCCGTTGCCGTTGCCGTCGTTGAGGTCGGAACGGTAGGAGGAATCTTTGATGACCGAGCTCTCCGGGTCGTTGATGGTAGCCTTGGTGACGATCTTCGTCACCTTCTCGTCGTTGATGGTCTCGGTGCGGAACAGCGGGTAGTCGTAGAAGTCGTAGGAGCCGGCCTTGTCCGCATAGGAAGACAAGATGAGCGCATTACCCACATCGGTGGAGGCGGAAGATTGGGGCGAGAACTGCATCATGAAATCGAGGATGATGGCCTCACCGGGGTTGAGCACGCCGCGGCTGCCATTCTGGCCCAGGAAGTTCCAGGTGAAGGAGCGGCGCGTGTTGGCCGTCAGGTTGTCAGAGACGCCGGTGTCGGCCTCACTGCCATCGTCCTGTACACCGTAGAGGTAGGCAAACTCGTCTTTGGCCGAGATCTCCGTGCCGCCGTTGGCCAACACGCCGGCGCCCAAGCGGGTCATGCCCTCCTCGTAGCGGATAGCCGCGGTGGAGGTACCTGGAGTCAACTCGTCGAAGTCCGTGAGGCTCGTGTAGGGCTTGGTGGTTCCCTCCGGTTTCGTCGGCACCTCTACGCCCTCGGGCAGCGTCTTGCTGACCTTGCCCTCGTCGTCCATAGTACCGACGAAGTTCCACGATCCATCCTCGTTTTGGGTCCACAAGTAGCCGAAATCGTCGCGCTCGTACTGCTTGTACTTCACCACGCGGTAGGTCCACAGCGGCACCTGGGAGTTCATATGGCTCGCGTCGCCCGCAGAGGCGTTGGTGGGCTTGCGGCGGTACCCCTCAGCCAGAGGGCTCAAATAGTCGCCTTCCTTTACGGTGCGCTGCGTCGACTGCATGCTGTCGTTTTTGTAGTCGAAGCCGTCGTTGGCCATGCGATTGCCCGACCAGTCGAGCTGACCGTCGGAAGAGGCCGTCGCGACCAGGTCGCTGGCGGGCACGTACTGGAACACGCGGCTGTAGGGGCGCTCTTTTTCGACGCGCTTTTGCAGGGCGTTACCCTGGGCGAAAACGTTCTTGCCGGCCACCCGGGCATCGCTCGGCTCAACATCGGCGATGTCATAACCCTCAGGAGTCTCGGTGCCGTCCTCGTGCACCACCCGGGGATGATAGCCCAAAAGCACCTTCACCTGGGAGCGCAGAGAATTGATCGTCGTTTCCACGTCGGCCCTCGATGAATCGGGTACGTCGTCCCCATGCAAAATGGAAGCGGCGATCTCGGGGCTCGTCTCGGTGAGGGCGCGCCCGCACAGACCCTCCAGCTCGGCGGCGATGGAGCGCAGCTGGGCCTCGAAAGTCGCGCGGTCGACGTCGTCGGTGATCTCCTGGAGCTTCTTGCCGATGGCGCGCACGGCGTCGGCCTGCTGGAGGCGCTTCTTCTGGGCGCTTGTCAGGTCGGGCAGCGTGTTGAACATCGATTCGGGCGTGGGGCCGTAGTTCTGGATACGCGGCAGCAGGGTGGAAACCGACGGGTTGGTGCAGGTGTCCACGCTGTAGGGCGTCCCCTCTTCCTCAGGATCGAAGCCGAGCAGGCGCAGCTGGCCCTCGGACATATTGTAGAGGGTCACCTCGTAGCGCAGGAAAAGGGAGTCTTCAGGATCAAGCATGATGGACTCGCTATTCCAGCCGTAGCCGTTGTTGTTGGTGCCGGAGAAGTACCACTGTTTCGCATCAATTTTGATCGTGGGCTTCTCGTCGGAGCGGAAGAAGCCGGCGCGGTCGCGCTCGAACTGCGCGTACTTCGTATCATCGTAGCGTGGCACCACCGTGGCGAAGTGGTTTACGTGCACCGAGTCGGATTTCACGAGGTTCGGGTCTTCGTCCGGGTTCTGGGTCTCGTCGGCGGCCTGCACGGCAACGCCGGCGCTCGTCAGCGCGTCGGTCACGGCGGCCACGGCGGCCGACGCACTCTGGCCGTCGGAGACGACCCGCAGCTTCTGCCCCGCCTCAGGCTCGCCCAAGGTACGCACGCCGGCCAAGGGCAGGTTCGTTTGCAGCTTGGGCAGCTCGCTGATAAAGGCATGACCGAGCACTCCGGCCGCATTGGCGGTGACCGTGGAGGGCAACGAGGTGCCGACGACCCACTGGGACTCTAGGGCCTGCACGATGAGGTCGCCCTGCATGGTGCGATCCCAGCACTCCTCCCCCTCCACAGCAGGATTGGGAGCGGTGCCCTTCAGGGCGGCGTCCATCTCGGCGGCGCTTAAGGTGCGCCCGCCGCTGCCGCTCTTTGTCGTAATGACTTCGCCGAAATAGTACAACCTGTTCGGGCCGATCTTGTACACCTTGCTGAGCATGCCGTTCTCGTCGGCCAACTCGTTCACATTGCCCAGGTTGCGATCGACGTATTTGTAGACGATCTGGTCGTTGTAGTCCTTCTGCTTGCGCCAGGCGGTGTTGTTGCGCAAGGGATCGACGGCATCGGGCTCTTCTGCGGTCGCCGTGTCCGGGTCGGCATCAGTGGCCAGGCGGAAGCCCGAGGGAACCGGCACCTCATGGGAAAGCGTCTCGTCGTCGATAATGGGCTTGCCCGACGCATCGGTGTTGCAGGCGCGGACGACCCAGCGCACCTGGCGAATCTGAGTGCCGGCCTGGGCCACTCCCTGGGAGAAGGTCATATTCTGCTTGGCCGAGACCTTCGTCCAGCCGACGAGCTCCCATTTGTAGGTGTTGGCAGAACCGGCCGTGTTGCAGTCGGCCGCATCGTCCTCGCCGAAGAAATAGTCGCGGTCGGCATCGGTGCCGGGCATGGAGAAGTTCTCCCGCACATTGGGCACCGGATCGTTGCCGTTCTGCTCCACATAGCCGCTGTTGGCAAGCTTCACGTTGGTGTGGGCGCGACGCACGTAGACAAGCACCCACAGCTTGTCCTCGATGGCGCGGTTTGCTGCCGCCTCGGGAGTGTTCACGGGTACGCGCACCGTGCTCGCCTTGAACACGAAGTTGCACTGGTCTTTCTTCTGGTCGTACTCTTCGTTCTTAATAAGCTCGTCGCCCTCCCGGGGCACGTAGTCGTTGTCGTCGTTGCCGTAATAGGGCCAAACGGTTCTGGAGGAGGCAGTGCCGTTGATGGTGACCTCGCGGGAGTAGGCGCGCTGGAAATCGATGCGCCAGGCGCCGATCTCCTTGCCCTCCGCGGTGAAGTAGTGATCGCCCTCGGAGGTCTTGGTGACCTCGCCGGTCACCGGGTTCGTCAGCTCGAACTCGTAGGTGCCAGGGATCTCCCACACGCCGCTCTTCACGTACTCGATGTCCGGCGTCACCTTGCCCACCGGCACGGTCGGGTCGCCCCACGGGGCGTTCTCGTTGCTCTGGGAGCCCAAGGCCCACAGGGGCACCTGCCAGTCAACGATGAAACTGTTCACCGCCGCACCGGTGTTGACGGCCTGGGTCACCCACAGGTTGTTGTTGCCCGACTGGGTGGAGTCGGTGGAGCTGGTATCGTTGGTGGGGATGCGCACCATGCCGGTGTCCACGCGCACCGAGGCCGAGGGCTTGCGGATGGTGAACATGCCGGAAGTGGAGGACATGTGGCGCTCGGGCAGCGTCGCGCGGACGTCCTTCTTGCCCGTCTTCTTGTCGCCGCTGGTGTACACGCCGTCCTTGTCGTAGTCCACAGCAGGAATGATGTCCAGGGTGTCCGGATCCTCGCGCGTGTCCGAGTCATAGACCAGCGACGCCTCGTCGGCCCACTGGAAATACTCCGGGCACTGGTTATTGAAGCCACCCACGCCATAGACACCGGTGGAATCCTCCTCCACCGTGGGGCGCAGATACAGTGCGCCCTGCTCCAGGGTTACGGTCTGCTCGTCGGCATCCGCCGGATCGGTGAGGGCCGTGTATTGAGGGAAGCCGTCGGCACCGTAGAGCACGTTGCCTGCGCCGTCGGTGACCGCCTTGTACAGCCTCTCGTCTTTGGAGACGGTGACCGTAGCAGTCTCGCCCGTCCAGCGATGGCTCCAGCCCGTTTCCTTGGGCAGCCACGCCACGTCGCGATCCTCGGCAGTGAAATAGGTCTTCGTGGCCTCCGTGGACCACTTGCGCACAAGCTCCTTCTGCTGGTTGTAGGGCAGAAGCTCGCCGTTCTCGTCGGTGAGATCCGCCAGGGCGGATTCCTCATCGCCCACATTGTCGATGCGGGTACGCACCTTCAGCGTCACGGCATCGCCGGCGCCCAAATAGCCATCCGCGCGCACGTTGTCCCAGAAGGCGGACAGCAAACTCGCGTGCTTCAGGAACTCGGCATCGTTGGCATCATCGGGTGGAGTCAACTCGAAGACGATGGTCTCGCCGGAGCGGGCGCGACCCTTCACGTCGGCGGCATCCACGGTATCGTTCGGGTCGTCCCCATCGGGCTTGCCGTATTCGCTGTGCTTGTTGGCGGCGCCGGAGGCGAGAGCCCCGTAGGCGTCCTTGTCGTAGTCCGGCTGCACGCGCACGCGCACCGTCCAACCCTGCTCGATGAGCTGCTTGGGCGTGAGGCGCTCGTACTTCTTCTGCTGCTTCTCGCGCTTCGGGTACACCGCCGAACCAGTGACGAGGTCTTTCACAGTGCCGGTGTCGGAATGGCGATCACGATAGGTATGCTCCACATAGAAGGCGTAATCATCACCCTCGTAATCGCAGAACAGCTTCTCGAAGTCGGCCGGCGTGACCACCTCGCCCAAATTCATGAGCTTCTTCTGGTCGTAGAAGGTCACCTGCTCGGGCAAATACACCGAGAACACCAGCTTGGCGTGCTGCAGCGCGCCCTCCTTGCCCTGCTGCCCCGAAGCGTTCTTGTTGGCGATAACGGAGTTGCTGAACGTGGCCGAGAACCACATCTCGTCGTCGTACTCGAAAGTACCCTCCTTCGACTTCGCCTGGTTGCTCGCAAGCAGCGCGCCGTCAGCAGCGCCGGGCAGCGGCAGGGAGGCCGTGGCGGACAGGTCGCCCCCGGCGATGGCCTTCTCGGCATCGGTCAGCGTCGTCTTGTCCGTGGGACGGGTCGTCGGCGTGTTCTCGATTTTGTAGGTAGACCCTAGCGTCGGCGTCTTCAGGCGGATCTTGCTGGCAGCGAAGGCACCGCGGTCGATGTGCTCGGCCTGCTTGCCGTCCTTGCGGGTGGCGAAGGCTTCGGTGCGAGTGGCGCCGGAGTTCGCGCTGTCGCCTGTGAGCGAGCCGTCGCTGGCGAGGTAGTTGTTGTTCAGGTTGTTGGTCGTCGCCTTCGAGAGACCGTACTGGGTGCGGAAGTTGTATTCCGAGATATTCAGGCCCTCGTTACCGGCGTTACCCGTAAGCCCGACGCGCGGACCGCCGGGGCGCTGGGAGCCGTCCTTCTCGGTGTAAGTGCCGAAGTAGCCCGTCAAGTGGTTGTACTGCACCTGGTCGTTGGTCTGGGTGCCGGCGTTGTAGAAGTTGTAGGGCAGACGATAGACCATCTGCACGTTGTTCCACCAGTGCGAGCGGTGCACCCAGCTCCCACCGCTCATGTAGCAGTTGTGCTGGTAGGTGTAGGAGCCGTTGAAGACGTTGTCGTACTCCCACTGGTAACGATAGGCATCCCAGCCGTGGGCATCGGTGTAAAGCGCGGTGCCCAGGGCATTGGTGGTGTTGTAGCGACGGTTTCCGCTGTTGGTGTTGTAGTCGCCTACATCGCCCCAACGGGTGAAATAGGAGGCACTTAGGGCATCGAGGCGCGCGTCGCGGCCGATGGAATCGCCCGAGGCGCGGAACTGCGAGGGAGCGCCCACGGTGTAGGGGTTGCCCGGAATGTCGTTGTCGACGAGGCCCTTGTAACCGGTCATGGCACTCGTCACGTAGGTGCGGATCGATTCGGTAGTACGCGCGGCCTCCTTATGGGCGGGCAGCTCCTCCCACTCCGGCTCCTCGGTCATGGCGATGGAGAACTTGAACGTGTCCATCTGATGGGACAGGATGCGCTGCTCGGTAGCGGAGTCGTGGTTCAAGTCATCGCCCTTCGGAATGAAGCGCACCACGAAGCGGTAGTTGTCGTCGTTGATGTCGTCGGCCGGGTACTGGGTGGCGTCGGCCTCCACCTTCTCGTAGGTGACCGTGGCGGTGAAGTTGTCCTTCAGCCAGTCGATGGTCTCGTTCTGGTTGACCTGGCCCTGGTTGTTCCAGTTCGCATTGGTCGACTGGGCGATGTCCCAATCCTCGTAGAGGAACTCCTGGGTGCGGCCGGGCCACTGGCCGTAGGGCTTGCGGGTCTCGCGGTGCAGCGGCGTGATGCCGAAGGGCAGCACCACAGTGACCACGGGCAGCACGAGCGCGCCCATCTGGCCGCCCTCCACCGAGTAGGTGTGGGTGCGGTTCTCGTTGATGGACCAGCCGGTATCGGAACCAGAGACATAGCTGTAGTTACGGCAGAGGGAATCCCACCAGAAGCGGTTCTCCACGTGCACGTTCACCTGGCGCGTGTCGGTTTCGGCCTCCATGTAGTAGTTGGCCGAAGTGGAGCCCACGCCGTCGGTCACGGTGCCGGTTTCCTGATCGCCGGCGAGCACGTCGGGCAGGCTGATGGAGTTCCACACGCGCACCACGGGCTTGCGCATCACGGCCTGGGTGCCCGTCTGAGCGTAGAGCACCGGGCCCGTGCTGTCCTCGTCCTTATAGGCCTTCTTCCAGAAATCGAGGTTCGCCGCAGCGGTGCCCATGGGGTCGGCCACCACGCTCGTGTCCTCGGGCGTCGTCGTGCGCACGGTGTTGTTCTGCACCGTCCAGCCGTTCACCGCCGGCATGTTGGGCGCGCCGGCAAGCTGCATCTCGCTGCCGTGGCGCCAGTAGCGCTGCATCGTGTACTTGTAGTCCATGCCGTAAGGCTGCAGGTTGTTGGTGCGGTCGCGCGAGAGGCCCTCGAAGTGGTCGTAGTCGTACACCTGGTAATAGGCGCTCGAGCGGCTCGGCTCCTCGCCGGCGGCCTTGTTCTGGCCCACCTTCTTCGTCGGGTCGTCCCACGGACGCGTCAGCACGCGGTCGTACCACCGCTCGTTCTCATTGTTGCCGAACACGTGGGAGGGAATGTTCACCTTGATCTGGTAGCCGCCCAGATTGCCGTTGAGAATCGCCTTCAGGGTTTCGGCGTACTGGTTGTACTCGCTCCAAGTGCGGATGAAATCGGGGTCGGCGGCGTCGGTGGCCGACATATCGATGCTGCGACCAAACCACTTGGCCAGATCCTGCTTCACCTTGATCTTCAGCACCCATGGCTGGGAGCTGTCGCGGTAGCTGATCGATTGGTTCGTCGAGCCCTCGGCGCGCACCGCCGTATAGGTGCTCTTCGAAGCGTCGGCGGTCTGGGCGATGCCCGCAACCGGGCTGCCCGGGCTCGCCAGGTACGGATCCTGCACCGAACTGGGCGCGTAGTAGCCGGCAGGGGCGCTCGTCGGCGTCTGCACGACTTCCAGCTCCATAAGGTCGGTGATATCGACCCACTGGCTGCTCGCGAAAGGATCTTGGGAGTAGTTGCCGCCCACGCCCGTCGTGGTCTTCAGCAGGTACACCTGGGCCTGGATGCGCCGGGACAGACCGGCAAGATCGTTCGTGTTGATGCCGCCCTCGGAGGGGTCGGCCCCCTCCTCGCCGGCGGCGTAGAACGCCGTGGCCGACGGCACAGCGCCATCGGTCGTCGCTTCCAGCGAAAGGCTCGTCGGTGCGGCGTAGGTGCGCAGGCCGAAGGAGGTCGTGGCCGTCGTACCGGGGAATAGGTCGCTCGGCTGCACGGCATCGCTTGCGGCATTGGTGGCGCCTATGGCGCTTGCCAGGATATCGGCGGCGCCCGTCACCGAGGTAGGTGCCGCAGCCGCGGGGGCGACGGCCTCTTCCTCTTCTTCGGCAACGAGGTTCATGGCGACGCCCAGGCCCTCTTCCATAGTCTCTTCCACATCGCAGAACAGCGCCGTGGCAAAGGTCGAAAGGACGGAGGCCGCCGTGAGCTCCGCGACGGGCGCGGTGCTATTGGCGGTCACCATCAGCGTCGTCAGGCCGCCGGTGCCGTCCACGGTGAAGGCCGTGTCGTGCAGGTAGGGAGCCTCGCTCCAGCTCTGCGACTCCACGATGAGCTTGTAGCCGCCCGCTGGCAGCGCGCCGATCACCGTCTCGCTCTCGGCCGAAGCCGTGCGGCGCTCGGCCGGCTGGCCGTCATCGCCGGTGATCTGGACCGGCTCGCCCAGGGCGTCCACGATGCGGAAGGTGAAGGTACCGCCCACGGGGAACGTCAAGCTGTCCGCGGGCGTCTTCACCGTTACCTGTCCGGCGTTGGCGCCGACCTCCAGGTTCACATCCAGATCGACGCAGGCGCCGCCGTCCTCCACGACGAAGTCGATGGGACGCTCCGGCAGGGCGAAGGTCGTGCCGTCGGCGAGCTTCGGCGATTCCACGAGACGCAGACGATAGGTGCCGGGGCTGAGGCTCTTTAGGAAGACCGGGCGGTTGGCGATGACATCGGCGCGCTGCTCGATCTCCTCCTCGCTCTCGACGGCCCCCTCGCCTTCACCCGTGGTGACGACCTTCATGAGACTGTACTTGAACACAGTGCCCGCCGGGGCACCAGGAGCGGCGATATCGATGCGTACCACCGATTCACCGTCGGTGACGGCGGGGGCGTCGGCCAAGGTGCACTCCATGGCAATATCGAGCGCGGTACCGTGGCCATCGGCCTCGACCTCGACGGCCGTGGCGGGCCCGACGAAGGGCCAGGTGCCCTTCTTGGCCACCTCGATCTCGTCGCCCGTCGGCACGCCGTCCTTTACCTCGGCCTCCATGACGGTGTAGTCGAAGCCCATCGTGGGCGCCTCCACCATGGAAACGTAGTAGGTGCCCCGGGGCAGCACGGCCAGATCGGTCTTGGCATCCCGGGCCACGGCAATGCGGTAGGGCGCGTCGCTCACCGGCTCGCCGTCTCCGCCGGGCAGCACGGCACGGCCGGTGCTCGGATCGACGATGTCGCCGTTCTCGTTGCGAATGACCACCTGGGCCGGGGTGTCGGCGCCATAGGCCGACACCGTGAGCGACAACGTGCTGTCATCCCACTTGTGCTCGAGGTTCCAGGCCGGCACCTCGATGGCATCCCCCAGGCCCACCACGTAGAAGGGCACAGCCTCGGTGGGATAGGAGTAGCTGAGGCCCCCGCCCAGCTCGCTGGGCATCTGCGGGGAGGCCGTGATCTTCACGCCGTAATGGCCGCGCGGCAGCGTGGCGATCTCCACCGGCTCGTTGGCTGCAACGGCGATGCTCTCGAAGCCCTCGACGGGAGCGCCCTCGTCGTAGACGGTCTCGGTGATGGTCACCGTTTCCATAACCGGCTGGCCGTCCTCGCCGACCACCGGCTTGCCCTCATCGTCGGTCTTCTGAACGGTCTCCTCGTGCTGCACCTTGCGCGGTGTCATAGCGACGATCTGCACCGTAGCCGGCGCATCAGCGCTCGCGCCCTCGGCGTTCACCTGCACGGTAACGGTACTGTCGTGCTCGATGCGATCGAGCGTCAGCTCGGCGTTCACCTGCGAGGGCACCGACGGATCGTACACGTCGATCTCGACGAAGCGATTCGTCTCGGAGCAGGCCACGTACTTGCCGTTTTCGTCACGCACGTAGTTCTTCTTGTTGATGGTGATCACTTCCGCGCCATCAGTGGTCTGACCGTTGATCACCTCTCCGGTGTAGCGCGTCAGTTTGACAGGGACCATTGTGCCGGTATTGGTGCCATCGTCCTCGGCGAAGACCTTCTTTTTCTCGGGAAGAAGCGCATCATCCACCGAAGCGGAGATGCCTGTGGACACGGTCGCGCCGTCGGCGCCCGTCGTTTCGGAGGGGTTGGCCGCCACCATGCCCTCATGGGCTGTCACATGGAAGGAGAGCGGCTTGTAGGGCGTCGTGCGGCGCTCGACGGTCTGCTTGCCGTCCTCGCCGGTCACCAGCACATTATAAGTATACTCGCCCGTCGCGAAGGGGAGCCCTTCCCCGGTCGTGCCCACTTCCTTGATGACGATCCAGTAATCGCCCTCGGGGAAGGTGTAGGGCACATCGTCGCCGCCCTCTTCGGTGGCCGGGGTCACGCCGCCCAGTACCACCGGCTCGTTGGGCGTCAGGGCGAAGTCCTGCAGCACCACGTTGCCCGTCACGCCGACCACGTCGACGATGATAGGATCGGTGAGGCCGTCGGCGTTCACCTGCATGACCACTTTGCCGTAATAGTCGACCGCGTCGGCATCCAGATCGTCGTCATCGTCGGGAGCCTCGATGGTACCACCGACCTTCGGCTCTACGCCACGGGGCATCACATAGGTGAACTCCACGCCATCGAGGTTGCGGTCGCCATAGTTGTAGGCGACCAGCTCGCTGATAAAGTCCTGATTGTACTCGAGGGCTGTGGCGTACTGGCCGCGGATGACGCCGCGATGGTCACGATAGTGCTGACCGGAGTAGTCGTAGCCGCCCACCGTCCAACCGGCATGGGCATCCTCGGCGCCGTTCAAACCGTTGTAGAAGCGCTGCGCCTCGTAGTTCGAAACACCGGAGCCGTCGGTGGCCGTGGCCGCGGAGATGAAACGACTCGAGGTGGCCAGCCACGCCTTCCGCAGGTGCAGGCGCGTCTCGGACCACACGAGCGGCGTGCTCGATTGCCAACGGCCGTTGTCGGGGGTGGCGTTCACACGGGGCTTCACCACATAGGCGTACCAGTCGCGCACATAGCGATGGCGGTTGGTGAGCGACGGCGCGCCGTTGGCGTAGTTGTTCTCCGCTACCCGGTTGCCGCCGCCGGTGTTAGCGGAGTCGTCGCCGTCGAACCACCAGACGTAATGGGCGTCGTCAGGCAGCTGCGTTTCCACCGAGCTCTTGGTGCCGGCCTTCGGGCGCGGCGTGTAGCGAATGGGCTGTTTGTAGTTGGAGGTCTTCATGTCGGTATCGAGGAAGTAGCCGATGGAGGTGGCATCGCTTCCCGCCGAACTGTTGATGTTGGAATGGTAGTTGATGCTGCCGCCGTCGGTGCTGTAGGGGTAAGCGTAGCAGCCCATGCCGTTGACGCCCCAGTTGTTCACATCCCAACCCGACCCGTAATGACCGTAAGAGGTGGCTTCACCGGGAATGTAGGAGTAGGAGCCGTCGAACATCTCCCAGGTGTCGGTCTGCTCGGGCTTGTCGCCGGAGAAAGCCGAGTCGAGCATCAGGTAGTCCATATCCATGAGGATGTTATCGGTGCGCACGGCGAATGCACCCCAGGTGTCGTGCAGCCCCTGGGCGCCGTTGAGCGGATTGATGCGACCCGTCCAGTTATCGGAATAGGTTGTGTAGTCCGCGTAGTAGTACTCGCCCACGCGCGGGAAGTACGCCGGTTCCAGCCCCGTCGTACCGCTGCCGGCTTGCAGGCGGTCGCCCGTGACGCCGTGGCGCTGATACACCTGGGGCAGGTTGTCCACGGAGGCGTATACGTCGAAGTGCAGCTCGATGCGGTCGCCCACCTCCATGCGCGTCGAATCGGGCATGACCGTGTCCACCGGGCGGTCGTACTGGAGACTCGCATCCACGATGGAGCCGCCGCGCGTGCCGTCGGCCCGCTGGGTGCGGTAACGGCCGCCGGTCGGCTCAGCCGCCCCCTCGGGCAGTGCCGCATCGATGGGAATCCAGGAGATTTTGAACAAGGTGAACGTCGTGTTCTGGCTCGTGTTCGCCGAGCGCGGATCGAGCGGCGAGAAGTAGTTGCCGTGGCCGCCCATCACCGTCACGTTGGAGGTGCTCTGCCCGTTGCCCCGCGTGGCGTTGTAGTTGTTGTAGATCATGGCACCGCCGTAGTCGGGCAGCGTGTAGTTGGCCACGGGCTCGACGATGAGCTTCATGCCGTTGGTGCGCTCGGCATAGACGTCCTTATCGGGATGCTCCACCGTACCGGTCTTCACGTTGTAGAAGTTCTCGTACCAGCTCACGTTCACATGATCGGCCAGCCACTGGGCCGTGATGGTGCCGTCCTTCTCGTCCTTCAGGTACTGGGTGGGGATCATCTCGTAGAACACCGGGTTGTACAACTCGCCCTCAAGGGTGGTCATACCGGCATTCGTATTCTTGGGAACGTTCTTCAGGGTGTTCTTGTACCACAGCTGCTCGCCGGCCACGTAGCTCGTCTTCTGCGTGGCGTCAGCGTTGTAGAGCTTCTTGGCCTGATCCTCTGTCTGGAACACCTGGTTTTGGAACTGCATGACGGGGGTGCGGCGCCACACCGTGGTGCCCTGGCGCTTGCCCTCGTCCTGCTTGGTTAGATCGAGCCGGTGCACCACTGGCGCGTTGCTCTTGAGCACCGGGGTGGCCGTCGTCGACTTCGCCATATCCACAAAATCGAGGGTGGTCTTCTGCTGGTCGGTATGGGTGAAGGCCACGTCCACCTGGCTGTAGGGCGACCACAGGTTCTGCTGCTCGCCGGTCGTGTGGTTCACCGCCGTCGTGTCGAGGCGGGTGTCCTCGTAGCGGGCCACGCCGAGCAGCGCCACATCATCGAGCGGGAAAGCCACATCGCCCTGGGCCACGGCGGGGATATCATAGTAGGTCCAGCGCACACCGGTCACGTCGCGGAACACATTGCCGTTGGCGGTATGGCCCTCGGGCGTGAGTGCGGCCCCGCTGTTGCCCGCCGCAGGATCGCTCACCGCATAGCGCGCTTCCAAGTCCTCGTAGCTCACCCACGCTCCCGTGGCCGTCGCCATCGCAGCAGTGGCCGGCACGACGGTCTCGCGCTCCTCGAGGGTGACGGTAGCCGGCGTCGCGGCCTTGCTCCAATCGGGCACGTAGTACTCGATCTTCACGGCCGGACGGCGATCGGTCGCCCCCGTGCTCACGCCCTCGCCGGTCAGGTTTTTCGACGCGGGCAGAAGCGCATGGCTGCGATCCGCGGCGGTCGAGCCGTTATTCAGGCCCAAGCGCTGGGCCGGCGTCGTGCTATTCCAAGCGGCCTTGCTCGTCACGGCCTCGGTGGGATACCCCAGCTGCGAGATGGTTTCATCAGCGACATAGGTGGGCTTGCGCGTCAGCTCGAAGTAGCGCTCGCCGGCCGGGTTTCCATTGGCGTCGAAGCCCACGGTGCCATCGCCATAGGCGCCCTGGGTGATGCCAAGGCCGCTCACCGAGCGCATGAAGGACACCGTCACCGTCATGGTGGACTCGTGCCAGGTGGTATTGCGGATGTTCGTCACGCGCAGGCGCATGCGGTTGCCGTCGGCGTTGGCCTTCTGGCCCGAGGCGGACAGCGGGTTCAGCTTGCCTGTCTCCCAGTCGTAGTACTCGGGCGTGACGGCGATGCGGTTCACATCGGCGTTGGTGTTGTTGATCTCCTTCACATGATTATGGAAGACCACGTCGGAGTGGTCGTGAGCCGCCAGCTGATTGAACCCATCGAAGCGTACGGTACGCCCGTCGGCCTCGGTGATGAAGCTGTACCACAACTGGGTCGCACTGTTGGCAACGCAATTGTCCGACACGCCCGAGCCGGTGCTGTGGGCGCCCCCGATAGAGCCCGCCTCGCTGCTGTCGCTGGCAAAGTCGGCAGTTGCCTTGTTGTTGCCGCCCTCGGATCCGGCCGTATTGTTATAGATGCGGTACTGGCTAAAGCCGTGCAGTGGCGCCGCCACGGCGTAGAAATTGGCCCGAAGCGCCCGGCCCTGGTAGCTCGGATTGTCGGAGCGATTGGACTGGTTCTCCTTCTCGTCGTAGGCCACGTCGGTTTCGTGCTCGTCGGTCATCTGAGTGATGACGCGAATCCACACGCCGCGGCCGGGATCGATCTGGCTTGTGGCGTTGCCATTGTCTTTCGAGGCGGTGTAGGCTTCTCCGATGGAGAACACGAGGTTGCGGTTGTCGTCGTACTGCTCCGCGCCATCGACCTGGGAGAGATCGACCTGCGGATCCACCGGCTTGGTCACGGTGCCGTCCGCGTTGGTGAGCCGTGCCGTCACGGGCAGGGCCGCGCCGCTGCCATGGGAAGCGGTGTTGTTCTCCACCCACTTGCTCTGGGCCGTGCTGTAGTACTTCTCCACTTCCCAGCCGACGATGCGCTGGCCCGCGCCCACCTCGAAGCGGGCGTCCACATGCTCGAGAGGCAAGGCGTCCAGCTCGAAGCCGCTGCCTGCGTCGTAGGTAAGGTCGGTGCGCACCTTGCCGCCGGAGCCGGCCGGCACGCCGGAGCCCACGTACAGGCGGTATTCCACGTAATCCCCCGCGTACAGGTCGCCATTGGGGATGTTGCTGCCATTGGTGCCCGTGGTGGCATCGGGGACGTAGGACCAGGGGGACGTCACCGAGGTGCTATCGGCGTCGTAAGCGAAGACGGTCTTTTCGGTGCCGTTCAGCACCACCTTCTTGCCGCGCTGCATATCGGTGGTGAGTGCGCCCAGGCGATGCGACAGATCATAGCCGCGCTCGTTGTCCTCATGACGCACCAGAGTGTTCTTGTTCGGGTCGCGGGTGAGCACATCGGACACCGTAAGGTTATCGTACATGGCCATGCCACCGAAGCCGTTGCCCTGCTTGTCGAAGGTGGGCGTCGACCAGTAGTTCCAGTTGCCCCGCACGGGGTCGTTGCCCGTCTCGATGGCCGTGCGGAAGTCGGTCACCTCGCGGTCGGCGTAAACGCCGTCGTAGGCGAAGGCGAAGTTGTGCTGCCAGTCGGTATTGTTGCGCGTCTGCCAAGTGGCGCCGAGCCATTGGCCAGAATCGAGCATGGTCTCGGGCTTCTCGCGGTTGGCCTGAGGAGATACGAACAGGAACTGCGCACTCGTCACATAGGGAGCAGCGTAGGTGAGGTTCACCGTGGCGGCGTCGGCGAAGGCGCCGCCCAAGGTGTTGGTGCGATCCACGGCGCGGTAATGGCCCACGATGCCAGCCTGGATCTTGTCGAGAACGGCCTTCTTGGCGTCGGCCTCGGTTTGGCCGTCGGCCAGTTTATAGCCGGCCAGATTCAAGCCCAGGAGGCTGAACAACTCGTCATCGCTCTTGCCGGCGTTGGCCCGCTTGATTTCGGTCATCCGCAGGTACTTCTCCACGTCGATGACGTAGCAATCCGGATACACCGTGCTCCGACTCCAATCGCCGGAGAAGGTAGCGGAGGTGCCCGTGCCGGACACGGTGCCGGACAGGATGCCAAGGTGAATCATGTCCTCCCAGGACAGCTTCACCGTGGCGGTCGTGTCATTGTAGCCGTCGCGCACCGTGCGCACGGTGAACTGGAAGTCCTGGGCGCGGAACCAGGTGTCCACACGGTCGTGACCGCCCACGGGCACGAACTGCTTGGGCACGTAGATCTTCTGCACGCGAATGGCATCGGCATCGTTGGTCGAGGTGAACGATGGGTTCCAGCTCGTGCGCAGGCGCACCTGGCTGATATGGGCCGCCCGGTTCTCATCGTCGACACCCTCGTTCTTGTCGTTGACGTTGCAGAAGCGGGCCTCGTAGCGCACAATGTTGGGCGTGAGGTTGTCGGCCTGGTAATCGGCAATGTTGGGATGCCCCGTATTGTGGTAGCTGCTTCCCGTCGGGTTTACGCTCAGGTACGAGTAGTACTCGAAGGGAATGAGATAGCCCAAGAACCAGGCGGTATCGCGGTTGCGATGGGTGACGCTGGCGTTGGCGGAGCCGCGCCAGTCGTTGGCGCCCTGGTGCACGCCGGAGCCACCCGCCGGATTGGTAGCCGTGTAGTCGTTGATGCTGATCTTATAGGCCCCGGTGGCCGGATCGAGATCTTTGAAATGGTAGGCCTTGGCGTTCACATGGTTGCGGGCGTCGGCCACATCCCCGCAGCCGTCGTGCTTCGTCGTGCTCTTGAAGGCCGGATGCTTCTGCCCCTTGTAAATGTAGGGACGTCCGAGCAGCTCGATGTCGATATCCGCTTCGCCGCCGTCGCGGTCGACCACGAGATCCTTGGCCTCGGCGGTGATGTCGCCGTTGCCGTTGTAAGGTCCGAGGTCCATGGTATAGGAGGCGATGAACTCGTTGGCGTTCAGAGGAATGATGACCATCCGGTCGCCGTTGGCGCGCTTGTAGTCCTCGACGAGCTTATGGGACTCCTCGTCCGGGCGCTGGAACTGGATGTAGCCGCCGGAGCCCGTGGTGCCGGAAGCGGTCAAGAACGCAAGGCCGTTGTCGGACACCTTGTCCCAGGCCGCGCCGTTTTTCAGGAACAAGCCCTCGCGGGTGAGGCGGAACGTGCGGCTTGCGTCCGCCTGCTCCTCGAAGATGGCGAAGCCGTCGGCGTTCTTGTCCTCGGTGGCGGCCCACTGGCGGGTCACGAAGGTGATGGAGGCCCGATCGTAGGAGCGCAGGTGGTTCAGCACGCCCCTTTGCACATGGAGCCCCGTGGTGAGGAAGCCGTAATAGCCCAGATCCTCATCGGGCTGGCACCAGGGCATGGTGTCGCCGACGGTCACCTTATCGTTGAAGGCCGTATAGTTCCAACCCCAGTCGTTGGGCCAGTAGGTGTCGTAGCCCCAGGTGCCCGTGTAGGACTGGTCGCCCGTGTAGAAGCCCCGGTACACCGTATGGCGGTAGAACGACGTATCGAAATGCACGTCACCGCCGAAAAGCGCATGGCTCGTGCCGCTGATGTAGTTGTCGTAATCGTTCAACTGGGTTTGGTGCTTATCGCCCCAGTTGATGCCCTCCATGGTGTAGTTGCCGTCGACCCGGGCCACCACGCTAGTGCGGCTGCGCAGATGGCGCATATAGGCCACGCCGTCGATGTGGCTCCAGTAGTCGCCGACGCGATGGTAGTCCTGGAACGACCAGCCGGAAGCGTAGCGGCCCTTGTCGTTATCGAGAGCGGTGTTGGAAGCGTTGTTGTTGGCCCGCTTGTCCTTGGTGTCCGAGCGAACGAGGGCCGTATGACCTGGACGATCGTTGCCGGAATTGGTGCCGCCCACCTCCAGGGCCGTATCCACGTACATGTTCATGCCGGCCGTGTTGGTCTCGGTGTACATACGGCCGTTCACCTCGATGGCCATCTTGTCGATGATAGCCTCACGGGTGTTCTCCACGTTGGGAGGCTTCGCATAGGGCTTTCCGTCGCTACCATGCCATGTGCCGAAATCGGGCTTATTCAGCGCCGCGCCGGCCGTGCTGGAATCGGTCCAGTCGCCCTCGCCGGAGATATAGCGATTCTCGCCCGTGGCGAACTGGTGCTGGTTGATGCGAATGACGTAGTCGATCTTCGTCACGGTGAAGCGGGGCGAACCCGGCGTCATGGAGACGTTCTCATAATCATCGAAGGGATGCCGGTAGGAATCGGACTTGTTCTCGCCGGTGCCGAAGCTGGCCTTCGGATTGCCATCGTCGTCGCGGGCCAGCAGGTTCAGGCGGAAGTAGGCTTTCCCGTCGTAGCCCTTCTGCACGGAATCGGCCGTCGTCCCTTGCAGCAGCGTCTTGATCTCATTCCCCGTCACTTCCATGGTCTTGCCATCGGAATAGGTGACGGTGATCTTGTCGAAGTACGGCGCCGCCGTGCGGTGAATCTTCAGATAGTAGGAGTCGAAGTAGCCGTTGGGCATGGTCTGGGTCATGTGCAGCACCATGCCGGTGTTGAAGGTCTGCGGCCCCGTGTAGGACATGCCGCGGTTGTTGCGCTCCCAGTGGCAGGTGCGCTCCGGCGCGCCGTTGGCATAATAGTTGTTCACCTGGCGGAAGTCGGCCAACAGCGACACCTGAGATTTGTAGCCCACATCCAGCGCATAGTTGTACTCCGCGTCCGAGGCGTAACTTGAATTGTGACGGCTGTGACAGTTGTCCCAAGAACCGAGCGTGTTCAATTGGAAGCGGTGCCCGTTGTTGGCCGGATTGGTGGTGCCGCTGGCGTTGGAATCGTACAGACCCGCACGGTTAATGGTGTCGAAGTACATCTTCGACATATAGATTTGGGAGATGTCGTTGCGCGTGACCGGCGTGCCCACCATACCGGGGATCATGTTGGCCCCGCGCAGCTTCAATAGATAGTTATCGGTTTTCGCCGTCAGGTTCTTGAACGTGTCGAAGTTCTGGTCGCAGAAGCCCTCGAACACGATATTCTGCTCATTTTTGTTCGAGGAGTGATCGACGTCCATGTCCTGCCAGCTCATCAGCATCACCTGGCGCAGGTTCATGACGCCGTGCTCGCGCAGCGTCTCCTCGTCGATGACCAAATCGCCATCGACGGTGAATTCGTAACGACCGCCGTCCTTATCGGTGAAGTAGCTCGGCCGCGCCGCTGCAGCGGGAATGGGCGAGCGCACCGAGTTGCGGTAGTCCTCGTCGGGGTAAATCTCCCATACCACATTGACGGCATCCTTCGTGCCGGCGCCCTCGGGCTTGCCCGTGAACTTGATAGAGCCCACGGTGCCGTGTTCGAACACCTGAAAGAGTTCGTCGTTCACGGTCACCTTGGTGGTATGGAAACCGACCCAGTCGGCCGTAGTTCCCCCGGCCAGATCGAGCGAGCTATCGTAGTCCATCGGCGCGTTGATGGTGATATCCAAATCGTCCAGCGTGGACACCGAACGCTCGTTGTACAGGTTCACCCACATCTTGAAGTCGCGGTCGTAGGGCACCGACGTCAAGGTATAGGAGCCGTCGGAGCAGCTCGCGTGGCCGTAGGTGTGATTGTTCTGGTACTCGTTGAAGGTGGGGCCGTACTGGCCGTAGCTGTGCAGGGCCAAAGCAGGGAAGTACACCTTGAAGAAGGCCGTGACGCTGTTCTTGTTGTTCGGGTTGTCCAAAGGCGCCGTCTGGGTCACAGCCGCCGTGGCCCGCACCCGGGAGTACTCCAGCGGGCTGTTGCCCGTGAGCGTTCCCTCGGAGAACTTGTTGTTGTACCAGTGGTTCACCTTGCCCGTGAGCTTGATGGTCACATCGCGGTTCTTGTCAGCGTTCACGTGCTTGTTGCCCGCGGCGAAATGGGGATCGATCTCGCTGTAGGCAAGGTCGATGTGCTCCAGGTACAAATCGGCCACGGAGGCGAACTTGTCCGTCGTCATGTCGATGGCGAAGTTGCCGGTAGCATCCTTCCCCGAGGCGTAGAGCGCCTGAAGCTCGGCCAAGGTCAGCTCGATCGTCTGCCCCTTCGACACCGCGCTCTTGTTCCCCGAGCCGTCATCGACCACGTCGCGGAAGTAGAACGTGGCCTTCTGAAGGGCGCTGCCCAGCTTGGCCGGGGCATTGTCGGCGCGCACCGTGGAGCCGAAGTTGAACAGGGCCTCGTTGAAGGTGACGGTGCGGGTCTTGAAGCCCTGGACGTCGTTGACCGGATCCTTCAAAAACGGGCTCAGGTCATCGATGTTCACCGAAACCGTCGCATCGTCGGCGCGGTTCAGGCCGGCGTTCTTGATGGTGAAGTTGTAGGAGTTGCCGTCGGAGTAGTTGGCCACTTCCACGTTCTGACCCGTGGCCTCGGTGCCCACGTTCGGCCGCGCGTTTTTGTTCTTGGTCACCGTCCAGCTCACGTTGGAGGAGAAGGTGCCGAAGGTCATGGTGGCGCTGTGCTCCAGGTAGTTGCGGCTGTTGCCCTCTTTGCGCGTGCCGCGGGGCAGCTGCATATCGGGGCCGTAGACCGCCGTGGTGGCGAAGGCGTGCACGTCGGTGCGCACGTTGCTGTGGGTGTCGGCGCGACCATAGAGGTACACTACCGGGCAGTTGCCGGCGGCGAGCTTCTTGGCCACCCGGCCGAAACGGACGCGCACCATCTTCACCGGCGCCTTCTCCGCAGCGCCATCGGAGAGCACGCCGTTCACGATGCCGTCGGTGGCGACCTTCAGCGTCACAGTGCCGTTGGCGGCCAAGGTAAGCACGGTGCCATCAGCGAAGGTATGGGTGCCTCCAGCGGCGGGCATCGTCTTAATGACGTCCTCGATGTCGTAGGAGCCATTCGGACGGATGTCGCTTTCCGCCTTCATGATGGAGGCCGTGGCGTTGAAGGTGTCGAAGATGTCCACCGAGGTCACGGAGCCGTAATTGTAGTGCCAGCGGGTCTCCTCGCCGGTCACGTTGTCGTTCGCATCGTAGATAGCCGTCTTGCCGTAGGAGAAGCCGGGGATGACCACCGAGCGGGCAAGGAAGCCCCGCCATGCGTCGCGGGTTCCGTCGTTTTGCTTGGACGCACCATTCACGACGGCGTCCATGCCGAAGCCCTTCATCTCGTACTCTGAGTTGTTGGACAAGTCGTAGCGGAAATAGGCCGTCTCGTCCTCCATATCGCCCCAGCGGTAGGGCACCGCACTGTTGGCCCGGCTGGCACCGGTGTTGTCGACCCAGCCGTAAGAGGCCGTGACTTCCGGCTTGATGGGCACGTACATGGAGTGCAGCATCGCGCTGTCGGAGACCTGGAGGTTCGAGGCGGGGTTGATGTAGTCGGTGCGGAACGAGGAGCCCACCGTGATGTTGCCCACATCCACCGGCGTTCCCTTCAGTTCTACGAGCGCTTGGGCATCGGCCACGGTCATGTTGGCCTTGAAGGACTTCAAGTTCATAGTGACGTTGGTCAAATACCCGATGTCCGAGGGGAGGTTGTAGTAATAGTAGCCCGTGGGCACGCCATCTTTCACCTCGGCTGTGAAGCTGCTGAGGCTAATAGCCTTCGTGAGCTTGGTCACATCAGCCGGGGCCGTGGTGTGGTAGTACGTGAGCGTGATGCTATCAACCACCGCCGTAGGATCCGTGCCGAAGAAGCCCGCCCCGAGACGGATCTGGCTCGTCACGAACTTGGGCGCCTTCACCGAAGGGATCGTGGGGGTGCCGCCCGGGCTCGTGATGGGATCGCGCCCATCGGGCACCGGGCCGATCTCGATGACAGCCGGGGCCATGCGCGAGGCCATGCGCGAGGTGGAGCCGTTGGCGAAACGGAAACGATAGCCGGCATTGGCCGTGTCCACGAGGGCGTTACGCGAATCGGCCTCGGTGGTCATGTTCACATCGGCCCGACCGGAGCCGTCGTACATGGAGAACACCTTGGCCTGATCGATGGGCACAGGATCCACGGGGATGAACGTTGCCTTCACCGCTTTTGTCGTTTCCTTCGGCTGGTTGTAGCCGTCTGGGCTCACCGACCACAGGCGCTTGCCGTAGGTGATGTCGGCTTTGTTGTCGTAATAGCCGTAATCGCCATTGGAAGTGCGCTCCATCATGAGGCCGGTCACGTCAACGGAGCTCGCAATAGCCGTGTCGGCGGGCAGAGAATGCTTGAACAACAGGCGGAACGTGCCCGTGAACTCGTGAGTGAAAGCGCTATCGCCCGCCTTCACATGGTGCCCCGGCACGGCAGCGACTTTTATCGCCTCCAGCTTTTCGGCAATGCCGTTTTCCACATCGTTTACTTCGCCCAAACGGTAAACGGCGTAGCTGTCGTCGGCCGCTCGCTCGATCTCCGTAAAACCCACAGGCAGGTTTTTCCAACTGACGTTGTTCGAGGCGTCCTTCACTTGGAACTGCAGCACGGCGTTGCCCGAAGCGGTGTCGTACCAGTCGGACAGGTCGGCCACGCGGTGAGCATCATCGCCCGTACCCGACAGCCTCGACTCGCCGCTGGCGTTGACGCGCACCGTGAGGCCGGACAGCTGGAAGCCCGAGGCAACTGATCGGAGAGCTCCGCGCCATAAGTGGTCTTATCATCCAGGCCGAACAGGGGCGTGTTGCCCTTGTTGGCCATGGAGTCGATGGTGTAGGTGACCATCTCGCCAAGGGGTGCTTTCTCGCTGGCACTCTTGGTCGCGGGGTTGGCCACATTGCGGGACCACTTCGCCAGGGCCACCTCATGTTTAGGCGCCGTGAAGGACGAGTTGATCGTCTTCTCCTTCATCCATTGGTAGTCGTTGGAATTGCCCGCTGAGTCGTAGCCGCGGTTGCCGAAGTTCACGGTAGCCAAAGCACGCAAGCGGGCCTTGGAATAACCGCCCGCGCCGTTACCGTAATTGGTGGTGTAAGGCATGGCAACAAGGAGCGTATGGCGATTCGACTCGTCCTCCTCGGGCTCAAAGTCAGGGCTAACCGACTGGTTTGCCTTATCGGTATGGGAGAATAGATGCTTGCCGTAGGGCATCTTCGTCTCGTGGATGTCAACGGTGATCTGTCCCGGCTTGCCACCCGTGGCATAAGGCATCTCGGTCAGATTGAAGTCGGCCACGTTCGAGAAATCGACCATATCTATCTGGCGGATCTCCTCATCAGTCAGCTCCGAGACATCGTAGATGAGGGCACCGCCCTGTTTGGGCTTGCCAATGTAGGTGGCGCCGGTGTCATCGTACTTCATGCTGGTATTCTTGCTGAACGAGACACTGCCATCAGTGCTCTTCCACGTGAGCAGATCCTCTGCACGAATGCCGGAGGTAGAGCCGGTAGCCGCATCGAACATGAGCACGTAGTTGATGAAGTCGATCTCGGAATCGCGTGTGTCGGAGACGTTTTCCACGCTCACCTTGTACACGGCGTAGTTGTAGCGGTCCCACAAAACCGGCGTGTTCATGGACGAGTTGACGAGTTCCCACTTCAGGTTCGTCTGGATGAAGGTGGCGCGCAGCACGTTCTGGGCGCCGTCGGCGCGCTTACGGCCCGGTTCAACCTCAGTCGGCTGATAGCCCACTTTCTCGGTGCCGTCGGCATTGGTAAGGGTCTGGTACTTGTAGCCGAGCAGAATAGTAGCACCAGTGTTGTCGGGCACGGTGCCCACGAAACGTACCTGACCCGTCAGGGTCAGCGCGCCCGGATGCAGCTGGTACAGTTTGTCGCCCGTGCCCTTGTACCGTACGTACCAGGTGCCGGAAAGGCCCTTGGGAATGAATCCGTTCTCGTCGTCGGTCATTTCCTCGACGGTATACCAGTTCTTGCCGTCCTGGGAAAAGTCGTAGCGATTGATGGCATCGGTATCGGGGAAGTAGGCTAGGCGCTGATGATCGTTGCGGAACTTGAGGTTTGGCGATTGGGCCTCGGTGTTCTTCTTCTCCCATTCGGCGGCGTCCAAGGTTTCCACGGAGCCTTTGTCATTGAAGTAGAGGTAGGGGATATCCAGCCGGAAGACAACGGCGGCCTCGCGGCGATCTTCCATCTCGTAGATGTCGGACTTGCCCAAAAATCCGCTCTTATAGGTGGGATTCGGCTGCAGGGACATGTATACTTGCTCGCTCGTTTTGATCATCACCGTGTTGGTGGCGCCATCCACGGGCGTGCCGTTGCCGATATGCAGATTGGGATCGAGATAGGTGTCGGCGAGTTTCTCCACCTTCTCGTTGGCGAAAGGCTTGATGGACGGCGACGCGGCGGCGCGGGCGGTCAGAAAAGAAACGCCCGTCGCCGCCGTCAACAGCTGGACGGGGGCGGATTCCGGGTGCAGGGCGTAATTCTCGCCGGGGGCGGCGTCTTCATCCGCCTCGTCGGTCGCGGCGAGGTCGTCGGCTTCCATCGGGTCGTCGGCGCCAGGCTCGCCGCCTGCGGGCCCTTCGCCTTCCGCCCCTTCCGTGCTCTCGGGGTCGTCATTGGGCTCGGTGGCGGGCAAGCCGGGCAGGCCGGGCAGAGTCGGTCGAGCGGCTGCAGCTGCTTCGGACTCCTCATCGGTGAGATAGGCGTCACCGGGCTCGACAGCGGCGAAGACGGGACGGTCAGTCATGCACTGGGCCACTACCACGTTGTCGCCGGAGGCCACCGTAGAAATCTGTGCATCGAAAGCAGCGGTCACGGGCGCGGACTCGTCGGCGCCCTCTTCGAAGACAACGGAGGCCTCGTCATAGGGGGCGGCCACATACAACGTGCGGCTCTCGCCGGGCTCGATGGCGCCCTCGCTGCCGCTGCGGGCCAGCTGGATACGGCCGTCAGCGGCGACGGAGTACGGCAGCGGCTCAAGACCAAGCGCTTCAATGGTGGAAGCTTTCATCGGATTGATGGAGGAGACCTGCTCGTCGGAAAGACCGGTTACGTCCAGCACGATGACGCCGCCTTCACCGGGCACGCCAATGAAGGTGTTGCCCTCACGCGCCTCCTTGCTCGTATCGACAACGCCTTCTGCTCGGTTCCCCTCGGGTTCATCGCCGTCGCCCACCTTGAAGGCCATGACCGTTTCCATCGGCACCGATCCGCGCCCTTCGGCGTCGGAGGGATACAGCGCGCCCAAGGCGATAGCCGTCACGGCTGGAGCCTTCTCGGGCACCTCGTAGCGGATAAGATGGGCCAGGTAGCTCTTTCCTGTGCCCTCGGCCGTGCGCGGCATGGAAGCGGAGGCTAGCGTGGCCTCCATCACCGCCGCAGAGTCATTCGCCTCATCCGTGAGGACAATCGAGCCGGCAGCTCCACGCTTCACGTCGCCGTACTGCGGCTCCGGCGCCGGCTCGCCCTCGACCGTTTCGGCAGTGAAGGAGTGATACTCGTATCCGTAGTATACGGATACGAGAGTGCCTTCAGGCACTCTGCCGACCAGGCCGAGCTGCAGCTGGGGCAAGCTCGCGGAGGCGTCAAGCTTGCCATCGTTACCGTCGTAGCGCAGCACCAGGCGACCGGAAACGCCCGCCGCTAGCGCCTCATCGGTCACAGGCAAATAGGCCCCGTCGTGCTCTTGGAACAACGACCAGCCCTCGGGCGCCGTCTCTGCCTGCACGACGGCGCGCGGGGCGGTAGGCGAAACGCCTTCGGCGGCTTTCGCGCGAGCCGTTTCTGCGGCGGCCTCGACATCAACGGGGGCGCCCTCCTCGCCGGCGGTCACGGATGCGGCCACCTCGTTGACCGCCGTATGATAACGCCACTCCTCCTCGGAATAGGTGGTCGCTGCTTCACCCTGCGCATCGAGGTACAGGTAGGGCACCTCCAGGGTAAGGACGAAGCGATCGCCCTCTTTGGAACCAGCGAGATGCCCGCCATTCAGCAGCGCACCCCTATCGCCCATTTCGAAATCAGCCCGAACGGCGCCGTCCTTCACGAAAAAGCCCTGAGCGGCGGAAAACGGCTTGCCGTAAGCCACAAGCGTCGGGGCAACGCGACCGGCGAGATCGACCTCCACGGCCCCCTCCGTGGCAACAGTCACTTGGGGAAGCACCTCTTCGGCGGCAACGAGGCCGTCAGGAGCAAGCTCAGACAGCGCCTCGGGATCCACATCGGCGGCTACAAACTCAGTCACCCATGCGGTGTTCGGCTGCTCGGGCGCCCCCTGATCGTCACTATTCTCCTCCGTGGAGAGAGCCCCGCCGCTCTCAGCAAGCGGTGTCGCCTCATCGTTCACCTCATTGGCATAGGACGGGAATGCCGTGGCGTCGAACATCATGAAAGCTAGCAAAAACGAAAGACACACCGAGAGCACTTTCGTCCACGTCTTCGCGGTGAAGCTGTTCACGGGCGCCGTATTATCGCGCACACGCGTATGCCAATGGGCTCCTGAATCGTGAACGACGCCCCCTTCGCTTACCTGCCGAAAAGTTCGTGCATCTTGCGTCGTGACATCCACAGAATCGTTTCGCCTTACGTCTGCCATGCTTCCGTCAGCTCCTCGCTCAACCCTTTTTTATATCGGACGACGCAACGCTCCTGATTTCGTCGCTCGTCCCGAGAGAAAATCCTGATCTTTTCCCTCATCAAGGCACAATTCGCCCATAGGTATAATCACTAACGCATTCTAAAACTTTTCAAGAATCTGTCTAGAAGGTAACAGAACGGAAACGACCGTGATAGGGAAATGAATGGCTATTGGCTGGCAATTGGTCTACCGCTGCGTTCTTTGGTGGTGCGTTCGAGCCACCCGAAGCGCATCCACCCCCTAAGACGCAAAAAGGCCCGCGCCTTGCGCGCGGGCCTCAGGATAACTGGTTGTCGAGAGCAGCTTACTGCTGGGTACCCTCGGCGCCCTCGGCGGCCTGATCGGCAGCGGCGTCAGCGCCAGCCTGATCGGCGGCCGTCTGGTCGGCAGCGGCCTCATCGGCGGCCTGGTCGGCGGCAGCAGCGTCGCCAGCCTGATCGTCGGCAGCGGCATCAGCACCAGCCTCGCCGGCAGCGGCCTCGTCGGCGGCCGCATCGGCAGCGGCGGCGTCGGCAGCGGCCTGATCCTCGGCGGACATGGTCTCGTCGGAAGGCTGCTCAGTGCCCTCGGTGGCGGCAGCGTCGCCCTCGGCATTCTGGGCAGCAGCCTCCTCGTAGGGAGCAAGGTCGATGGCGTAGGGCAGGCCCTCGGGCATCGGGTTAACGGTGATCTCGGCGTTGTTGCGATACTCCTCGAACCAGGTGGAGAAGTTCTGGGAGGCGTTGCTCTGCTCCATGTAGGTCAGATACTCCTGGAACTCGGTCGGCAGCTGGTCAACCGACGTGATACCGCCCTCGGGAACCTCGTAGACATCGGTCACCTTGATGATGTGGTAGCCGTACTCGCTCTTGACGGGAGCGGCAACGATCTGATCCTTCTCGAGGCCGGCCAGAGCGTCCTGGTACTCAGTGACGAAGGTGCTCAGCGCGTCCCAGCCCACATCGCCGCCGTTAGCAGCGGAGCCGGTGTCGGTGGAGTACTGGGAAGCGGCATCCTCGAAGGAGATCTCGCCGGCGTTGATCTGATCAAGCAGCTCCTGGGCGCGGGCGGCCAGAGCGGCGTCGTCCTCGCCTTCCTCGGCGGTCAGCAGGATGTGGCTCGAGCGCTTAGCGCCGTTGAACTGCTCGCTCATGGCCTGGGCCTGGGCGAGCGTAGCGTCGTCGCCCTCACCCTCGGTATCCTGGGCGGCCACGGCCTCGGCGAGCTTCGTCTGAAGCAGATTCGGACGAATGACGTCCTCGATGTAGGACTCCTCGGTCATGCTGGACGCCTCGAGAGCCTCCTGGAAGGCCTCATCAGACTCGAACATGGCCTTGGTCTCCTCCATGGCGGAATCGATGTCGGCCTGCTCCACGGTCACGTTGTACTCTTTGGCGGCCTGGTCGTAGAGATCCTGGTTGACGTAGTAGTCGATGACCTCCTCGCGCACGGACTCGGGGGTGTAGCCGTTGGCGACCATCCACTCGCCCCACGCCTCATCGGACTCCAGCGAGCTGGAGGTGCGGAAGTTGGCGATGTAATCGGTGACCGTCTGCTCCATGATGTCCTGGCCGTTGACCGTCGCGGCCACCGCGCCGCCGCCGGCACCGTTGCCGCCGCAGCCCACCAGCCCGGCACCGAGAGCGACGCAGAGCGAAACCGCTCCCACGCTCTTCAGAGCAGAGCTCTTGAACGAGGCAAATTTCATGTGTCCTCAACCTTTCATGACATTGCGTCAGCCCTATTGCCGGCGCAGGCTCATCGAGCGCGCTCCCGCTCCCTCCGCGGGACTCCCGCCCTTCCTTCATGAGCGCTAACTGAATGTTGCAACCCTAGCGTAACGTTCTTTACCGTTTCGTAAGGTCAGGGAGCTATTATTTCAATGCGTGCGCACCGTATAAAGCGAATTACTTAGTCCACACACGGTGTCAACAATAATCGCACATACCTGTAAAGTTCCTGAAAGGATTCCTTAAAACCTGAGGTGAAGGGTCATTTTGCAGGTGCCTGTCGAAATCGCAGCATCAACAAAAAACGACCGCCCGAAGGCGGTCGTAAAACATGTGGTGGAGCCTAGGGGGATCGAACCCCTGACCTCATGGCTGCCAGCCATGCGCTC
>OLNI01000301.1_pt1 | contig 50753 bp, 40 predicted proteins | sample 1672921 | NCBI WGS metagenome assembly OLNI01 (sample SAMEA3136737, study PRJEB25190) | human gut metagenome | biome: human gut; feature: human-associated habitat; material: faeces | place: Austria | collected 2013 | reverse complement strand
GTCATGCAATTGCATGACGCGCACCTCGCAACAAGAATGCCGGAGCATTCTTGAAGATGTTATTTTTATAGAAGGAACAGGAGTGAACAGACATAGCAGGAGAGAGAAATTATCATTTTGATAATATAAAAGCTTTGTTGATTTTTCTGGTAGTATTCGGGCACATGATCAGTACCTTTGCGGATACGCCGGAAGTAGATGTTATTTATAAAATCATATTCAGTTTTCATATGCCGGCGTTCATATTTGTATCCGGTTATTTTGCGAAAGTTGATCCGAAGAAGATTTTATCCAGGATTTTTCCGCTGTACATCGTATTTCAGCTGCTTCGTTTTTTGCTGGATTTCATATTGGACAGCATTCAATGGGGACATCCGGTGAAAATCGATATGCAGTTTTTTACACCGCGCTGGACACTGTGGTATCTGGTGGCGATGATCATTTATCAGCTTTTGTTGCCGGTATTTGACACGAAAAATAAGCGGCACCGGGTGGCATATCTGCTTTTATCTATGGTGCTTGGTATTGTGATCGGTTACAATCCGGATACGGAAAACTTTATGGCAATGTCCAGAATTATGAACTTCCTGCCATTTTTCCTGGCGGGATATTACGAAAAAGACGGTGGATTTTTCCTTCGATATGGAAAACAGAGAAATCCGAAAGAGGCAAAAATTGCAACAGCGTTTCTGGCGGTTGGAATCATTGCGGGATTTATTCTGATCAGCAGACTGAGTACAAGAAAATTGTTCTGGGGAACGGAGAGTTTTGATGGGGATGCATATACCTGGTATACACGAATCCTGGCATGGATTATCGCATTTTTATGGATTTGGATTTTGATTGTATGGGTGCCGACGAGACGGATTCCTGTGATTGAAACCATCGGAAAAAATACACTGAGTGTTTATCTGTTACATACAATCGTAATTCTGATTCTGATGTATACGCCGTTTAATGACTGGGTATTTAATAAAATTGGCTGGCAGCTGTTGATCTCAGTGGGACTGACATTAGGACTTTCCTGGAATGGATTTGAACGCCTGCTGCGAAAGATTGCGATTCCGTATTATGGGAATCGGAAGAAGTAAGTGTAATTCGATTACAGAAAAAGAAATTATGAAATATGATCCTACAGAAACGTGGATTGTATGTACTTGCGAATTATAATTCAGAATATATAAGAGAAAGAATGATAAACAGACTCACGAATAACTTGCAAATTAGGAGCGCGAATATGCAATATCGATATGACAAAGAAAAAAATCCAGTTTCCATGCTTGCTTTTGGCTGCATGCGTTTTACAAAAGAAAAAGGAAAAATTAATCTGGAAAAAGCGGAAGCTGAGATTTTGGAAGCGATGAAACTTGGTGTCAACTATTTTGATACAGCCTACATTTATAGTGGCAGCGAAGAAGCCATGGGAAAGGTTTTTGAAAAAAATCACTGCCGGGAGCAGATTTACATTGCAGATAAATTGCCACATTATCTGATTAAATCTGCGGCAGGTTTGGAAAAGACGTTTCAGGAGCAGTTGCGCAGATTACGGACGACTTACATTGATTTTTACCTGATGCATATGCTGACCAATCTGGAAACATGGGAAAAACTAAAAGGTCTTGGCATCGAGGAATGGATCGCGAAGAAGAAAGCTTCCGGGGAGATTCACCGGATCGGATTTTCCTATCATGGCAATACCAAGGATTTCTGTGAGCTGGTGGATGCCTATGACTGGGATTTTTGTATGATCCAGTATAATTATCTGGATGAAAACAGTCAGGCGGGACGAAAAGGATTACAGTATGCTGCGGCAAAGGGACTTCCGGTGATGATCATGGAACCGCTGCGGGGCGGCAAGCTGGTGAATCTGCTGCCGGAAGAAGCAAAAAAGAAGGTGGCAGCACATCCATCCGGACGCAGTGCAGCAGAATGGGCATTTCGCTGGCTCTGGAATCAGCCGGAAGTCACAACGGTACTTTCCGGCATGAATTCTATTGAGATGATACGCGAGAACTGTCGGATCGCATCTGAGACGCAGGCAGGGGCATTTACGGAAGATGAGATTGCTTTTGTCAATGAATTGAGGCATGAAATCAACCACAGCATGAAAGTAGGCTGTACCGGCTGCGGTTATTGTATGCCATGTCCGAAAAACGTGGATATCCCGGGCACGTTCAGTTTTTATAATCTGATCTACAGTGAGAATAAAAAAACGGCCCGAAAGGGATATATGCAGTGTACGATTTTCCGTCAGACACCGACCAGTGCTTCTCAGTGTGTGGGATGTGGAAAATGTGAGCAACACTGCCCGCAGGGGATTCCAATTCGAAAGGAACTGAAGAATGCGTCAAAAGAACTGGAAAACGTGACGTATAAGCTGGCGGGGAAGGCAATTCGACTGTTGAAGTTGTGGTAACACTACAGGTGGATTAAAAATAAAGGCAGAAGATAGAAAGTTGGTGGGAACAATGGAAATTACGCGTTTTATGAACCCGAATCGAAAGAATGTTGAGACAAAGAGTTTTCTTCCAGCAGGAATTCGAATCCGGGATATTGATCAGCGCGTACTGAATACAGAAGAAAAATATATCGGTATTGTGGATGAAAATGGCGAAATGCTGGGAGCTATTCAGGTGGAGCGTCTGCGTTTTATTTATCAGTGGAATCAGACGCTGGATATGGCTCAGATTCTGGAGCATCTGAGTATTGGCGTGATTGCGGTGGACAAAGAAAGTCGGATTTTCTATGTAAATCCAGCTTATTCGGATATTTTGAATGTCGCGCCGGGAAAAATTATCGGTCGTTATATGAATCAGATTGAAAAAGATGCAGCTCTTTTGGAAGTATTGGAAACACAGAAGCCAAAACGTCGTGAAAAACAGTTGATTCAGTCAGTGCAGAAATATGTATCGGTAAATATGTTTCCATTGTATCAGCAGGGAGAGTTCATAGGGGCGTGTTCTCTGTTTACGGATATTACGGAGCTGAATCATCTGACCAGTGAGGTGCAGCGTATTTCTCAGGTGGCAGAAGAATACAATCAGGAGATCCGTGCCAGAGATTTTTTGAAAACGAATCATATTATCGGTGAGAGTGAAGTCTATCTGAACTGCATTCGAAAATCGATGATGGTGGCGTCTACAGATGCGTCAGTGTTGATTCGTGGCGAGAACGGAACTGGTAAAGAAGTCATCTGCAAGATCGTACAGGAAAACAGTGCCAGAAGGAATCAGCCATTTATTAAGGTGAATTGTGCGGCAATTCCGGAAGCCCTGATCGAAAGTGAATTGTTTGGTTATGAGGAAGGTTCTTTTACCGGGGCTAAAAAAGGTGGTCGCGCCGGAAAATTTGAGCTGGCTCATGGAGGAACGATTTTTCTGGATGAGATCGGCGATCTGCCGATGGCAATGCAGGCAAAGCTGTTGCGTGTACTTCAGGAAGGCGAGATTGAAAAAGTCGGTGGACAAAAAAGTGTGCCGATCGATGTGCGTGTGATCGCCGCGACAAATCAGCCGTTAGAGCAGATGATCGAGGATGGAACTTTTCGAATGGACCTGTATTTCCGTTTGAACGTTATTTCCATTGAGATACCGCCTCTCAGAAAACGTGGCAGTGATGTGATATTGCTGGCGAATGAATTTCTGGATACGTTTAATCACAAATATCAGAAAGAAAAACATATGAAAGAAAGTGCGTATCAGGCACTGATGAATTATAAATGGCCGGGAAATGTCCGAGAACTGCGAAATGTGGTGGAAAGTGCAGTGGTACTGACGATGTCGGATTCCATTGGTGCGGGAGATTTACCGGAGTATATTTCCGGTGTTGCTGCGGAAGAAAACGTGCAGCAGGATGCGCAGACGAAGGAACTTTCGATGCTGGAAGACGGCATGCATTTTGACAGTCTGAAGGAACAGGTGGAGGCTTACGAGAAACATGTGATCGCGGCGGCCTTGGAGAGATGTCAGGGGAATCGTAATGCAGTAATTCAGGAATTGAAAGTGTCAAGACGGACGTTTTACCGGAAACTGGCGGAGTATGGATTATCTTGAGCTGAAAGAATATGCATAAAAAACAGAATAGTGCCATAAATGGCATATATGCCAAATGTTGCACCCATATATAAAAATGAAAGTGCCAAAAATGACACTATACAAAAACGAACATAGTTTAGAAAGGGATATGATGGAATTGTCATGTTCCTTTTTTTATCCCAAAAACACGAAATGCGAATTGATTTTGCCTGTTTTTTAAAAAAACAAACATAAATGAGCATAAATCACATATTTGCCAGATATCACAACAAAACTGGCATCGGCTTTGCGATATAATAGGTCACAAACCTGCAGGAAGATAGAAAAGGAGAAGAACAGATGAAACTACCAAAAAAAGTGGAAGTAATGGATGTTACTTTAAGAGATGGTTTCCAGCATGAGGAAATGTTTGTACCGACAGAAGCAAAGCTCTGGATCGCAAACAAACTGATTGACGCGGGATTTACAAAGTTCGAAGTCGGAACCTTCAGTCATATCAAATATGTTCCGCAGTTTAAGGATATCGAGGCAGTATTAAAGGGACTGCCAAAGAATGAAAATGTAGAGTACACAGTACTGGCATTGAATACAAAAGCATGTGAGCGTACCGTTCAGGCACTGGAAGACGGAGCACAGATTGACCGCGTTTTATGCGGACAGCTTGCAACCAGTGAAGCATATGCAAGAAAAAATATGAATCGTACACACGAAGAGCTGTTTGCGGAAGCAGAAAAGAATGTAAAGTTTTTACATGATCATGGTGTTAAAAAAGTATTTGCAAACATCGGTACCATTTTCGGCTGTCCGATTCAGGGGGAAGTGCCGTTGGAAAAGGCATATGAATTCTGCGACAGATGTTTTGATATCGGATTTGATGAGATTGAGCATTCCGATCCGGATGGAATTGCAGATCCGGCGAAAGTATTTGAATATTTTTCCACTGTACTGGACAAATATCCGGATACGTCTGCACACAGTTTCCATGTACATGATATCAGAGGCATGGGCTTAACAGCCTACTATGCAGCAATGGAAGCCGGCGTGACAATGTTTGACTGTTCCATGGGTGGCATTGGTGGTCAGGTGGCAAATATCGTTGATAACGTTCCGGTAAAAGGAATCGGAGACTATTATTTTGACACACGCAGAACCGGTCTGGTAGAGACCTGTGATTTTGTGACAATGCTGAACCAGATGGGAATTGAGACTGGTATTGATGAGCAGAAATGTTATAAAATAGCAACGATGGTAGAACGTATTTTGGGAAGAGAATTAAGTTCATTTACAAGTTCCATTCGATAGTGTGTTTTGAGAAAGAGACAAGAAACAGCAAATCATTTATAAATTTTAGAAAATAGAGAGAAATACATCAGTAATTTGTATCGGTAAGGGTAAAGGAGAATAAGACAATGAAAACAAGTAAATATTCAGGATTTTTCAAATTATCAGTTGAGGACAGAATGAAAGAAGTTGCAGAGTTTGCAAATCTGACAGAAGAAGACCAGAAAGTGCTGCAGGATGCGGACAGTCTGGATATGGACAAGGCGGATCATATGATCGAGAATGTAATCGGACGTTTTGCACTTCCTCTTGGTGTGGCAATCAACTTCCAGATCAACGGCAAAGATTATGTTATCCCGATGGTTTCTGAGGAGCCTTCCGTAGTTGCAGCCTGCACAAACGCAGCAAAGATGGCACGCGTTGGCGGTGGATTTACGACACATTCTTCCGGAACAGTTATGATTTCCCAGATTCAGCTTCTGAATGTTCCGACACCATTTGCAGCAAAGAGCATGATTCTGGAGCACAAAGATGAGATTATCCAGAAGTGTAATGAGAAAGATCCGGTACTTGTGAAATTTGGCGGCGGAGCAAGAGAGGTAGAAGTACGTGTCATTGATTCTATGGTTGGTCCGATGGTAATCGTTCATCTGCTGGTTGATACACTGGATGCAATGGGTGCAAATGCAGTTAATACAATGGCAGAAGCAGTCGCACCATACCTGGAAGAAATTACTGGTGGAACCGCAGAGCTTCGTATTTTATCCAACCTTGCAGATCACAGACTGGTAACAGCCCGTGCCGTATTCAAAAAAGAGGCAATCGGCGGCGAGGAAGTAGTAGATAAGATGTTGAACGCTTATGCATTTGCAGCAGCAGATCCATACCGTGCAGCAACACACAACAAAGGTATCATGAACGGAATTATCCCGGTTGTTATGGCAACAGGAAACGATACCCGTGCCATTGAGTCAGGCGCACATGCTTATGCAAGCAGAAATGGCAGATATACTTCCCTGACAACCTGGGAGAAAGATGCAAACGGCGATCTGGTTGGAACAATCGAAATGCCGATGGCAGTTGGATTAGTAGGTGGAGCGACAAAGATTCATCCGACCGCACAGGTAGCTGTAAAAATGCTTGGCGTTAAGACAGCAGCAGAACTGGGACAGATCATTGCAGCAGTTGGTCTGGCAAATAACATGGCAGCGATGAAAGCACTTGCGACAGAAGGCATCCAGAGAGGGCATATGTCACTGCATGCAAGAAATCTGGCTTCTACCGTAGGAGCAAAAGGCGAAGTTTTGGAAGCAATTGTAAAACAGATGGTTTCCGAGAAAAAAGTTCGTCTGGAATATGCACAGGAACTGTTTGAAAAATACAGCAAATAATATGTGACATATTGAAAATAAAACAAAAATACAGGAGGAGCGTATTTATGAATACTGAACCTGAGAAAAAAGAAAAAGTGTTGACGGAAGTATGGGGAGATACCGTTAATATCAAGGAATTGGCGATATCGATTATCTTAGGGGTTATTTTTACCATGTGTTTCTACCTGATCGGACGTAAGATCTTCATGAGTATGGGAACGATTGAAGAGAATCTTGCGAAAGGATATGCTCTTTTTGTAGGGATTGCCGGCTGCTTTATTGCAGCCGTAATCTCTGCGAAATCCTTCCGACCGAAACGTCTTGTTGCGGAACTTGACAGTACGACAGATATTGCAGAAGTACTGGAATACGCACATATGACACCGGAAGAGGAAGGCGAGGCACTGACAAAGGTCGGACCGGATGTAATCAAAGAACTGGAAGATCTGGAACTGTACGGTCTGTTGGCACTGATTCCGGAAGGAGCAAACAATTACAAGCCGGAATACAGAGAACTGGCGGGAGGTCAGAGCAAAAAAGATGCATAGGAGGTAGACAACATGCTGATTATACAGGCAATTATTGTTTCAATTATCGGAGGAATCATCTTCTCCATTATCGGAATTATCCCTGGTACAGATGAGACAGCGACCATGGCACCAATTACCCTGATCCTTGTCTTAATGGGATTTGAACCGGTTGTTATTTTTGCATGGTTTATCGCAATTTTGGTTGCGATGCAGATCACACATACGATACCGACAGCGATGGCGGCTCTTCCGGGTTCCACCATGGCAGTACCCATGGTAGAAAACAGTAACATCGGTAAAAAACTTGGTATTCCGCATATTTCCATGCGAAAAATGTCCGCCGGATCCATGATCGGATCCCTGATCGGTTTACCGATCGCTATTCTGTTTGCACAGATTCTGGCACCATTAAGCGATATTATCACACAGTATAGCGGACTGATCTTTACCATTGCGGCATGCGTCATCGCATTTATGTCACAGGCGAAGATCGGAGCAGTGGTAGCACTGGTTCCGTTTGCGTTCCTGATTCAGGGATTGCAGAGAATTTCCACAGAAGCAGTAGGTAAGACATTATTTACATCTATTTTCATGGGAATTACCATTGGCCCGATGATCGCAGAAATCTTCAACATTATGATTCCTGCAAAACGTGCGGAGAATCGCAGGGAAAAACCGACAGAGATCTGGCTTGCACCGGATTCCAAAGAAAAAATGCCATTTTTCCCGAACCCATTTAAATTTTTTGGTAAATCATCCATAGGTTACGTTGCCGGCTGTTCTGCAATTTCAGCCTGCACATTTACATTTTCCCCGGTTGGTATGACGGTTATGCTGGGTGAGCTGGTAGCATCCAGAAAGAAAGAGTTATTTGACCGTGTCACCACAACCCTTGGTGTACAGGATGCGGTTTCCAATGCAACTTATCTGGGAGAACTTCTGATCCCGATGATTGCATTTGGTTTGCCGCTGAGTCCGGTAGCCTTAGGTCCGGCATCTCCGTTATTCAACCAGATTAATTTACATGATTATCTGACCATGTCAGATTACTTCATTTACGGATTTATCGGTATTATCTTCGGTTGTATGTTTGCATATCCGATGGCAATCAAAAAAGCCCGTAAGTGGTCTGAAAAGATGTTCCGTTCCATCAGTCATGAGGCACTGATCGGCGCATTTATGGGACTGGTTTGTATGCTGGCTTTCCATGAGGCAGGTTTATTTGGTATTATCACTGCATTGGTAATCGGTGTATTTGGTGGATTCTTAAACAACCATTATGGAATCCATACCGGTGTACAGTTTATGGCATATTATGCATCTGGCTGGATCGTAACTACACTGATCTCAGTTTGTGCACTGGCAATATAAAAATAATCAGGGCTATATGTGATGTGGAACATGTAGCTCTGACATAAAAATTGCCAGTAAAAAGAAGACGTATGAGGAGGCACACTATGATATTCGCATCAAAAAAGGAAAACACGTATCAGTATTTTGTAGATCTCATTGACCAGAACATTCATCTGTTTGGTGAGGCAGTAAGGGAAAAACTGGAGCTTGCAGAGCATGAAAAACTGACGGATGATGAATTTGTAGAATGCTATGTGGATGGCATGAGCCGTATGGTAGGACAGATTTATGAGAATGCCGGAGAAACATTGCGTGTGGATGCAAAGTGTTATGCCAGATTTTGCGATGCGATTAAGCACCCGGAGCGATATGGATTTCGTTTTCAAAATAAAAATATAACGATCGGAAAAGTATATCTGTGTTATATGTTAGGAAAAACAAGAAAAAGAGCCCCGAAAGCGGACTGTATCAAACTGGAGCGCTATGCAGTGCAGCTCATTGGAAAAGAGTGTCTGGAGTGCGGAATCGTACAGTAAATTGCATACCCATTAAAAAAAATAATCAATCGAGTATGGGAGGGGATTACAAAAAAGAATACGTGCTAGACAAAAAAGCTGTCCGTATCAGACGATGCGGGCAGTTTTTCAATTCCAAAAAGTGAAAAATATTAAACAAGAATGAAAAGCTGCCTGTATATCATTGGTTTATTGACACCCTTTCGCATTACTGATATTGTAACAACAAATAATAATACGACGAATGTGAAAGGAGGGAGAATATCGCAATGGAATATATTTTTATGCATCAGAACATACCTGTGGCAGAACTTGAAATGGATGAATCCGCAGGGCTGATTCAAAAAGTAAATCGGGTGTTTGCGCCAGAGCATTTGCCCACTGGCGTTTCTGTAAAAAAAGATGGAAGATTATACAGAAAAAAATAAAGAAGCATAATGTAATGTCATATAGAAAATGTCCGTGTCAAAAGATGCGGATATTTTTTGTAGTCTGTTTTAAAATTCATTGACTGACAGTCAATGAAAAGATATAATAAGTATAGTAAAGCGATCACAAGAGAGGAAATCATTATGAACAATCGCCAACTGGCAGCTTTGGAAACAAAACGAAAGTTGATGGAGGCAGCGCAAAAGCTGATCTGTGAAAAAGGATTAAATGACACTTCGGTGGAACAGATCACAGAAACTGCCGGTGTTTCCAAAGGCACTTTTTACACGTATTTTAAGAAAAAAGAAGATATCGTACTGGCACTCAGTCGAGGCATGTTCGGGGAAATTCTGGAACAGGCAAAGTCATTGGAAGGCACATTCTTAGAAAAACTGGAATTTTACATGGTAAATTTTTCCGGTTATATCGAGCAGGGAAGTGTGCAGATGGCACAGGAATGGGTGAAAAACGTGGTAAATCCCAATCTGGTGACGGATTCCTTTGACAAAAATAAGCTGCATGCAGATCTGAAAGACATGCAGGAATTATTTTTCTATGGTATAGAATGTGGATTGCTGAAAAAAGATTTTCCGGTGGAAGACTTTGCAAAAATGCTGGTGGATGTTCTGTATGGAGAAATGCTTTGTTGGTGTATGAGCGACGGTGCGTACAGTTTTAGGGAACGCACGCAGGAATATTGTAAAAACTATCTGATGATATTGATACAACCATATCTGATATAAAAATAAAAGCTGTTTCAATTTTATATAAAATTCATTATCTATTTGTATGAATTACAGTGATTCAGATATGTTTGTTATAGATGAAAGAGAAGCTTTGTGTATAAAAAATAGCAGGAGGAAAAGAGATTATGAGTTATTTAGGTGAAAACATTCGAAAACTTGGTTTTGGTCTGATGCGTCTGCCGCAGACAGACGGTGTCATTGATGTGGAGCAGACCAAAGAGATGGTAGACTTGTTTATGGATGCAGAATTTACTTATTTTGATACCGCATGGGCTTACGCAGGTTCCGAAGATGCCATCCGTCAGGCATTGGTAGAGCGTTATCCACGTGAAAGCTACCAGCTTGCGACAAAAAATGCGGCATGGATCAACTGTAAGACAAAAGAGGAAGCATATGCGCAGTTTGACACCTCTTTAAAACAGACCGGTGCAGGTTACTTTGATTTTTATCTGCTGCATAATCTGGGTGAGGCAAGAACCGAATATTTTGACAAATTTGATATGTGGAACTGGGTGGCTGAGAAAAAGGCAGCAGGTCTGATCAAACACGTAGGATTTTCTTTCCATTCCACACCGGAAGAGCTGGAAGCAATTTTAAAAGAACATCCGGAGATGGAATTTGTACAGCTTCAGATCAACTATGCAGACTGGGAGAACCCGGCCATTCAGTCCAGAGGCTGTTATGAAGTAGCAAGAAAATATGGCAAACCAGTCATCATCATGGAGCCTGTAAAGGGTGGTATGTTGGCAACTCCGCCGGAATCCGTAGTAAAAGTATTAAAAGATGCGGAACCGGAGTCATCTGTTGCGTCTTGGGCTGTTCGTTTTGCGGCAAACTTAGAAGGCGTTATCACCGTATTATCCGGTATGAGCAACATAGAGCAGATGAAAGATAACCTGTCCTATATGAAAGATTTTAATGAATTAAATGATGCTCAGCTGCAGACCTTAAAACAGGCGCAGGAAGAACTGAATAAAATTCCGTTGATTCCATGTACAACCTGTAATTACTGTGCAAAAGTCTGTCCGATGCAGATTGGTATTTCAGGTTCCTTCACAGCAATGAATTATTTGACTTTGTACGGCGATAAAGATATGGCGGTACATCAGGAAAACTGGCTGGTAGGTGGCCATGGACTGAAACGTGTAAATGAGTGTGTAAAATGTGGAAAATGCGAGGAAGCATGTCCGCAGCATATTCAGATTCGTGCAGAACTTGAGCGCGTAAGCGAAAATCTTCTGAAATAATTAAATAATAGATATAATTTAATGAAGGCGCGCCCGGTGCTTTTGTCTTGTCAGCTAACAATCGCTTTCCAAGAAAAAATCACCGGGCGCGCCGTTTACGTATATATAAAGTAATAGTAAATGCCAATACACTACAGATAGTGCACTATTGTATGCGAAACAATAGATGAAACAGTGTATCGTAGTTGCGTGTGTAAATGAAGCACTCCCACTTTCTATACCCTAAAGTTTAGCCACAAAAGAAACTATTCTTTTACGCGTCCTGTTTCTGTGACTTTTTCAGATTTTTCTGCGCTGTAGACAGCATCAGTTTAATACGGTTCAACTGGTTTACTTCACTGGCACCCGGATCAAAGTCAATCGCCACGATATTGGACATCGGATACTGATGACGCAGCTCTTTGATAACACCCTTACCTACAATATGGTTCGGCAGGCAGGCAAATGGCTGACAGCATACAATATTATTGACACCGGAGTTGATCAGCTCAACCATTTCACCAGTCAGGAACCATCCTTCACCGGTCTGGTTACCGTGAGATACAATGGATTCTGCATTTTTTGCAGTCTCGTAAATATTTGCCGGCGGTGTGAAATGCTTACTTTCTTCCAATGCTTTATGCGCAACTCCACGCAGTTTTTCAATTGCCCAGATACCAAGATTTGATTTTGTCTTGGTAGATTTCTTGAATCCAAGGACGTCTGTCTTGAAGTTGTTGTTGTAGAAGCAGTAGAGGAAGAAGTCCAGCAGATCCGGAATGACTGCCTCAGCACCTTCAGATTCCAGCAGATCAGCAAGGTAGTTATTTGCCATTGGCATAAATTTAACCAGAATCTCTCCTACGATACCTACCTTTGGTTTCTGAATATCAAGTCTTGGGAGTACATCAAAATCATGCACCATCTTACGACAGTACTGTTTATACTTTTTATGACTGACGAGCTTATCGGTAGATACAAAGTCTGTAATTTTCTGTACCCATTTTTTGTGCAGTTCGTTTGTGGAACCCGGAACTGCTTCATACGGTCTGGTTGCGTAGATACAGCGCATCAGGATATCACCGAATACCAGACAGTACATACCTTTCTGGATCAGAGAGGCATTCAGCTTAAATCCCGGGTTGGATTCCAGACTGCTCAGGTTCAGTGAAATAACCGGAATCTGCGGATATCCGGCTTTTTCCAGTGCACGACGGATGAATCCGACATAGTTGGAAGCACGGCAGCCGCCACCGGTCTGTGACATGATGATGGCCAGATGGTCTACATCATATTTGCCGGAAGTTACTGCATCCATGAACATACCAACGGTGATCAGGGACGGATAGCAGGCGTCGTTGTTTACATATTTTAATCCAGCGTCTACAGCAGCTTTGTTGTCATTTCCGAGAACGACCAAGTTGTAACCGGAAGCCTTAAATGCAGGCTCTAACAGTTCAAAATGGATCGGAGCCATCTGCGGAGCAAGGATTGTATATGTCTTTCTCATTTCTTCTGTAAAGACGGCACGCTGGTAGCTGGAAGGAACAATCTTGCGCTCTTTCGGATTTTTCTCTCTGGTGCGGATGGCAGCGATGAGAGAACGGATACGGATACGTGCAGCGCCAAGGTTGTTTACCTCATCAATCTTCAGGCAGGTGTAAATCTTGCCGGAATGAGTCAGGATATCGCTGACCTGATCGGTGGTAACAGCATCCAGTCCACAACCGAAAGAATTCAACTGGATCAGATCCAAAAAGTCGGTCGTTTTTACATAATTTGCAGCTGCATACAGTCTGGAGTGGTACATCCACTGGTCAAGTACGATCAGTGGGCGTTCTACCTGATGCAGATGGGAGATGGAATCTTCGGTCAGAACTGCAAATCCGTAGGATGTAATCAGTTCCGGAATACCATGGTTGATCTCCGGGTCAATATGATATGGACGGCCGGCAAGTACGATACCGCGGCGTTTGTTGTCTTTTAACCACTGGATGGTTTCTTCGCCTTTTTTGCGCATATCGTTACGGGCGTTTGCAAGTTCCTGCCATGCAACGTGTACAGCAGCTTTTACTTCAGCAGCTGGAATATCAAAATCTTCTTTCATGATTTCTTCGAGACGTTTTGTTAAAGTTTCCTCATCTGCGAATGACATGAATGGATTGTATAACTTTACTTTTCCGGATGTAATGTCATCTACGTTGTTTTTGATATTTTCTGCATAAGAAGTAACAATCGGGCAGTTGTAGTTGTTGCCTGCATCCGGGAACTCTTTGCGCTCATACGGGATACATGGATAGAAGATGGAGTTGATGCCTTCTTTGATCAGCCATGTAATATGTCCGTGGGCAAGTTTTGCCGGATAACACTCGGACTCACTCGGAATGGACTCAATACCAAGTTCGTAAATCTTTCTGGTAGAAGCCGGAGAGAGTACGAGACGGAATTTCAGTGCTTTGAAAAATGTTGCCCAGAACGGATAGTTTTCGTAAATGTTCAGGACTCTTGGCATACCGAGCGTTCCGCGGGTTGCTTCTTCCTCACTCAGAGGTTCGTAGTCAAAGATACGATGCAGCTTATATTCAAACAGGTTTGGGATCTGTTCTTTGTTTTTCTCTTTACCGATACCTTTCTCACATCTGTTTCCGGTAATGTACTGACGGTTTCCGGAGAATTTGTTGATGGTGAGCAGGCAGTTGTTGGTACATCCGCCACAGCGGGCCAGTTTTGTTTCAAATTTCAGATCGTTGATCTGGTCAATGGACAGCATGGTTGTCTCTTTGCCTTCGTAACGGTCGCGGGCAATCAGTGCGGCACCGAATGCACCCATGATACCGGCAATGTCCGGGCGGATTGCTTTGCATCCGGAAATAGTCTCAAAGCTTCGCAGTACAGCGTCATTGTAGAAGGTACCACCCTGAACAACAATGTTCTGACCAAGTTCTGTCGGATCGGACAGCTTGATTACTTTAAATAATGCATTTTTGATAACAGAGTAAGCCAGACCTGCGGAAATATCAGCAACAGATGCGCCTTCTTTCTGTGCCTGTTTTACTTTGGAGTTCATAAATACGGTACAACGTGTTCCAAGGTCGATCGGGTTTTTCGCAAATAATGCTTCTTTTGCGAAATCCTGTACGGAATAGTTCAGAGATTTTGCAAAAGTTTCGATGAAAGAACCACAACCGGAGGAACATGCCTCATTTAACTGTACGCTGTCAACGGTGTTATTTTTGATCTTGATACATTTCATATCCTGACCACCGATATCGAGGATACAGTCAACCTTCGGATCAAAGAAAGCAGCAGCGGTGTAGTGAGCAACGGTCTCTACTTCACCTTCATCCAGCATCAGAGCAGCTTTTACCAGTGCCTCGCCGTAACCGGTGGAGCAGGAAGATACGATGTGCGCATCTGCCGGAAGCTGTTCGTAAATCTCTTTGATAGCAATAATGGAAGTGGCCAGCGGGCTTCCGTTGTTGCTGCTGTAGAAGGAGTACAGCAAGGTACCATCTTCTGCAACCAGAGCAACTTTTGTTGTAGTGGAACCTGCATCAATTCCAAGATAGCAGTTACCACTGTATGTAGAAATATCGCCTTTTTTTACACATGCGCCATTGTGGCGAGCAGTGAATTCGTCGTAAGCGGCCTGATCTGCAAACAGCGGATCCATACGTTCTACTTCGAATTCCATGTGGATCTCACCTTTTAATTTGCCAAGAAGATCTTCTAAGGATACCTGATTTTCTTCCTTGTAATTTAAAGCAGAACCGATAGCTGCAAAAAGGTGGGAGTTTTCAGGAACGATTGTATGCTCCTCATCCAGTTTCAGGGTGCGGATAAATGCTTCTTTCAGCTCGGATAAGAAATGAAGCGGACCACCAAGGAAGGCCACGTGACCACGGATTGGCTTACCGCAGGCAAGACCACTGATGGTCTGGTTTACGACTGCCTGAAAGATAGAAGCAGACAGATCTTCGCGGGTTGCACCTTCATTGATCAACGGCTGGATATCTGTTTTTGCAAATACACCGCAACGGGCAGCAATCGGGTAGATTGCTTTATAATTTTTGGCATATTCATTCAGACCGCTGGCATCTGTCTGGATCAGGGAAGCCATCTGGTCGATAAAGGAACCGGTACCGCCGGCGCAGATACCGTTCATTCGCTGCTCGACATTGCCGCCTTCAAAATAAATGATCTTGGCATCTTCACCACCAAGCTCGATAGCTACGTCTGTCTGTGGAGCTGCGTCCTGCAGAGCGGTAGATACGGCGATAACCTCCTGTACGAAAGGTACACCGAGGTGTTTTGCCAGTGTCAGACCACCGGAACCGGTGATCATAGGACAGAGCTGGATCTGTCCGAGTTTTTCATATGCTTTATGAAGCAGATCGGTGAGCGTTTCGCGGATATTTGCGAAGTGGCGCTCATAATCGGAAAAAACTAACGTATTCTGATCATCCAAAATTGCAATCTTTACCGTAGTTGATCCGATATCAATTCCAAGTTTGTGTAATTTTAAATTATCCATTTTACCACCTATATATGTTGATTGATTGTCTGAAATCGTTGATTTTCAGTAAAAACGGATTTCAGAAGTTTCATATTATATGTATAACACCTGTCAGATTACAAGCGAACTTCATTATACGACAGGAAATAGCAAAATACAATCTTTTTATAATATTTTAACAAATTGAGAAGGGTTCCTATTTAAAGCCCGAAACCAATAAAATAAGCGGTGCAATTTTAAGAAAAACGCATATTCTAAAAGAAAAAGGAAATCGTTATGAATCCTTATTTCGAATCCGAATATGGAGAATCCCGCATGATGCACGGCTGCCCGGGACTGATTCATGTGGTAAAAGAGGGGGATACTTTATATAAAATTTCGCAGTATCATCATGTGAGTGTGACAGATATATTGCTGGCAAATCCGTATGTGAACGTATATAATCTGCAGATCGGAGACGAATTGTGCATTCCGGTTGGAAAAAAGATCATGCGGGATGAAGCATAAGTAGTAGATGTGTATGGTAGCAAGGTGCTCGATTTACCTGTCAGAGTGTGACGAAGTTTGTGTTGTCTGTATGTTCCAAGAACAAACAATGGGATGATGAAAAATGGCTGTGGCAGGTGAATCGGACACCAAAATTTCAAAGTTTGCCAAGTTGACAAAGTGATAGTCGCTCTATATAATCAAAAGATAGCCATCTTTTTCTCGCAAATATTTGTATGGAACGCTTGCGAAAGGCAAATGAATCAGCGAAAAAAGTGCTAAAAATAAAACGAAAGTAGGAAACAGAATGCATTTTCTAAATAAAATGGAACGAAAGTTTGGCAGATTTGCCATTCAGGGACTGATGAAATACATCATTCTTTTCTATGTGGCAGGATATCTGATTCAGTTTCTGGCACCGCAGGCATACAGCTTCCTGACATTGGAGCCGTTTATGATTTTCCATTACGGACAGGTTTGGCGACTGGTGTCCTGGGTATTGATTCCACCACCAACCGGAAATATCATTTTTATGCTGATCATGGTAGTGCTTTATTATCAGCTTGGTACAGCATTGGAGAATACCTGGGGAGCATTCCGATTTAATGTATATATTTTTGGTGGTATGATTTTTACCGTGCTTGGTGCGCTTCTCCTGTTTGTAATTTATGGTGTGAATACACCTGTTTCAATGGGATCCAGCTTCAGCACATACTACATTAACATGACAATTTTCCTCGCATTTGCGATGTGTTATCCGGATATGCGAATCATGCTCTGGTTCATTATCCCGATTAAAATGAAATGGATGGCAGGTTTTTATGCAGCACTGATCATTTACAGTATGATTATTTCAAGCTGGGGAGGCAGAGTTGCTATTATCGCATCTATTCTGAATTTCCTGATTTTCTTTTTCAGTACACGCAACTATCGCAGTGTATCGCCAAAAGAAGTACACAGGAAGCGGACGTATCACCGTCAGGTACAGCAACCGAAAGGTGTCACACGCCACAAATGTGCGATTTGTGGACGGACGGAACTGGATGATCCGAATCTGGAGTTCCGTTTTTGTTCCAAATGCAATGGAAATTATGAATATTGTCAGGATCATCTGTTTACCCATGAACATGTAAAATAATAGATGCATTTCATTTCCTGGTAAAAATACTAAATGAAATGCTAGCTTAAGTAGTTTAAGGGCAGTTTTGTGGGAATTATGACAGATAAGATTCTTACTTAAAATACAGGAGAGAGAGGTTTGATTATGGAAAATGAAGCAATTTCCAGAAATTTTATTGAGCAGATTATTGACAAGGACATAGAGGAGGGCAGATGTGAGACCGTATGTACCCGTTTTCCACCGGAACCGAACGGATATCTTCACATCGGACATGCAAAATCTATCCTTTTAAACTATGGACTTGCTCAGGAATATCATGGAAAATTCAACATGCGTTTTGATGATACCAACCCGACAAAAGAAAAAGTAGAGTTTGTTGAGTCCATCAAAGCAGATATTGAGTGGCTTGGCGCTGACTGGGAGGACAGACTGTTCTTTGCATCCGATTATTTTGACCAGATGTATGAAGCTGCCGTAAAACTCATCAAAAAAGGAAAAGCGTTCGTCTGCGATCTGTCTGCAGAGGAGATCCGTGAGTACCGCGGAACTCTGACAGAGCCGGGTAAAAACAGCCCATACCGTGACCGTAGTGTAGAAGAAAACCTGGAATTATTTGAAAATATGAAAAATGGCATGTATCAGGATGGCGAGAAAGTATTACGTGCAAAAATCGATATGGCTTCCCCGAACATCAACATGCGTGATCCGGTCATCTATCGTGTAGCTCATATGACACATCATCGTACCGGAGACAAATGGTGCATTTATCCGATGTATGACTTCGCTCATCCAATCGAGGATGCCATTGAGGGTGTTACCCATTCTATCTGTACACTGGAGTTTGAAGATCACCGTCCTCTGTATGACTGGGTAGTAAGAGAGCTGGAGTATCCGCATCCACCAAAACAGATCGAGTTTGCAAAACTGTATCTGACTAACGTGGTAACCGGAAAACGTTACATCAAGAAATTGGTTGAAGATGGCATTGTAGACGGATGGGATGATCCGCGTCTGGTTTCCATTGCAGCACTGAGAAGAAGAGGATTTACACCATCCTCTATCAAAAAGTTCGTAGAGCTGTGCGGTATTTCAAAGAGCAACAGTTCTGTGGATTATGCAATGCTTGAGTACTGTATCCGTGAGGATCTGAAATTAAAAGCTTCCCGTGCTATGGCAGTACTTGATCCGATCAAACTGGTAATTGATAACTATCCGGAAGGGCAGACCGAGGAACTGGAAGTAGATAACAACATGGAAAATCCGGAGCTTGGCAAACGTGTCGTTCCGTTTGGCCGTGAGGTTTATATTGAGCGTGAGGACTTCATGGAAGAACCACCGAAAAAATATCGTCGTTTGTATCCGGGCAACGAAGTTCGTCTGATGAACGCATATTTTGTAACCTGTACTGGATTTGAGAAAGACGAAGATGGAAAAGTAACCGTAGTACATTGTACTTATGATCCGGAGAGCCGCGGAGGAAACAGCCCGGACGGAAGAAAAGTACGTGGAACTATCCACTGGGTATCAGCAGCAGATGCAGTGAAAGCACAGGTTCGTCTGTATGAGAATATCATTGACGAGGAGAAAGGTGTATACAATGAGGACGGAAGTCTGAATCTGAACCCGAATTCTCTCACTGTACTGGATAACTGCTATGTGGAGCCATCTTTACTGAAAGCAGAAAAATACGACAGCTTCCAGTTTGTAAGAAATGGTTTCTTCTGTGTAGATGCAAAAGATTCTACATCGGAGCATCCGGTATTCAACCGTATCGTATCCTTAAAGAGCTCATACAAACTGCCGACACAGGCTTAGGAGAAAATGAAAGAATTAGCGATTACGCTTGATACAGAAAAAAAACAGCCTTTATATGAACAAATTTACGAAGCCCTGCGGGAAGCAATCTTGCAGGGCCGTATTTTACAGGGGGAAAAACTGCCTTCTACCCGGTTTGAGGCGGATTATCTGCAGGTGAGCCGCAGTACTGTAGAGCTTGCTTATGATCAGTTAGTTTCCGAGGGTTATATACATGCCGAACCATATCGCGGTTATTTTGCCTGTGATGTGCGGGAACTGTATGATCTGACGGATATTCATACAGCAGATACACAGAGCCAGAGTATATTGACAGAAATCAGATCTGAAATAGCCGCTGAGAAGGATCAAAAGGAAACCTATCGGATTGATTTTTCACTGAATGCGTTGGCATTGGAGAGTTTTCCCTATAATGGCTTAAGTAAAATTATGAAAAATCTGCTTCTGGACGAAGGGGAACAGATCATGAGCAGCGGAAGTGCTTTCGGAGAGGCAAATCTCAAAGAGACCATCTGTGACTATCTGTTTCATGCGCGAAACGTCTGGTGTGTGCCGGAACAGATCGTGATCGGAGCCGGAAATGAATATTTGCAGCTTTTACTGGCGCAGATGCTTGGAAAAGAACATTGTGTAGCAATGGAATCTCCTACATATCTGAGGGCATACAAAACTTTCCGGAATATTGGTTTCCCGGTGCAGGAAGTAGCATTGGATGAGTCCGGAATGCGGGTGGATCTGTTGCGGGAAACAGATGCCAGCATTGCCTATGTGATGCCATCGCATCAGTTCCCACTTGGAATCGTCATGCCGATGAAACGCAGACTGGAACTGTTAAACTGGGCGATGGAAGAACCGGAACGCTATATTATCGAAGATGATTATGACAGTGAGTTCCGCTATAAGGGAAAACCGATTCCGGCTTTGCAGGGGATTGATCGTTTTGGACGTGTGATCTATCTGGGAACCTTTTCCAAAAGTGTGGCACCTTCTACCCGTATCAGTTATATGGTGCTTCCAAAACAGTTGTTATCCAGATTTCGGGAATGTTGCGGATTTTATGCCTGTACCGTGCCGAATCTGATGCAGCAGGCAATCTGTCAGTTTATGAAAGCGGGATATTTTGAAAAAAATCTCAACCGTATGCGTGCGATTTATAAGGCAAAACATGATTTTATGCTGGCAGAATTGCGTAAGTATCCATGGGTGTTAAATATCATGGGGGAAAACTCCGGCTTGCATCTGTTAGTGGAAGTTGGCACGACACTGACAGAGCAGGGTGTGATTCAGAAATGCGCAGAGCAGAAAATTCGTGTGTACGGATTGTCAGAGTATTACATCAGTCAGAATCCGAAGCGGGAGTATCCGATTTTGCTTCTGGGATATGGCGGGCTGACAGAGGAACAGATTGCAGATGGATTGCAGATGATTGATGGGGTTTTGGCGGAAATGGCGTGTCAGACTCTGTGAATCTATGGAATGCAAGTTTGGGTAAAAAATGAATAAGTAAAGGAAAGCAGCTCTTATGTCGCGTGACATAGGAGCTGTTTTTCTATGCTTAAATTGAGAAAATTTTAAAAAAATTTTCAGAGTACATAAAGAATACAGATTGATTTTATATAATAAAAACAAGAAAGAAAGACATGAAACAGAAGTGTAGAGTGCAGTGATTCCGAGAAGAATATGTCAGCTTACGCTGACCAGAATCACACGCCAAGTCTCACGTGAGTTCGACTTGAATAATGTATACGGAGAGTCACTTATCAAAAAATATATCTGAACGGAAAATTTGGGGGTGAGATGTTATAATGCGAAACATACGGATAGAAGTACAGAAAATTTTACATTTGCCATATTTATTACTTGGTGTGGCAGGAATTATTGCTTTGTGTCTGACTGCAACGGGAGACATGAACGTTGGCGGCAGTCAGATATCTATTTTTTCATTGCTGATAAGACCAGAAGTTACTAACACTCCGCATACTGCATTTGAATTGTGGCGGGCAGGCATCGGAGGCTGGCTGACCGTATTTGCACCGATGCTTCTGACATTGGGATATATGATCTCACTGTCCGGGGAAAGGCAGAATGGTCAGATCCGATTTGCGCTGATGAGATCCGGAAAATTGCGATATTGTATTTCCAAGGTTTGCGGTGGAGCGTTGGCTGGAGGAATTATTTTCCTGATCGGTTATGCGGTGTTCGGGTTGCTTATGGTGATTCGTTTTCCATCGTTAAATACGCTGCCAGTGAAAGAACAGGAGTTTTATCTGATGGGAAGCACGCTTGCGGCGGAAGTTGTGAAACGTCTGATTGGAGCATTCCTTTATGGTATGATGGGCAGCCTGTTTGGAATTGGTGTGGCAATTGCTTTTCGGGATAAATACATGCTGATCTGTTTGCCGTTTATGATCAATTATATTTATCAGCAGGTACTTGGAAAACTGGCGTCAGATTGTATGGTGGCAGAAAAATATGAAAAAATTACATGGATCGAGGCTGTGAGACCAGAATCGATTATGAATATATCGAGAAGTGTGACCTGGTTGATTCCGTTTGTGGTGATGTTGGTCATTTATCTAGTATTAATTGGTGTATTTTATCTCAGTATGAAGTTAAGTATAGTTCAGTGATGGAATATTTGTAAAAATACAATGTGATTTGAGGTGAATTTATCTCAGTCGAGAAGACTCCCACTTCTGCAAGTGGTGAGTAATAACAAGTCTTTCTCAGTGGGAGTACAATCTCCGACTGAGATAAACGCTCCGCGGGGGCGCACATTGTCTGGGAGACAATGGTTTTGCGCCGACCGGAACGAAGTGTAGATGTGCAGTGATTCTGAGAAGAATATGTCAGCTTTCGCTGACCAGAATCACGCACCAAGTCTTACGTGCGTTCGACTTGAAGTAGCTTTATTAAAAACAATTACAGCAAATTCCGTTGGAATTGGTTTGTAAGTATTTAGAATATGTTTGATTTTTTGAAGTGTAGCATCGAATAAATATGTTTCGGTATTGTTGTGTTTCTGAAAATGCAATGCTATACTGAAATCAGCTTAATTACATGGGGGAATACTTATATGAACATAAAAATCATAAATGAAAAAGACCAATTTGCACAGTGTGAAACGTTTGAAATCACGCATCTTTTATGGGGAACCAAAGCAATTCCAAAAACATATGGAAAAATAGCCTGCTGGAAAGATCATGGTTTTCTGGTGGAAATGACTTGTGAAGAAGCAGATCCGCTTCGGACGTATACCAAAATGAATGACCCGGTAAGTCTGGACAGCGGAATGGAAGCATTTTTATCCTTGTGGGCAGATCGCACACCATTGTATGTAAATGTGGAGATGAATGCAAACGGGGCAACGCTGATGCAGTATGGAACAGGGCGTGCGGATCGAACATTTTTTACGGAAGAACAGATCAGAATTTGCCAACCGCAGGCGGTAATAGAAGAAAATCGCTGGAAAATCAGTTCCTTTTTGCCGTTAGAACTGTTGGAAGAAATCGGTGGAACAATTCCACAGACATCCGGTACAAAGATTGCCTGCAATTTTTACAAAGTGTGTGAGGGTGGTAATGCTGAGCAGATTCATTATGCCAGCTACGCACCGGTAGATGTGCCAAAACCGGACTTTCATCGACCGGAATTCTTTTCAACTGGGATATTGAAAAATAATCTGACGCAGGGTGAATGAGCACGAAAAAGCCGGGGGTGAAACGTGAAGAAACAGAATCTTCTTGCGAAAAAAATACTTCTATAGTAAAATATATCTGTTCGCAATCGTGGAGATTTTCAGTAACCATACAGGCTTTGCCTGTGTGCAGGTAAATCGAAAGAGGGATAAAGAATGAAAAAATTATACAAATCAGAGGATAACAAAGTATTGTGTGGTGTATGCGGCGGTCTGGGAGAATTCCTTGGCATTGATCCGACCATCGTCAGATTGATCTGGGTCGTACTTGCTCTGGCAGCAGGAAGCGGACTTCTGATCTATATTCTGGCAGCAATCATTATGCCGCGCAGACCATTAGACTAAGCAGAATAATCAAATCTGGAACGTTATTAATCTGAGAAAATGATACTTATTTTCTAAAGATAAAAATGGGCAGGAAATGCATAACAAGAGGATTTAAATTAAAAAATATGAGCAGTGAAAGGACGAAAGTCTTTTCGCTGCTCTTTGCGTTTCAGGGAAAACCAAGAAAAACGCTAGGATATAAAAACGATAAAGCCGGATTGAAACTTAAAGCCGAATGCATATGAAGATTCTGGTCAGTGTAAGCTGACACATTTTCTCAAAATCACTGTATAGAGCTCTAAAGTATCCGGTAAAAAAATGATTAGAAGAATAAAAAACAGAAAGAGAGAAACAAGATGCTGGAATTGAAAAATGTGTCTTTTGAAGTATCAGACGAGAAAGCACAAAAAGAGATTATCAGAGGAATCAATCTGAAGATTGATGACAACAAATTTGTGGTCATTACAGGACCAAACGGCGGTGGTAAATCCACCCTTGCAAAACTGATCGTTGGTATAGAGAAACCAACCTCCGGTCAGATTTTATTCAACGGAGAGGACATTACAGAAAAAAGTATTACAGAGCGTGCCAAAATGGGTATCAGCTTTGCTTTTCAGCAGCCGGTACGATTCAAAGGAATCCAGGTGCTGGATCTGATCCGTATGGCAGCAGGTCGAAGAATGAGTGCGGCAGATGCCTGTCAGTATCTGTCCGAAGTAGGACTTTGTGCAAAGGATTATATCAACCGTGAGGTAAATGCAAGCCTTTCCGGTGGTGAGTTAAAACGTATCGAGATCGCTACGGTGTTGGCAAGAGGTACACAGCTTTCTGTATTTGACGAGCCGGAGGCTGGTATTGATCTGTGGAGTTTCCAGAACTTGATTCAGGTATTTGAGCGCATGCAGGAGAAAACAAAAGACGGTTCCATCCTGATCATTTCCCATCAGGAGCGTATTTTGAACATTGCGGATGAAATCGTAGTGATCTCTGCAGGACAGATCGTAAATCACGGACCGAAGGAAGAAATTTTGCCACAGTTACTGGGAACATCTTCCGCAGTCAATATGTGTGACAAATTTAATAAGTAAAAATCTATATAGAGGATAAAATGCTAACGTTGATAGTTAAAAATATTTTATATTAGAAAAGAAAAAGACTAATGGTGTTAGTTATAAAAATTAAGATTATGGATAAAAAACTAATGGAGTTAGTTGAAATTTAGTTAGTGTATAAATAGTGGAAAGAACGAGGAATAGATAGATGATGGATGAGATTCAGAAAAGACTTCTGGCAGAAGTTGCTGATCTGCACGGTGTTCCAGAAGGCGCTTACAATATCCGTGCGAACGGTCAGATGGCTGCCAGAAATACAACAGCAAATATTGATATTGTTTCAAAAACCGATGTCAGCGGCATCGACATTTACATCAAACCGGGTACGGTAAACGAAAGTGTACACATTCCGGTTGTGTTGAGCCAGAGCGGTATGAAAGAGATGGTTTACAACGATTTTCATATCGGAGAGGGCAGCGACGTAGTCATCGTGGCAGGATGCGGTATTGACAACTGTGGCGATCAGGATGCAGAGCATGATGGCATTCACCGTTTCTTTATCGAAAAAAATGCGAAAGTAAAATATGTGGAGAAACATTACGGCGCAGGCGATGGCAAGGGAAAACGTATCCTGAATCCGGGGACAGAAGTGTACATGGAAGAAGGAAGCTACATGGAGATGGAAATGGTCCAGATTAAAGGTGTAGATTCTACCGTTCGTGATACTAAGGCAGAACTGGCAGCAGGCGCAAAATTAGTGGTTCGTGAGCGTCTGATGACACATGGAGATCAGAATGCAGTCAGCGGATATTCGGTCAGCTTAAACGGAGAAGGCTCCAGTGCAGATGTTATTTCACGTTCCGTAGCAAAAGACAATTCCTACCAGAAATTTGATTCCAGAATCATCGGAAATGCACCGTGCAGCGGTCATACTGAGTGTGATGCAATCATCATGGATAAAGCAAGAATCCTTGCAATTCCGCAGCTGGAGGCAAACGATCTGGATGCAGCACTCATCCATGAGGCTGCCATTGGAAAAATTGCCGGTGAGCAGATCATCAAACTGATGACGCTTGGTCTGACAGAGGAAGAAGCAGAGGAGCAGATCGTCAACGGATTCCTGAGATAAATAGAGGTTTTGTATTTATATCTGTACAAGAAAACAGTAATCCACTTTTTGCATAACAAAAATGGATGTACGTAATGTTTTTATATAATATTGTTAAAAAATATACGAAATTTGAAAAGCCCCGGTGTTTTGCCGGGGTTTTTTGATGCAAAATGTATATTTGACTTTAAAAATAGGTCTATTTATAATGAATTTATACAAAAGAGACACAAGTAATGGTATAATACGAGTAACCGGTCGGAAGTATGATTACAGATTTTTGACGCGCATATTTATGTTTTTAGGATAGGTTTTGTGGTATTCGATGCGCTGGGAGAAAGTATTAACTGTAAGGTAAATTTAAGGAGGACAAGTATGAAGATTTTAGGTGTATCACTTGGAACAAAGAACGGAAACAATGACACAATGTGTCGTGTAGCTCTGGAAGCAGCAAAAGCAAAAGGTGCAGAGATCGAATTTATCCACCTTCTTGACTGGGATATTCAGTACTGCTCAGGTTGTGTTGCCTGTTCCCGTGGCCTTGTAATGGGCAAAGGAATGATCTGCTCCCGTCAGGATGATTTCAAAGCTTTCTATGAGAAAGTTATCGAGGCTGATGGTGTTCTGTTCGTAGATCCGATCTTCGAGTCTGGTGCAACAGGTTTATATCATTCCATCACAGACCGTATGGGACCGGGACATGATACAGGTATGATGAAAATGCTTGACGGCAAACTCAAAGAGGCAGGCAAAGAGGGTCTGAACCCAAGATACTTCCGCCAGAAAGCTCTTTCCTTCGTAGGAATCGGTGGATCTGACTGGGCAGTTCGTTGTGAGACAGACCATGCTATGTTCGCTCTGAGCCCAGGATGGAAAGTAGTAAACAATGAGTTCTTCTCTTGGTGTAAAGACGTTATCATGCAGGATGACAAAGTTGAGCGTATGAAAGAGATCGGACGTAACCTTGTAGATGCTGTACAGCAGATCATCGATGAGGATATGCAGATCGAGGGATCTGAGCATACATCTCTGTGGAAAGGTAAAGAAGGCGCTTGCCCACATTGCCAGGGTAACAACTTCTACATCTACCCGGGTACAACACACTGCGTATGTGAGCTGTGTGGTCTTGAGGGAACACTTGAGATCGTTGACGGAGCATTCAAATTCAAATATGATCCGGCTACAGAGCATCATGCACATGACATCCTTTCTGGAAAATTCTTACACGGACAGGATATCTTTGAGAACGAAGGTCGTCTGATGAACCTTTACAAAGATCCGGAGTTCAAAAACCGTAAAGCTCATTACACAGCAGTATGTGAGCCGACACCAGCTCCGTCCAAACAGAAATAAAATTATTAATTGGATAAAGCAATTAATAAATTATTCCGTGAGGATTGCAGAGCTGAAAAGAGGAAATTATCAGCGTTGCTGATATTCAGTTTGCAGCAAGAGTCATAAATGAATCTTGAATTCAATATTGGTTGTAACAGGCGGGGGCAATAGCGCTCCCGTCTGATAAAATTTAAGAAAAGAGGGTATTTAAAATGGCAGATTTCAAATTTGAACCGATGAGAAGCCTTATTTACGTTGACTGCGTAAGCGAAGATTACAGACCAAAACTTCAGAGATGGCTTTACAAAACACATATTCCGGACAGCATTTCCCAGTTCGAGCCGTATGTAACAAAATATGCATTTTATCCATCTTTCCCGATTCCGCCACAGGGTGATCGTTTCGGATATGCAAGAATGCAGCTTACAGAGCATCATTGGTTAGTAAGCGACCTTGATCCGCGTCTGGAGATCAAAGCAATCGCTGAGACATTCCCGATGGACGTACTTGTATGGCAGGGACAGATCCCGGCAGCAGCTCATACAGACGCTCAGATCGATTCTGACGGAGATGCTGGAAATGCAGCACGTAAATCCAACAATGCAGAAGGAAATCCGTTCATTTTCGCATTCCTTCCAATGTGGTGGGAGAAAGACCTTAAAGGAAAAGGACGTACCATCGAAGATGGCGCAAACTATCGTTTCAACATGACTATTGGTTTCCCAGAAGGCGTAGACAAAGCAGAAGGCGAGAAATGGTTATTTGAGAAAGTTGTTCCGATCCTTCAGGCAGCTCCGGAGTGTACACGTGTACTTGCAAGTGCTGTAAAGAAAGACATCAACGGATGTGTTATGGATTGGGTACTTGAGATCTGGTTCGAGAATCAGTCCGGATGGTACAAAGTAATGGTTGATGATATGAAAGCACTTGAGAAACCGTCATGGGCTCAGCAGGATGCTTTCCCGTTCCTGAAACCATACCACAATGTTTGCAGTGCAGCAGTAGCTGATTATACACCAAGCAATAACCTTGCAAACTATCGTGGATATATTACAATGCGTTAATTTTTTATAACATTTATATAAGACAAAATCGAAAAATCCTTCTACGACAGCTAGACGTGCGCTACCTTCGTTTTGCTGCGGTTTTATCGCGCTCACTCGCACTTCCTATAGAAGCTGGTCAGTTCCCGTTCGCGCAAAACTTGCAAAACTCAGTCGCTTACTTAATCGCTTATCGTAGAAGGATTTTTCGATTTCGTCATTTACATAGTGAAATTACTAAATTTGCGCGTGCGAAAGAGAGTATATAGGATTGTTACTTTTGCGCACGCGTGACATATGATGCGCCGTAAGTGGATAAAAATAATATTTATCACAACGTAAATGCGCCTCCAATTTATTTTTTCTTTACGAGCGATTGTTAGCTGGAAAGACAAAATAAATTGGGGGCGCTTTCATTACTAAATTTTTATTCGCGAAACAAGCATCAAGAGCTCATATCACGGGATTTCTGCACGCAAGCCCTTTGTGCTTCAATCACCGCGCTGCGAAAACCGGATTTTTCCAGCTGTGCTACAGCTTCAATGGTCGTTCCACCCGGAGAGCATACCGCGTCTTTGAGCTCCCCCGGATGTTTTCCGGTTTCAAGCACCATTTTTGCAGAACCAAGGACGGACTGAGCCGCAAATTTATACGCCTGTGTCCGAGGCATGCCGTCTGCCACAGCTGCGTCTGCCATCGCTTCGATAAACATGTAGACGTAAGCCGGGGAAGAACCGCTGACACCGACAACGGCATCCATCAGATATTCGCTGATGACTTCCGATTCGCCAAAGCTGTTAAAAATAGCCTGAATTTCAGCAAGTTCATCCTTAGTAATGCCATCGTTGCAACAGATGGCACTCATGGAAGCACCAACCAGTGCCGGGGTATTTGGCATTACGCGCACCAGTTTGATAGAACGCTCAAACATGTCTTCAATGCGTTCCATTGGCTGACCGGCAGCGATGGAAACAATAATGGTATCATCAGTGATGGCATGACGGATCTCCGGGATTACTTTATGAAACAGGTTTGGTTTTACGGCAAGGAACAGAATATCTGCTTTTTGTGCAGCAATTTTGTTATCTGTTCCAGCGTCAATGCCAAAACTTTCTTTCAGGCGAAGCACTGTTGCTTCGTGTGCGGCGGTGGCATAGATATGGTCACAGTCTGACAGACCGGAAGAGAGCAGACCGCCGATGATGGCAGTTGCCATATTTCCACCACCGATGAAACTGATCATTTTATCAATCATAAATTACAACTCCTTTCAAAAATTACAGCATGATCATAAATTGTAAGATCAAAGAATCAGAGAAATCTTATTTTTCAGTAAACAGGAAAATAAGATTCTGGCAGCTGTATTTTTGTTCTATAAAAATTGTTTTATAAAAATAATTGCTTTATAAAAACAGGGATGCCAGAAATACAACATTGTATTGGTGGCACCCCCATTTTGTTTTATCGAAAAATCATAAGAGCTTCATTCAAAAATTGTTCGATTTAGAAATCTGTAAAGTTTTTCTCTTTACGTTTCTCAAGGAAAGCTGTCATTCCTTCTGTTTTATCATGTGTAGAGCATGTCATACCGAAGAGGTTTGCTTCGTACTCAACAGCGTTCTTGATATCCATGTCATAACCGTTGTTGATAGCAGCTTTTGCGATAGCAACAGCGTAGCTTGCGTTGCGAGCGATCTTACCAGCTAATTTCTTAGCAGTAGCCATCAGCTCTTCCTGCGGAACAACTTTGTTTACAAGACCGATTCTGTAAGCTTCAGCAGCATCAATGTTCTGGCATGCAAAGATCATTTCTTTTGCACGTCCCATACCAACCAGACGAGCAAGTCTCTGTGTACCACCGAATCCCGGGATAATTCCAAGACCGCACTCCGGCTGTCCGAATAATGCATTTTCAGAAGCGATACGGATATCACAAGCCATGGAAATCTCACATCCACCGCCTAATGCAAAACCGTTTACAGCTGCGATTGTAACCTGACGCATGTTCTGTAATTTAAAGAATGGCTCAGAAGCTCTCATACCGAAAGCACGTCCCTCTGCGGCAGAGAAGTTAACCATCTCAGAGATGTCTGCGCCTGCAACGAATGATTTCTCACCAGCACCTGTAAGGATAACAACTTTGATGTCGTCTCTTCCTTCGATCTCTGTCAGAACTTCGTTTAACTCTGTCAGAGTCTCACTGTTCAGTGCGTTTAATGCCTTTGGTCTGTTAATGGTAAGTACGGCGATTGGGCCTTCTACTTCTAAAAGTAAATTATTCATTTGAAATACCTCCTGTTTTGGTAAGTTATGTAATACCATTTACTAACAAATATAATTATACACCATATTTGTTAAAAAGAAAACAATAAAACTAAGATTTGCCAGTAGAAAAAGTATAAAAAATCTGTTAAAGTGCTAAAAGACATTCTTTGTAAAGGAAATTTATAAGGAAGATTTTCTGTTATATATTCAAGTCGAACGCACGTGAGACTTGGTGCGTAATTCTGGTCAGCGCAAGCTGACATCTTCTTTTCAGAATCACTGCACATCCTCGCGGAGCATTTATCTCAGTCGGAGATTGAACTCCCACTGAGAAATACTTGTTACTACTCACCACTTGCAGAAGTGGGAGTCTCAACTCAGACTGAGATGAACTTATATAGAAAAATAATAAAACAACAGTAAAAAAGATTACATAGATAATACATGCAGGATTGGAAAAATTTTGCATGATCATGATAGGAGATAAAACGAAATGCTGGAGGATTTTGACTTAGAACAGATCGTGGAGCCATTGCTTGGCTGGTTTGAAAAAAATGCCCGGACACTGCCCTGGCGATCGGTGGCAACGCCGTATCGGGTGTGGGTGTCTGAAATTATGCTGCAGCAGACCAGAGTGGAAGCGGTAAAACCGTATTTTGCCCGTTTTATGGAAGCATTGCCGACAGTTCAGGATCTGGCAGAGTGTGAGGAAGAACGGCTGCTGAAACTGTGGGAAGGTCTGGGATATTATAACCGGGTGCGAAATATGCAGATCGCGGCACAGACGGTGATGGAACAATACAACGGAGAGCTTCCGGCGGATTATGAAAAACTGCGGGAACTGAAAGGAATTGGAAATTATACAGCGGGAGCCATTGCTTCTATTGCATATGGAATCCCGGTGCCGGCGGTGGACGGCAACGTATTGCGAATTTTAATGCGTGTGTCAGCGGATGACTCTGATATTATGAAGCAGTCCGTGAAAACAAAAGTGGAGCAGGCACTGTTAAAAGTGATTCCGGCAGACCGGGCAGGTAGTTTTAATCAGGCATTGATGGAGCTTGGAGCGATTGTCTGTGTGCCAAACGGAGAGCCATTGTGTGGACAATGCCCGTGGCATGATTTCTGTGAGACACGAAAAAAAGGACTCTGGCAGGAACTTCCGGTGAAAAAGAAAGCGAAAGCAAGACGAATCGAAGACCGTACCGTACTTGTGATCCGTGACGGAGAACGTGTGGTATTGAAAAAGCGTCCGAAACGGGGACTTTTAGCAGGTTTGTATGAGTTCCCAAATGAACTTGGAAAACTATCGGAAGATGAGGCATTACATGCTGTGCAGGAGATGAACCTTCATCCGATGCGGATTCAGAAGCTGGAAGATGCGAAACATATCTTTTCCCATGTGGAATGGCGGATGCAGGGGTATATGGTGGAAGTTGATTCACTGACCAGGGAAGAAGCGGGACTTTTGTTTGTGGAAGCGGCACATTCAGAAGAAAAATATCCGATACCGGCGGCATTTGCGGCGTACACAAAATATATGAATATCCGTCTTGGAAATGAACGATTTGAAGATAAGCAGTGAAGTTTTCTGTATGAGTGAACCGGGGAAAATAAAAAGAGGAAGCCGATGTGTGAACACCGGCTACATGAAAAAGATTTATGAAAAGAAATTGATAATTTCAAAATTGTGTTTTGTAAGATGTTGTTTTGTTCTTTATTTATCTTACAAGTAAGAGTATAGGGAAGAATTGTGTCTTTCGTATGTGGAGAGTATGTTTTTTTTGCAAATAAAATGTGAACAAATTATGAAGTGTAGAATGGTAATAAAAAATTTAAAAAAATAAGTTAATTTTTTCAGAATCGTGATGTATACTAAAAGGAATAACGGAATAATCATTGTGTAAAAATAGATGCGGCTTACGCTGCAGGAGAAATGCTGAAGGGGAAAATTTGTATGAAGCTATTAACATTTACAGTGCCATGTTATAACTCTCAGGATTATATGTGTCGTTGTGTAGATTCGCTGCTGGTGGGCGGAGAAGATGTGGAGATCATCATTGTGGATGATGGGTCTGTCGACGATACTGGAAAAATTGCGGATGAATATGCCCGCAAATATCCGTCCATTGTTCGGGCCATTCATCAGGAAAATGGCGGGCACGGAGCGGGACTGAATGCCGGATTGAATCATGCAACGGGTTTGTATTTTAAAGTGGTAGACAGCGATGACTGGATAGATGAGGAAAGTTATCACCAGATTCTGGATACGTTACATAATCTGTGTTCTGCAGGCTGCATGCTGGATATGATGATCAGCAACTTTGTGTACGAAAAAGAAGGAGCAAGACACAAGTCCGCAACGCGGTATCACAACATTCTTCCACAGGGACAACTGTTTGGATGGGAAGAAACGCGGAACTTTAAAATCGGAAAGTATATTTTGATGCATTCGGTCATTTATCGGACACAGTTATTGCGTGACTGTCATCTGGTACTTCCGAAACACACCTTTTATGTGGATAATTTGTTCGTATATGTGCCATTGCCATATGTAAAGACTATGTATTATCTGGATGTGGATTTTTATCGTTATTATATCGGCAGAGATGATCAGTCCGTCAATGAGAAAAATATGATCAAAAATATCGATCAGCAGATCAAAGTCAACAAATTGATGGTAGATGCGTATGATCTGTGGAAGATACCGGATCGTCATCTGCGCCATTATATGTTGAATTATCTGGAAATCATTACGGTAATTTCCACGGTAATGCTGTTGAAATCCGGAACGGAAGAAAATCTGGAGAAAAAACGGGAACTTTGGACATATATCAAAAATGCGGATATTCGCCTGTTCCATAAATTGCGTAACCGGATTATGGGGCAGACATTAAATCTGCCGGGAAAAGGTGGAAGAAAATTGTCATTGACCATTTATAAGATTTCCCAGAAGGTAATAGGATTCAATTAGGTTCTTTCTTAATGTAGGTTATTGAAGGCGCCAGTCAGCAATCTTTCCTCGGCAAGCGATTGTTAGCTGCAAAGGTAAGATTGCTGACTGGCGCTTTCACAGACTAAATTCTATACATGATATTTCGCAGCACTGAGTTCATTGAACACCGTCTGTTTCATATTGTACAGCTTATCAGAAAGATCCACATACACCTTAGACGGATTTACAAAACGCATATTCTCATCCCAAAGTGTTGCTTTCTCCTGTGTACAGATCTGCTGAATTTCCATAACACTTGGAGAAGTGTACACGCATTTTCCTTCTTCGAAAATCGGAACCAGAAGTTTACGCATGGTATAAGTGCCACCGGCAAGACGGGTACGTTTCCAGGTTTCGTTTGGATCAAACAGCACCATATCTTCGTTTTCATCAAATGTCTCATCTGACAGACAGATCAGATCTGCGCGGATTTTTCCGGTTTCTTTATCATAAATACGGTAAATTTCTTTGTTGCCAGGGTTGGTCACTTTTTCTGTATTTTCCGAAAGTTTGATCTTCGGTGTAAATTTGCCGTCCACATTGCGGATCGCTGCCAGTTTGTATACACCACCAAACGCCGGGCAGTCTCTGGAGGTGATCAGGCTTGTACCAACACCCCAGGAAGTGATTTTGGCTCCCTGAATTTTCAGTGTTTCGATCAGATATTCATCCAGATCGTTGGAAGCGGAGATGATCGCATCTGGAAAACCGGCTTCATCCAGCATTTTTCTGACTTTCTTGGAAAGATAAGCCAGATCGCCACTGTCCATACGGATGCCATAATTGTGCAGTTTTACGCCGGCTTCTTTCATTTCGCGGAATACGCGGATCGCATTCGGAATACCGGATTTTAAGGTGTCGTAAGTGTCTACCAGTAAAATGCAGGCATCCGGATACAATTCTGCATAAGTTTTGAATGCAGTGTACTCATCCGGAAAACTCATGATCCAGCTATGTGCATGGGTACCTTTGACCGGAATGTTGAAAATCTGTCCGGCAAGTACATTGGAAGTACCACAGCAGCCGCCGATGACAGCAGCGCGGGCACCGTAAATACCGGAATCCGGTCCCTGTGCACGACGCAGACCAAATTCCATGACACCGTCATTCTGCGCTGCGTAGCAGACGCGGGCTGCTTTGGTAGCAATCAGACTCTGATGGTTCATGATATTTAAAATTGCGGTTTCTACCAGCTGAGCTTCCATGATTGGAGCCACGACTTTGATAAACGGCTCACGCGGGAAGATTACAGTTCCTTCCGGGATTGCATAAATGCTGCCTGAAAAACGGAACGTGCTTAAGTATTTTAAAAAGTCCTCATCGAACATATTCAGGCTCTGCAGATAACGGATATCATCTGCGGAAAACTGAAGATTTTTGATGTAATCAATGACCTGCTCCAGTCCGCATGCAATGGCATAACCGCCGCCGCATGGATTTTCGCGGTAAAAAGCATCAAAAACGACTACATCCTGATTCTGGGATTTGAAATATCCCTGCATCATCGTTATTTCGTATAAATCGGTGAGTAGTGTCAGATTTAATGATCTCATAGTATCAGTATGACCATTTCCTGGTCATTTCCTCCCTATCCATATTAAAAAATAAAAGCATTTGCTGCCCTTTGTATACAAAACAATGCTTTTGACGCAAAAAGCGCTTTTTAACAGTATACTCTTTTTTGAGAAAACTTCCAGTTTTTTTTCTGTTTCTGGGAAGAAAAACATGTTGACCTGTTAGCGTAGGGTAATATAATATAAGAAAATAGGCAAATTAGAACTATATTAAAATATTAAAAATAGCAAAAATTGGATGTTCAATGAATGTTTGAGATATGAGCAAGTAACGTTGATAGATTGTGAATGATTACAAATATTTGCCTGGTTAGGGAACAAAATGAAGATAACAATAGAAATAAATGGAAAGACAGAAACGTTTGCAGGAAACTGGGAAAACCGAACGCTTTTGGAAGCATTTCAGGAGCTTGGCATCACACAGGTGCATGCGCCCTGTGGAGGCATTGGAACCTGCAAAAAATGTCTGGTGAACGTAAATGGAGAAAACGTGCTGTCTTGTCAGACGATGTGTGAAGATGGCATGATGGTCGTACTGGAAGCAGAGCAGAAAGCAGTGATCGCGGAAACGGGTGACTGTTACCTTTATCCGGCAGATCAGACCAATCGCCTGGTGGCAGCTTGTGATATTGGAACGACGACGGTGGTCTGTCATTTGCTGGATGGAAAAACCGGCGTGCGGCTTGGTACGGTCAGCGCACCGAATGCACAACGCAGTTTTGGGGCAGATGTGATTTCGCGTATTCAGGCGGCAAAAGGCTCCGGTTTACGGAAAATGCAGTTTGCGATCATGAATCAGATCAATCAGATGATCGGTGAACTGATGCAAAAAGCAAAACAGGTCGGCAAAGTGGATTTGCTGGCAGTGGCAGGAAATACTGTGATGGAGCATCTGTTTTGCGGATTGTCCCCGGAAAGCATCGGTGTCGTGCCTTTTGAGCCGTTGTCAAAATTTGGAACCATGATGCAGGGAAGCAGAATCGGAATTAACAGATGTAATTATGTATACATGATCCCTGCGGTGGCAGGATATGTGGGTGGAGATATTGTGGCGGATCTGATCGCTGCAAAAATGCATACAATGACCAGTCGTACTTTGCTGCTGGATATTGGTACAAATGGTGAGATGGTGCTTGGAACTGTCGGAGATTATGTGTGTTGTGCGACGGCAGCAGGACCGGCTTTTGAGGGTGCTGAGATTACCATGGGAATGCCGGCTGCTACCGGTGCGATTTCAGAAGTCTGGGCGAAAAATGAACAGATTTGCGTTTCAGTGATTGGTGGCGGAAAGCCAACTGGTATTTGCGGCTCTGGTCTGATCGATACTTTGGCAGTCTGTATCCAGTTAGGATTGATGGATGAGACGGGACTTTTACTTTCTGCTAGTGAAGTGTCCGAACCATGGAAACGCTATGTCGGAGAGGATGAAAATGGTGTCTGCATCTGTCTGACGGATGAGGTGCGCGTGACACAGGCGGATGTGAGAAAAATCCAACTGGCAAAGGCGCCTATTGCAGCTGGAATCCAGATTTTGTTACAGGAAAAAGACTGGAAAATAAAGGATATTGATCAGGTAATTCTTGCGGGAGGTTTTGGAAGCTATATGCGAAAAGAAAGTGCGGCAGAGATCGGACTGATCCCGAAGGAGCTGGTAAAGTGTACCCATTCGGTGGGAAATGCCGCCGGTGAGGGCGCGGTATCTGCGGCGTTGGCATCAGAGGCAAGAACGGAGCTGGAACAGTTACAGAAACAAATGCGATATGTGGAATTGTCTACGCATGAGGCATTCAGTGATATTTTTATCCGGGAGATGTCATTTACAAACAGTTATATGAGGAGCGAATAGTTACAAATGAGAGGAATATTATACGGAGTGGGCGTCGGACCGGGTGATCCGGAGCTGATGACTTTGAAAGCGGTACGCATGATCCGGGAGGCTGATGTGGTGGCAGTTCCGGGAGAGCATGCCAAAGATACAGTGGCATATCAGATCGCAGTACAGGCGGTGCCGGAGCTGGAAACAAAGGAACTGCTGGCGATTTATATGCCGATGACGCATGATCGGGCAAAAATGCAGGAAAACCATCAAAAAGGTGCAAAACTGTTGGAAAAGATGCTGGATGCCGGGAAGAAAGTGGTATTTTTGACGTTGGGTGATCCGACGATCTATTCCACGTTTTCCTATTTACAGCGGATCGTGGAAGCAGATGGCTATGAGACCGGATGTGTCAGCGGAATTCCGTCTTTTTGTGCAACGGCAGCGCGGATCAATGAGCCATTGGTGGAATGGAATGAGGCGTTACATATTGTACCGGCAGTGCATCGGGCAGAGACAGAAATCATCGGTAGCGGAAATTATGTGTTTATGAAGTCCGGCAGAAAGATCGGAAAAGTAAAGGAATTGCTGGCACAGACCGGAAAACAGGTTTTTATGGTAGAAAACTGCGGCATGGAGAACGAACATGTTTATCGCAAGATCGAAGAACTGCCGGAGGAAGCAGGATATTATTCCCTGATCATTGCAAAAGAGCAGAATGCTGGCAATGAGAAAAGTGATACAAGGGTAAATTGTTGTGACAAAAGTAGTAGAAAAATGGAAGTTGCAACGGAGCAAAATACAGAGGAAAAACGGAATGATTCAATAAAGTGGAGGGCAGATCAGATGACAGAAGAAAGAAAAGTGGATGCTCAGATGACAGAAGTGGAAAAAACGGAATATGAGTTAGATGATCTGGTGGAAGGAACAGAAAAAGAATTGCTGCTGGTAAGTTTTGGTACAAGCTATCTGGATACATTGGAAAAAACGCTTGGAGAAATCTATCGCTATATGGAAGAACAGTTCCCTGATTATGTGGTGGAGGATGCTTTTACAAGCCAGATGATCATTGACCGTCTGCGAAAAAGAGATGGAATTTTTGTTTCCTATGTGGATGATGCGGTAAAATATGCGGCACAGCATAACGTACACAATCTGGTGCTTCAACCAACCCATTTAATGGCAGGTCTGGAATATCAGGATTTACTGGATGCAGTGGAATCATATCGTCATTTATTGGAAAACGTGACAATCGGAAAGCCGGTGCTGAGCGCTGAGGAGGATTTTGACCGGATGATCCGGATTTTGACGGATGAACTGAACGGATACTGTGACGGAAAAACAGCAATTTGTCTGATGGGACATGGCAGTGAAGCGAAAGCAAATGAAGTGTATGATATGCTGCAGGAGCGTTTTTGCCAGAAAGGTTATACGGACTATCTGGTGGGAACCGTGGAAGCAAAACCGGCACTGGCAGATCTGGTGCACCGGGTAGAACAGGGCAGTTATGAACGCGTGGTGCTTGTACCGTTGATGATGGTAGCCGGAGACCATGCCAATAACGATATGGCAGGTGAGGAGGATGATTCCTGGAAATCAACCTTTGAGGCTATGGGAAAAGAAGTGGTTATTTTGATGCGTGGTTTGGGTGAATTAAAAGGAATTCAGGAACTGATCGCGGATCATGCCAGAGCGGCAATGAAAGAAATTGACCTGTAAGATATGGCAGGATATGTGCTATACTGTAGGGCAGAAATGGAAGAATGAGAGGATTTATAGAGATGGAATTAAATGCAATGAAAGAACGGGAAGAAATCTGCGATGTATGTCATAAAATGTGGCAGCGCGGAATCGTGGCAGCAAATGACGGAAATGTATCTGTAAAACTGGAGGACGGTACCTTTTTGTGCACTCCTTCCGGTGTGAGCAAAGCTGCAATGACACCGGAGATCCTGGTGCATCTGGCAGCAGACGGCAGCGTGATCTCAGCGGCAGAGGGATACAAACCTTCTTCTGAGATGAAAATGCATTTTCGCTGTTATGCAGAGCGGGACGATGTGAAGGCAGTTGTGCATGCACATCCGCCGGTTGCAACAAGTTATGCATCTATGGGACGTGCGCTGGATGGTTATCAGACCATGGAAAATATTGTAAATCTGGGAGCAGTTCCGGTAGCACCGTATGCACAGCCGTCTACGGACGAAGTGCCGGATTCCATTGCTCCATTTTTACAGGAGCATGATGCAATTTTACTGGCACATCATGGTGCACTGACGGTTGGAGAAAGTTTGACCAGAGCATATTTCCGTATGGAATCACTGGAAATGTTTGCAAAGACTTCTCTGTATATTCATCTGCTTGGCGGCGCACCGGATATGCCGGGGGACAAAATTAATGCGCTGATGGATCTGCGCCAGAACGGATATAAGATTCCGGGCAGACATCCGGGTTATGTAAAATACAACAAACCAGAAGAAAAATAGTATATAAAGGGTTGAAAAGAGAGCATGAACAGCAGACAATTGGAGTATTTTCTTGCGGTAGCGCATGAATTGAATTTTACAAAGGCGGCAGAGTCGATGTACGTGTCACAGACGGCAGTTACTCAACAGATCAAAGCGCTTGAGGAACAGCTTGGCGTCAGTCTGTTTGAACGGACGAAAAAGAAGGTTGTGCTGACTCCGGCGGGAAACGTATTTTTGCAGGAGGCAACGCTGCTGCTGAAACGGATGCAGACTGCGATTGAGAGAACCAGGGAAGCATCCAGTGGATTTATCGGTTCTCTGGATATCGGTTTTTCTATTGGAATTGGAAATACGGGAATGGCGGAAAAAATTCAGGCATTCAATGAAAAATACCCGAATATTGCAATGAAATTTGTGAATCAGAGTCCATCCATGCTGCTCAAATCTCTGAAAAAAGGAGATTTGGATCTGGTGCTGATGCCGATGTTTGAGGAGCGCTACTATAAAGATGTGGTTGTGCGGAAAATCGGTGAGGACCGCATGAATGCGGTATTTCCGCGGACGCATATTCTGGCGCAGAAGCAGTATGTGACACGTCGGGATTTGAAAGATGAGAATCTGATCCTTGCCTGCACACCGGACAGTGAGATCGGAGAAGAAAAAAGGATCATTGAAAAATTCTGGAAATGCGGTTATCATCCGAATGTGGTGGCAAAGATCGAAGACGTGGAAACAATTTTGCTGATGCTCTCCGCAAATATGGGGGTGTCGATCCTACCGGCATATATGACGATTCCGATGCAGACCAGAGGGCGGCTGGCAGCAGTTCCTTTTGGTGGACCGGAGGATACGATTGAAATAATTGCGGCATGGCGGCCGGATGCGGACAATCCGTCTCTGGAGAAGATTTTGCCGTTTCTGGAAACAACCCAGAATGTGCAGGGAGAAACATCAGAAGAACTGTAAAATATCTGACAGGAAACAGGGACAAAAAGTCTGTGAAATAGTTTGATAGGAATCAGAGGACTGAAAACCTTGTAATCAAAACAAACAGATCAGAGAAACAAAAACTTAGTGATCAGAACAGGCAGAATGGTGTATATAGTATGAAAAATGGTCTGGAAAATTATTTTGTGATAAAAGATAATAAAAAAATGCGGTTTGGATACACCACGGGAAGCAGCGCGGCGGCTGCAGCTAAGGCAGCGGCGGAAATGCTTTTTTCGGGGAAGGATGTTCCGGTAGTGGAGTTGCTGACACCAAAAGGGATTATGCTGTATTTGGAAGTGCTGGATGCAAAAGGTGGTCAGAGAACATGCTCCTGTGCCATTCAAAAGGATGGCGGTGACGATCCGGATGTGACATCGGGACTGCGGATCTATGCGAAAGTGACGTTGTGCGAACGGCAGGAAGCAGAGGCAATCTGCCAGAAGTTTCAACAGAGTGAAAAATCCGATTTGAAAGCAGCTGCTTCGGTAGGTATTACTGCCGGAGAGGGTGTGGGGATCGTGACACTTCCAGGACTGGAACAGTCCATCGGCGCCCCTGCCATCAACCGGGTGCCAAGAGAGATGATCACAAAAGAAGTACAGGCGGTTTGTGAAAAATATCACTATACGGAAGGGGTAGAAGTGTGCATTTCAGTTCCAAACGGAGCTGTGGTGGCAGAGAAAACCTTCAATCCGCGGCTTGGCATCAAAGGCGGCATCTCAATTCTTGGAACCAGTGGCATTGTGGAGCCGATGAGTGAGCAGGCGTTGATCTCCAGCATTCAGGTGGAAATGAAGCAGAAATCAGCGGGAGACCGAAAGTACCTGCTGATCGCTCCGGGCAATTATGGATTGCAGTATCTGTCCGGAAATTTTACGTTTGAGGCAGAAGAAGCGGTAAAATGCAGCAATTATGTCGGACAGACCATTGATTTTGCGGTAAATATGGGATTAAAAGGCGTTTTGTTTGTGGCACATATCGGCAAATTTATCAAGGTGGCAGGCGGCATTATGAACACCCATTCCAGAGAGGCAGACGCCCGGATGGAGATCATGGCTGCCTGTGCGCTGCGGGCAGGGGCGGATGCAGATACGGCAAACCGGATTCTTGTGGCAGTAACCACCGATGAGGGATTGAGCATTTTAAAAGAGACGCCATATTGGGCACAGACGATGCAGATCATTACAGAAAAAGTGGAATATTATCTGAATCATCGGGCACAGGGGCGACTGGAAATCGGTGCAGTGCTGTACAGCAATGCGCATGGAGAGCTTGGGAGAACGTCTCTGGTGGAACAATTGCTTGAGCAATTGCAGGAACAGAAAAGTAAAGAAGAATAATGGCAATAGAGATATGCAAGTTGAATATGTCTGAAAACTGGTATGTGATACAGGTCAGTGCGATCGGATATACTTTTGTGGGACTGTCTGCATGGTAAATATAGAAAGTGAAAAATAGGAGAAATGGCATGGTTTATTTTGTTGGAGCGGGAAGCGGTGCGGTAGATCTGATCACCGTACGTGGAAAAAATCTTCTGGAACAGGCAGATGTGATCATTTATGCGGGATCACTGGTGAATCCGGAACTTTTGGATTATAAAAAGGAGGGATGCATGGTTTATAACAGTGCAAAAATGACACTGGAGGATGTTCTGGAAGTGATGGAAAAGGCAGAAGCGGAAGGAAAGATGACGGTTCGGTTACATACAGGTGATCCATGTATTTACGGCGCAATTCGTGAACAGATGGATCGGTTGGATGAAAAAGGGATTGATTATGAGAGCTGTCCGGGAGTCAGCGCTTTTTGCGGTGCGGCTTCCGCATTGAATCTGGAATATACTTTGCCTGGCGTTTCTCAGAGTGCGATCATCACCCGCATGGCGGGACGCACACCGGTTCCGGAACGGGAGAGTATTGCTTCTTTTGCGGCGCATCAGGCAACCATGGTTGTTTTTTTGAGTACCGGATTGCTAGAAGAACTTTCCAGGGAGTTGATTGTAGGCGGTTATACGGCAGAGACACCGGCAGCGATTGTATACAAGGCAACCTGGAAGGAAGAAGAAAAATATATTTGCACGGTGGGAACACTGGCGCAGACCGCGAAGGAGCATAACATTACGAAAACGGCGCTGATGATCATTGGAGAAGCAGTTACCCACAGTAATTATGCCAGATCGGAACTGTATAACCCAAATTTTTCTACCGAATATCGCAAAGCGAAAGGTGAAGACAAAGCATGAGTATTGTCAGAATTATTTCTTTTACAGAAGCCGGATATCAACTGTCCTGTAAAATGCAGGATTGCTTGCAGGAACGGGCAGAAGTTGTTTTATATAGTGGCAAAAATCGGGTCGCAGAGCGGCATGCGGAAGTTTGTGCGGTGTCCGATGGATTGAAAAACTGGTGCAGTGAAGTTTTTGACAAATCGGAGGTATTGATTTTTGTCGGAGCATGTGGGATTGCGGTGCGGACGATCGCTCCTTTTGTGAACAGCAAATGTACCGATCCGGCAGTTCTGGTGGCAGATGAGCAGGGAAAACATATTATTTCGCTATTGTCCGGGCATCTGGGCGGTGGAAATCAGTGGACATTGTTTTTGGCGCAGAAGCTGCAGGCAGATCCGGTGATCACGACAGCGTCGGATGTGAATGAACATCTTGCGGTGGATGTGTGGGCGAAGCAGCAGGGATGGCAGATTGCAGATCTGACGCTGGCAAAGCATGCGGCGGCAGCGATTGTAGCCGGAGAAAAATTGCCGTTTTATGCGGAAGATATGCAGATACAAAACCTGCCAAAAGAATTAAATCTGTTCTCATCGAAAGAATCTTTTCAGGAAATGATCTCAAAAAGGGCAGGAGAACCGATTGCGGGAATTGTTGTTTCGATATACGATCACTGGCAGAAAAATGTGCTGCGGCTTGTACCCAAACGGGTCATTCTTGGCATCGGATGTCGAAAAGAAAAAGATCCGGCGGAAGTGGAAACACAGGTACGGCAGGTGTTGGAAAACTATCACGTTGCCGTGGAGAGTATTGCAAAACTGGTTTCCATTGATTTGAAAGCAGAGGAAGCAGGAATTTTGCGGCTGGCAGAACGATGGGGGATTCCTTTTGAAACGTTTTCGACAGAGGAATTGCAGTTGGTTCCGGGAACGTTTGCAGAGTCGGAATTTGTGAAAAAAACGACAGGAGTTGGAAATGTGTGTGAACGCGCGGTGGTAGCAGCATTGCCTGAGGAAGCACAAAGGCAACCATGTTGGATCTGTCATAAACAGGCAGAAAATGGTGTGACAGTGGCAATGGTCGCATTACCGTTGTAATCAATAGAGGCGCTCACACTATTAAATTTTTATCTCAGTCGAGAAGACTCCCACTTCTGCAAGTGGTGAGTAATAACAAGTCTTTCTCAGTGGGAGTACAATCTCCGACTGAGATAAACGCTCCGCGGGGATGTGCAGTGATTCTGAGAAGAATATGTCAGCTTTCGCTGACCAGAATCACGCACCAAGTCTCACGTGCGTTCGACTTGAATGATGGAAAGGAAACAACATTGAAGAAAATATATGTAGTAGGAATTGGACCGGGCGCTTATGAACAGATGACGATCCGGGCAGCGAAAGCACTGGAAAGCTGCGAAGTCATCATCGGATATACAGTGTATGTGGATCTGGTGCGGGAGCATTTTGCAGGAAAAGAATTTTTAACCACACCGATGAAACAGGAAGTGGAGCGTTGCCGGATGGCATTTGAGACAGCAAGTGCAGGAAAAACAACAGCAATGATCTGCAGCGGAGATGCCGGTGTGTATGGCATGAGTGGTCTGATGCTGGAAATCGGAGAAGAATATCCGGAGGTAGAGGTAGAATGTGTACCGGGGGTGACAGCAGCAATCGGTGGAGCATCCGTGCTTGGCGCACCTTTGATCCATGATTTTGCGGTGATCAGTCTCAGTGACCTTCTGACGCCATGGGAAAAAATTGAAAAACGCCTGCTGGCGGCGGCAGGGGCAGATTTTGTCATCTGTCTGTACAACCCGTCCAGCAAAAAGCGGTATGATTATCTACAGAAAGCCTGTGATCTAATTCTAAAATATCAACCGGGAAGTCTGGTCTGCGCGACGGTAAGCAATATTGGCAGAGAAGGCGAACAGAAGCAGATTTATACACTGGGAGAACTTCGAAATGCAAAAGTGGATATGTTTACCACCGTATTTATCGGCAACTCCCAGACAAAAGAAATCAATGGAGCAATGGTGACACCAAGAGGATATCGGATATGAAAAAACATGCGGAATACCTGATTTTTGCCGGAACAAGTGAAGGACGGAAACTGGCAGAATTTTTGCAGGAACATCAGATCTGTGCAGAGGTCTGTGTGGCCACCGAATATGGAGAAAAATTGCTTGCGGCAACGGATTATATTCAGGTTCATACCGGCAGAATGACGGAGCCGGAGATGGAAAACTACATACAGGAACGATCCGGAGCGCCTTTTCAGGCAGTAATCGATGCCACGCATCCACATGCGGCGGAAGTGACGAAAAATATTCGGACTGCCTGTGAAAACACCGGGATGCGTTATGTGCGTCTGTTACGTGGGCAGATTGATTTATCAGCATTTTCAGATCTGGTGACATTTCCGGATTGTGAATCGGCAGCGGAGTGGTTGGAAATGCAAAATGGACGGATTTTCCTGACAACGGGAATGAAGGAATTGCCGATGGTGGCAGAACGGATTTCTGACCGGGAGCGCTTGTATGCAAGGGTACTTCCGCAACCGGAAATTTTTCCGTTGGCAGAAGAACTGGGCTTGAGCAAAAAGCAGCTGATCTGTATGCAGGGACCATTTTCAAAGGAATTGAATGTGGCAATGCTGCGGGAAGTGCAGGCAAAGTTTCTGCTGACAAAGGAATCCGGCAATGCAGGTGGATTTGCACAGAAGGCAGAGGCAGCGAAAGAAGCTGGATCAGTCTGTGTGGTCATTCGCCGTCCTGTGCAGGAACAGGGATTTTCACTGGAGGAGATTCAGGAGAAAATTTTAAGTGTGAGGGAGAAACTTTTCAGTCCTAAGAATGAGGTGCAAGAAGCTCAGGGGAAAGAAAGTTGTCATGTAGAAGAAGCAGATACAGAAAAAGGCAATAGTTTGAATGTTTCAGAAACAGTTGAAAAGTTAAGCAGCTGCAAACCGGGGAAAAAGGCAGCAACACGAAGAAAAGTAACGCTGCTTGGTATCGGAATGGGTGCGGCAGAAAATATGACGGTAGAGGGCGTTCGTGCCTGCAATCAGGCGGACTGCATTATCGGGGCAAAGCGTATGCTGAACGCTGTGGAACAGGTTTTAGATACAGAAAAACCAATGGTATCCATGTACCTGAGTCAGCAGATTGTAGAGTATATCCACTCACATGAGGAATATGGCAATATTGTGATCGCGCTGTCCGGAGATGTGGGATTTTACAGTGGCGCAAAGAAACTGGTGGATGCGCTGCCGGAAGTTGAAGTGGAATTGCTTTGTGGCATTTCAAGTGCAGTGTATTTTGCATCAAAACTGCATACATCCTGGGACGATATGAAACTTATGAGTGTACATGGACGCAGGGCAAATATCATTGCGGCATTGAGCAGAAATGAAAAGGTGTTTACGCTGGCTTCCGGAGCAGAGAGTATTCGTCAGCTTGCGGCAGAACTGGTGACTTATGGATTTGGTCAGGTGACAATGTCAGTGGGAACGGATCTCAGTTATCCACAGGAACAGATTACAACGGCGACACCGGAACAGTTTCTGGATTATCAGACAGAGGGCGTCAGTGTGGCACTGCTTCAGAAACAGACACCGGATGATTTTGTGGTGACACATGGCATTACGGACGAAGCATTTATCAGAGGAAAAGTCCCGATGACCAAGGAGGAAGTGCGAAGTATTTCCGTATCAAAAATGCAGCTTCGCCGGGATTCTATTGTGTATGATATTGGTGCCGGAACCGGTTCTGTTTCTATAGAAATGGCGCGGATGATCCCGGAAGGAAGCGTGTATGCCATAGAACGAAAGGAAGAAGCGGTGGCACTGATTCGGGAAAATCAGAAAAAGTTTCAGGTTCCGAATGTGCAGATCGTGCATGGAAAAGCGCCGGAGGCAATGCAGGGACTGGAAGTGCCAACCCATGCGTTTTTGGGCGGCACCGGCGGAAATATGCGGGAGATTATCACAAAATTGAGGGAGTTAAATCCTCAGATCCGCATTGTGATCAACTGTATCGCACTGGAATCGCTGGCAGAGATAACGGTACTGCTTCAGGAACTGGAAATCAAGGATGCAGAGATCACAGCGGTTACGATCGCAAAATCAAAACTACTGGGACATTATCATATGATGATGGGGCAAAATCCGGTGTATGTGATTGCTTTTGGCGGCATTTCCGGGCAGAATGATATTTGATGAGATGTATGCGATTTTTACCATGATAGGTAATGAATATTCAAGTCGAACGCACGTGAGACTTGGTGCGTGATTCTGGTCAGCGCAAGCTGACATCTTCTTTTCAGAATCACTGCACATCCTCGCGGAGCATTTATCTCAGTCGGAGATTGAACTCCCACTGAGAAATACTTGTTACTACTCACCACTTGCAGAAGTGGGAGTCTCAACTCAGGCTGAGATAACAGAGATTGATAAAAAGTAGATAGGAATCAGAATGGGAGGGAAAAACGCATGAAGATACCACGTATTATGCTGGCGGCACCGGCAAGCGGAAGTGGAAAAACGCTGATCACCTGTGGTTTGCTGCAGGCGTTCAAAAACAGAGGGGTACACCCGGTGTCTTTTAAATGTGGACCGGATTATATTGATCCGCTGTTTCATACACAGGTGCTTGGAATTCCTTCCCGGAATCTTGATTCTTATTTTACTGGTCGGGAACTGACGAAGGCACTGTTTTGTAAAAATGCGGCGCAGGCAGATCTGGCAGTAATGGAAGGCGTTATGGGATTTTATGACGGTGTGGCAGGGATTACGACACAGGCTTCGTCATGGGAACTGGCAGATATTACGGACACACCGGTAATTCTGGTGGTAAACATGCGCGGAATGAGCCGGTCTGTGGTGGCGCTGATCCGGGGATTTTTGCAGATGGAGAAAAAGTCACATATCTGTGGCGTGATCTTAAATCAGACGTCAGAGGTGATGTGTGAGGATTTACGTCCATTGATTGAGGAAAATTGTAAAATTCCAGTGCTTGGATACGTGCCGAAGGTGGCAGAATGTGTCATCGAGAGCCGGCATCTGGGACTGGTGACACCGGCAGAAATGACAGATCTGCAGGAACGGATTGAAAAACTGGCAGAAATTTTGGAAAAAACACTGGATCTGGATAAAATTTTAACAGTGGCAGCAGGAGCATCCATGTTGCAGGAACAAAAAATGGAAGATTTTTATCCGGAGCTGCAGGTAGCGACAGAGGAGAATTGCAAAGAAAGCGGAAAGGAACAGAATCAGAGTCAGGGGGAGCATCCGGTTCGCATCGGAGTTGCCAGAGATGAAGCGTTTTGTTTTTATTATGAAGATAATCTGGATCTGCTAAGAGCAATGGGAGCACAGATCGTTCCTTTTTCCCCATTGCATGATGCAAAACTGCCGGAGAATTTGCATGGACTGCTGATCGGCGGCGGTTATCCGGAATTGTATGCAAAGCAGCTCAGTGAAAATGAGACAATGAAAGAGAGTTTTCGCAGGCAGATTGAGGCAGGCATGCCATATCTGGCAGAATGTGGTGGTTTTATGTATCTGCATGAGACGATGGAGGATATGAAAAAAGAGCGCTGGCAGATGGTTGGTGTTTTGCCGGGACATGCGTTTTATACCGGAAAACTGGGGCGTTTTGGTTATGTGGAGCTGACAGCGCAGAAAGAACAGATTCTGGGAGAAGCGGGAGAGACGATTCGTGCTCATGAATTTCACTATTTTGACAGCAGTGAAAACGGTGATGCGTTTCGGGCGCAAAAGCCGCGGCGGAAGCGGGGATGGGATTGTATGCAGGCGTCTGAAACGCATGCAGCAGGATTTCCACATTTGTATTATTATTCCAATCCGGCATTTGCGGCAAATTTTGTGAAAGCATGCAGAAACTGGGAACAGGAAACATGGCAGCATGGAGGAAGAAGCATGACACTGGAAGAAACGATACACCGAATCAGACCGGTGGATCAGAAGGCAAAAGAAGATGCAAAGGAGCACTGGGACGGTCTGGGAAAACCATTGGGAAGTCTTGGACGGTTGGAGGATGTGGTCATTCAGATCGCGGGAATCCAGCGCACGCCGCAGATTCATATTGAAAATAAAGCACTGGTGATCATGTGTGCGGACAATGGCGTGGTGGAAGAAGGCGTTACACAGTGCGGACAGGAAGTGACTGCTTCCGTGGCAGAGAATTTTCTGGATGAAAAATCCTGTGTGGCAATCATGTGCAAACGCGCGGGAGCAGGCATTTTTCCGGTGGATATCGGAATGGCAGTAGATACGCCCAGGGTGGAAAAACGAAAAATCGCTTACGGAACAAAAAATATGACGAAAGAGCCGGCGATGACCAGAGCGCAGGCAGTTGCAGCAATTGAAGCGGGCATTGCCAAGGCGCAGGAATTAAAGAATCTGGGATATGAACTGCTTGCAACCGGTGAGATGGGAATCGGAAATACGACTACCAGCAGTGCAATGACAGCAGTTTTTCTTGGCATGGAGCCGGAAATGGTGACCGGGCGTGGTGCGGGATTATCCGGAGATGGTCTGAAACGCAAAGTGCAGGCAATTCGGCGGGCAATTTTCCTGCATGAGCCGGATGCGTCAGATCCACTGGATGTACTTTCAAAAGTGGGTGGATTTGACATTGCGGGAATGTGCGGGTTGTTCCTTGGCGGTGCAGCGCTGCAGATGCCGGTGATCATGGATGGATTTATTTCACAGGTGGCAGCGCTGACGGCGGTACGTCTGGTGCCGGAATGTGCAGACTATATTCTGGCGTCCCACGTTTCACAGGAGCCGGGGGCAGATATTTTGCTGCATGCGTTGCAAAAAGAAGCGTTTTTGACATGTGAAATGCGTCTGGGCGAGGGCAGCGGTGCGGTGGCAATTTTTCCGCTGCTGGATTTTGCGTCAGATATTTATCACAAAATGAGCACGTTTGCACAGATAGAGGTTGAAGCATATCAACCATTGGATTAAAATAAATAAGTTATGGTGAAATAATAATATATGAGAGAGTATTTATAAATTCAGCTTATATAAACTGTAAATAGATAAAAAAGAAATGGACGGAATGACGCGATGATCATATTGGTAACCGGAGGCAGTGGCAGCGGAAAATCGGAATTTGCGGAAAACTGCTGTATGAAGCTGCCGGCAGTGGAAAAACGATATATCGCAACGATGCAGGCATTTGATGAAGAAAGCCGGGCGCGGATTCGCAAACACCAGAGAGCACGCAGCGGGAAAGGGTTTGCTACCATTGAACAGGGAACGCACCTGGAAGAGGTTTCTCTTCCAAAAGAATGTACGGCATTGCTGGAGTGTATGTCAAATCTGGTGGCGAATGAAATGTTTGCACCGGAAGGACGGGGTGAAGACTGTAAGGATGCAATTTTGCAGGGAATCCGGCATTTGGCAGCAGAGGCAAAACATCTGGTAATCGTCAGCAATAATATTTTTGATGATGGGATCGAATATGATCCCGGCACGAAATTATATATGCGGATTCTGGGTGAAATCAATCAGGAAGTGGCAGTGCTGGCAGATCAGGTGTATGAGGTGGTCTGCGGTATTCCGATTTTAATGAAAAAAGAAAGAGACAGAGTGTAACTATGAAATGTCTGGAAAGTCTGATTGTGGCATTTTCCATGTATTCTAAAATACCAATGCCACAGATCACATGGACAAAAGAAAATATGAAAAATACATTATGCTATTTTCCACTGATTGGTGCAGTGATCGGTGCACTTTTGTGGCTCTGGTACTGGTTGTGCGGGATCGCAGGATTTGGCGTGATGTTACAGGCGGCAGTGGCAGTATTGATTCCAGTGCTGGTGACCGGTGGAATTCATCTGGATGGTTTTTTGGATACATCCGATGCATTAAGCTCCTGGCAGACGACAGAACGGCGGCTTGAAATTTTAAAAGATCCGCATACCGGAGCATTTGCAATCATTGCATGTTGTAGTTATTTTCTGGCAGCTTTTGGCATTTGGACAGAAGCAAAATTGCTGGATATCGGGATTCTTGGCATTGGTTTTATTTTAAGCCGTACCTTGAGCGGCTTTGGTGTATGCAAGTTTCCCTGTGCGAAAAAAAGCGGTTTGGCAGCGACTTTTGCAGAGGCGGCAGACCGGAAACGTTGTACTATTGTACTGAGCATAGAAATGATTCTTTGTATGGCTGCAATGATCTGGCTTGATCCGCTGCGCGGTGCGTTTGCCTGTGCGGCAGCGGTGCTGGTATGCCTGGGATGCAGACATTTGTCAATGCAGAAATTTGGTGGAATTACAGGAGATACCCAGGGATTTTTCCTGCAGGTATGCGAACTGGTGATGGCATTTGTGGTGATTTTGATTCCATAAAAACAGGTTAGAATATATCAGATGGGAGATGACTCCCACCTCTATAGGTGGTGAGAAACAAGCTAG
>OLNI01000300.1_pt1 | contig 50761 bp, 42 predicted proteins | sample 1672921 | NCBI WGS metagenome assembly OLNI01 (sample SAMEA3136737, study PRJEB25190) | human gut metagenome | biome: human gut; feature: human-associated habitat; material: faeces | place: Austria | collected 2013 | reverse complement strand
GCCGTGTGACAATTGAAGAAGCAGCGGAAGATGCTGGAATGACAGTAGAGGAATTCAAGAAAGTGATGGAAAACACCTCTCTGCAGGCGGTCTAAGAAAAAACATATAGAGTAAACTGTTAAGCCCTACAAGGCTCAGATCGGTTCGATACCGACTGAAAGCCTTGTAGGGCTTATTTTTTTGCTTTTTTTCAAATTTATTTGTGAAAAATGTTGTCCAAGACTTGACATCGGCCGGCATTGATTGGCAGCGCGAGAAATGGCAATCAGGACTTGGTTCTAAGTTTATCCACCAAGGCGAAAAAAATGCTGCGAAATATGCGGATGAGGTCATTGTTCTGAGCAAAGGAGTGCAGGACTATTTTAAGGAAACTTATGGAAGAGAAACGCACTTTATCCCTAATGGCGTGAATAGGCCGCAGATTCGGGAAGCAAGTCTGATTACAGATAAGTTCGGGCTGAAAAAAGACTCATACATATTGTTCCTCGGTCGTCTGGTGCCAGAAAAGGGGATTCGATATCTGTTTGAGGCCTTCAAGAATGTCAAGACGGATAAAAAACTGGTCATCGCAGGCGGCTCCAGCGATACGGATTCCTTTATGGAGGAATTGAAAGACCTGGCGAAGGGTGACGATCGGATTCTCTTTACTGGGTTTGTACAAGGAGCGATGCTGGATGAACTGTACAGTAATGGAAAGAAAACGCAACAGCATTTACTACACTGGTAGCTGAGGGTATAATGCTGGGTATTTGCGGCTGGAAGAGCCGAGAAATATTCAGGTGTTGCTGGAAGCAAATGGTCTGGCGGCAGGAAAAGACCATCAGTTTAAAGGACGGTATGATGCCGAGAAAAATGCAGTTATCATTTCGCTTGAAAAAGATGAACAAAGTGCCCTCTCGCCTCAAAAGTGTACAACTTGACATCACGTCCACTTGGACGTATAACACGTCCAAATGGACGTGATGAAGGGAGCCGATATTATGCGTGCCGGAATTTTAGATGGCTTTCAAACGATAATTCCAACAGCGGCAGCCGTCTTATTGAAAAAACGACAAATGTTAAGGCTGACGCAACAAGAGATTGCTGATCGCGCAAAAATAACTTTGCGTCAATATCAAAGGTTGGAATCTGGGGAAAGAAGTATTTTGACCTGTTCTTTTGGCTTGGCGTGTCGAGTAATTGAAGCTCTTGATATGGATGTTTCTAAATTCTATCATGGTGACTATTACCTTGAAGAAGTGAAGACAATGAGAGGCAAAGGGATTGCCAGCAGAAAAAAGTCATCGATTTAAAGGACGGCATGATGCCAAGAAAGAGCAATATAGACAAATCTATGTTGAAAAGTTTACATCTGCCAGCTTGATATGCAAGGCGTTTTATGGTAAGATGAAAATATAATAGGGAGATTATGAAGCTCGGAGAGAGACGGTGAGGCCGATGGAAGATAACAGGATGGTTAGTTTCTCACTGGGAGGAATGGCCTTTGAATACGATGATAATAAAAATCAGATAAATATTAAAAAACACGGAATTTCATTTAAGAGTGCAGCGCGTATCTTCTTTGACTATGACCGAATCGAGTTTTATGATGAGGATCATAGCTATGACGAAGATCGATATAACACCATAGGCGATACTTCTGCTGGACGGATTTCTCAAAAAGCAGAGGGTGCATTGATTGGCAATATAGACCAGTTCATCGGAAAGGTGAATGAAATACTATTTGTTGTATATACTGAACGAGTAAGAATTGAAGAAAGCGGTACAAAAACAGATGTGACAAGATTGATTTCGGCACGAATGGCTACCGAATTTGAAAGGGGGCTTTATTATGGTAAAAACGAGTGAAATGTCTATGGAACTGAAACAGGAACTTGCATTTACAAAAGAAGAACTCGCAGAACTGGAAGCGGTAAAGAAAATGCCAATCACGTTTGATGCGGATTGCCCTGAAACCACACCTGAGCGGGCGGTTAAATTTAGAAGAGTTAATCCGCCGCGTAACAGAATGGATGCCCATGGAGCATAATCACAATCAAGAAAAGAACGTATAGAGCGCAAGTAAGCCCTACAAGGCTCAGATCGGTTCGGAACCGACTGAAACCCTTGTAGGGCTTATTTTTTTGTAAATTTTTTTGTTCCTTGCTTGACAACCGCATATGGACAACCAGAAAAAATCCTGATTTCATGCGGGTTTACGCGGCTTGACCTTTTTTTACCTCAACTTGTTTCTGTATGCCATGGTGCGTTGCGTTCCGGCGTGATTTCGGGGGTTAATGGCTTCTGGTTGCGCTCTATACTTAACCCACCACAGCGAAAGCTGATAGAGCAGAAAAAGAATGAGGAGGTACGAGGACAAGCCTGCGTATAGATTGTTGCTGCAATCTGTATCCCCGATTAAAGATGACTATATCAAGAAGTATCCTTATCTTCCTTTCAAATGCCCGCATAAGATAATATGTTATTGTGATTTTTGAATCATAATGGTCCGCATTGGTTCTGCTCGCGTTTGGGTCTTCCATACACGGTATAGATTTTTCCTTAGATATATTTATTGAAGTAAAAGTGGAATTCGCATCTGAAAAGGATCGGATTCACAGAAAAAGTGAGATTGCGCAATTATGCGGCGAAGCATCAAGTAAGAGTGAACAGGTAGCAGAATGTCTAAAATGTGGTGAAATATTTCTCTATGTGAATTTGTACCAAAATATCGCAGAAATATTGACGGTTTGCTATAATAGAATCATGAAATTTGCGGGAGTTTTCGATAAGTAAACGAATAAGCAGACAAGCGTGTTTGACCACGGATTTCTTCCCCCCTTACAACTATGAAAACCGAAAAAGCGTATAATCACTTACAAAGAGCAAGGGACGAACGCAAAGCAGATGGAGGTATTGTACATGGATGCAGCAAAAGGTACGATTACGCGAAGGATGGATGCAGTGCTGGATGGTCTGCAGGATGAGTTCAAAGCGCTGTGCGACAGAGCGGACTTCGAGAGTAAACTTACTGCATTAGAAAAGGCGGGAGCAAAGTCTGACCGGGCAAGCAAACTAAAAAGCCTGTTTGCTATGTTCGATATGTGCGGGATCGAGTATGAGCGCGGCAAGGATAATGTCTATTATGAAGAATTAGTGGCCAATGCAGATCTGCCCGATTTTTCGGAAATCGAAGACCGGATGCTCCTTGCACTTTTTGCGGTTTACAAAGAATATCCATTGCCGGAAGATTATATGAAGCGTATCGTTGATCGGCTCTGTGGTGCAGAAGATGGATGGGAGAACGATACGCTGCGCCTACGAATCCTAAAACAGTTTATTAAATATGGAAACTATCTGTCGGACGCTGGGTACAGTGGAAAAAGAGTCATCTGCAATTATGTGAAGGAAAGGTCCGAACAGAAAACCACAGATGAAACCGTACTGGCAGTATTGGACGATGGAGTATTTGATGGACTCGCAACCGCCACAAAAGAGCAGAGAAAACCAGACGGAAAATTCGGCCTTTTAAAAGCTGCCGACGATCTTGCAACGGGAAAATTCCGGGCCGGAGGCGCCACCAAAAAACTACTTTATCTTTTCGCAATGGTCTACGGGATGACCTACTATTCAGGTGACGCAAACGGTACAGAGATTTTCGACCCCAAGACTGATATTGAAACAAACCTGTTCCGGGATTACTACGCCAATAATCTGATGCGGTTTATTTCGGAAATGTACCGTGGCAAACTTTGTGAGTTTGAACTGGACCCGTCGGGGCAGGGAATAAACTACAAGAATTTCGCGGAAATGATCTACCTATACTACATTTCCAAAGATTCCAGCCCGCAGGATAAAATCAGACTGTCCAGCAAAATGATTGAGCGCGTCCAGCAAAGCCGGTTTAAGCAGGGCAAAATCGACACAGAAAAAGCTGGCGGCACGGCCTTTTACAGAAACCTCTTCAGCGAAGATATTTTAAGCCTGCCTGAATCGAAGTTTGAGGCGTTCCTCTGCGAAAATTATGACTGTGATACCTACGCGGGCACTTATGAAACAGATAAAGGCATTGTGAAAGACTTAAAAACCGGTGAGCTGCAGGTGGAAACAGAGCAGCGCACGGCATTCGGGATATACCAAACCGTGCTGGACAGCCTGACAGAATATGATGTAGCATTGGAAAACTGCAATTATGGGTTATGGTTCACAGATGTAGCGGCCTTCCGCAAAAAAGGATACGCCAATATTTGCGACCGAAAGCCGGAGATCGACAGAGATAAATTCGGTGAGTTTATGGAGCTACTCCTGGGTATCAATAACTTTATGGGATATACGGTTGACGAATTGTCGAAAATGAAGACAAAAGCCCTGTATGTAACCGGCCCGGATGCGGTAACCCGAACATCCCTGATCGTGGCATATTACTATTATTACAATGCAGTGCATGAGGACGATGGAGACGATAAATGGAAGAATTTTGAGGAAGTGTTCAAAAGCTTCCAGGCAGGCATTGATCCCAAACTGCGGGAGGCTCATTACCAGCCGCTGAGCGGCAAAAATATCTTCGATGTACTGGTGACTTTTTCGTCATACGCATATCTGAATATGTGATGACCGTTAGATAGAGACAAGGAGGAAAACGATAAGATTGATCAAGCAGCTAAGCCAGATCGGGGCGCACCATGCGCAGGCAAATGGAGAAAACCAGGATGCCCTATGTTACGGAAAAAGCAAGAATCTGTACGTTATCTCTCTGGCCGACGGGGTCTCGACCTGCCGGGAGGCCAAGCGCGGCGCGCAGATTGCAAGCCAGGCAATAACGAATCTGTTTCTGAAAAAAGGCGACCATTTCCTGGAATTTGAGAAAGAGCAAATTGCCGATTTTGCGGTTTCCCATATCCTTTGCGAGCTGAAACAGGAAACCTTGAAATCCTCCAATCCGGTGGAAGATTTCTCGAGCACCGTCGCCAGCGTCCTGGTGGACAGAAAGAACAAAAGGATGCTTTGCTTTAATCTGGGCGACGGCATCATTCTGGGGGCCGGTAATGGCACGTGCAAGATCCTCAGCATGCCGGGAGATAGTTCTTCTGGATGCTGTGTAACGACGACCAGACGGGCTGAAAAAATAGCATCGGTAAAGCTGTGCGACGTGGACTTCATGGATTCGGTGGTGATCTGCTCAGATGGCGCGTGGAAAGAAATGTTTCAGTGCAACAGGCTGAAGCCGGAAGTTGCCAGCATGATTTCCGGCAGCAAATACGATGCGCTCAAGGAATATCTTATCAGCCAAAACTGCTTTGACGACTATAGTTTTATTTCCTTGGATATGCGGCAGTTAAAAAGGAGAAGATGTGCATGAAAGAACGTCGATACCTGAAAAAGACGATCCTGCTTTGCGGAGAAAGCGATGGGGCAGCCTTTAAGCGGACTTTCCATATTGTGCGGATGGTCGACGAAGGGGCGTCCTCGGTCTGCTATGAGGCGTATCACGGAAACAGCGGGCGGGGCACGCTGAAAGAATTCTACCCGCAGGATGCCTACGGGCTTGAGCGCAGAGAGGATGGCCAGCTGGTCCATTCGACTGAGTTCCGGGATGCGCAGAAGCGCTTTATAAAAGCGGAGAAAGCCTACATTGAACCGTATAGGATGCTTCTGGGCGCAAAGCAGAACGGCGCAGACCAAGATCTGGCAACGTTTATTCCTGCGTTTGAGATTTATCACGGCTGCGATGCAGACGGGGAAGTAGTCGGTACGACGTACATTTGGACCCCGGAACCGAAGCTGGAAACCTTTGATGTCATCTGCGAGGATATCCACAAGCACCCGACAACAAACCCCGAACATAAACTGGTCACCGTGCTGACGGCCATTGAATCGCTGACCAAGTGCATCTGTGCGCTGCATAGTGCAGAAATGCTGCATCGTGACATCAAACCGTCTAATTTCGGCTTTTTGAAGCGTGGGAAGGAGACTCTGACGCAGACCCTCTCAATGTTTGACATCAACTCTGTGTGTTCGGTCTATGGGGATACCAGCGGTGGTATTGGAACAAATGGCTACCGGGAGCCGGAGGCAGGGTATGAGGACGCGACCAACCAGACTGATATTTATTCTATCGGGGCAACGCTGTTCCATGCGATCGTTGTGACGGAGGAGACCAAGGCCGGGGGATACCTGTATGACAGCAGTTACTATGACCAACTCCGGAAACTGGTGGATCAGTCAAGGCTGATCCGGGCATCCGAAGCAAACTCTCATCCCCGGCTTCGAAACGCTTTGACCACCGTTTTGCAGAAGTGCCTTTGCGAAAGGACCTACCGCTACGCAAACTGCGAGGAACTGCTGGAAGATCTGGAAAATGCCCTGTATTACGCCCTTCCGTCGGAATTTGCCCAAAAGGTCCGTGCGGGCGAGCGCTGGGTTTTGACAGATGTGGAGAAAGCGCTGGATACCAACAAAGAGAAAAACTCTACTCTTGCCATCCAGTACCATCTGTACGCGCATCCGCTCTATGAGTGCGTACGGGCTGAGGAAGAAACGATCCAAATACTGGTGATCGGGTTTGGAAACTACGGGCAGAAATTCTTGGATGTATGCCTGCAGAGCGGTCAGATTCGCAATAAAAAGTTAAGTGTTACCGTAGTTTCGGATGATGCGCTGGATAAGGAGCTGTATCTGACGGAAAGGCCTGAACTGGCGCACTTTTTCAATATCGATGGCGCCATGGCAAAGGGTTGGGACGCTTATAGCCAAATAAATTTTGAAATTAAGAAACTGAACCGTGATGACCAGGCTGCGCTTACGGATACGCTGTCTGGCATCCTGTGTGAACACTACGAAAGCCGCCGCCCGCACTATGTATTTGTGGCGCTGGGGGATGATGATGTGAATGCCGCTGCGGCAAAGGCCTACAAAACGGCCGCCGATGTGCTGGAAACAGATTGCGCGGTAAGCTTCGTCAGCGAAAAGCAACCGCCGGAAGGCAAACCGGTCCCGCTGCTGTACCCACTTTACGTGAATGCGGATATAAAAACTTCGCCGCTTTACACAGAAATTGAGCGGATGGCGTTTAATGCGCATCTGATTTGGGAAAAGAACCTGAATGTGGATTACAGTGCCGTTCGGGCCGATTTCCGCAAGCCCTATAACCATGATGCCTGCGTTTCCAGCGTTCTTGCGCTGAAATATAAGCTGTACAGCATGGGTATCGACCTTGCAACGGTAAACTTCAACGAGGCAGCACGTCTGTACCAGGCGGCGACGGCCGGCAAGGGCAACCGCGGGCTTAAAAACGAGCTTGCCTGGATTGAACACCGTCGCTGGGTCACGGAGAAGATCTGCCAGGGATGGAGGCCAATCGAAAATCTGGAGGAGTGCGCACAGGGCGTCACAAAGGACGAGCGGAGAAAGCGGCATGTTTGCATCGTTCGCAGCCGCCCGGACCAGAAGCTGGCACAGGAATTCAGAGCGGATACTAACTACGAAAAGTGGGACAAGGCATCCGACAAGGAATTGGATCAGCTGGACGAACTGGACCGTATGTCGGTGGAACTGCACCGCATGTTCGTGCGCAAAGCAAAAGAGTCGAAAAAGCAGAACCTGCTGAGCGGCAACAGCATTGCGGGCATTCGCGCCTTGATCGAAGGCAACAAGAAGGCAATCGCTGCGTTCCAGGAGTGGTACACCTGCCTGAAAGACATCTGGACAGGCGACAGGGGAAAAGTGCACCTTTACAAAGGCCTGAAAAACAGCTTCTTGAATGCGGCCGACGGCCTTTCTGCGGACAGGAAAAAGTCTGTCCGCGAGCAGGTAAAAGCGTTTGAAGCGGTATTTTACCCGGTCCTTGCAAGCATGGAATACCGCGATTGGAAGCAGGACGATGTCGCATTCATTGAGAATGTTCCTTTTGTTCTTACTTACACTGAAAACGCTTATCTGGTCGTTCCCTATGCGATGGGAGATAATTCAGATGAGTTTGAAAATGTGTCGGCAGCGACCGTGGTAAGCCCGGCTCGCATCCTGTATCTGTATATGGCTGAGACCAAACAGGATGTTAGGAATCTGCAAAATTCCATCCCGTATGTGATGGAATATATGCGGAAAAAGAACCTGAAAGCTGCGGTTGAGTTTGTAATTACGGCTCCGGAAACTACGCCGAACATATTGGATGATGAGGCTGCAAAAGAGGTTATTCAGCTGGGCGGCGGAAGAATCCGGCAGGTAAAAGGAATCACCGTGAACAGCCGGGAAGAGATTCCCCAAGCGCTGGCACAGTACCTGGCGCACCGCGCCGCCGACAAGCCGCTGTTTGCGGTGGAAATGAACGAAACCAGGCTTTCTTATCTGCTGCAGGGCGCAGGATTCTATAACGATTTTGCCAGTTATGCCTTTGACTCGGCCAAAATGAGCTTTACGACCGCGACCGGGTGCGATATGCTGTGTTATATCAAAAAGACGCCGTACATCACAGTAACGGACATGGTGGCGTTCCGCCGCTCGTCCAGCGAAAGCAGCAACCAGCCGGAATTTTTTGACGACTACAAAGAGCTGTGGAAAAAATACACCGAGAGGAGCAATCTCTGGAAAAATCTCTGCATAATACTGGGAGACTACGCAGAAAAGAATGATACCCTTGTATCTCTCCGAAAAAAAACACCTCGGGAGAAAAATCTGGAGGCGGCCCAGTACACCTATATCGTCCCCTTTGTCTGCAGCAAAAGCGCAGCCAAGATTTTGCGGTTCTTGCAGGAGCAGGAGCTCATCGAAACAGGCAGCTCCATAAACGGCTACACAACGGACTCCTGCATGGTAGTAATTGTAGACCGCTGTGGGTACAGGGCGTTTTATGACAGGCTGTTTGCCAACGTATATGCGCTTATGCTGCCTGATGCAATTTCGCTGCATCTCAATACAAAAAATCATAGTGTAAATATCGTATTCGATAACCTGGTGGTCAGAGGTGTGCAGATCCAGCCGGATTGGGTCGCCGACATCAGCGCGCTGATGAGCTATTTTAGAGGTAAGGGATATGTGCTCAACCTCGTTATTGGCGCCGACGGCAGGATGAGCTTTACCTACGCAACTCGGCCAATCAAAGAACTGCTGACTACTGCCGGTAAGATACTGGAAGTGTACACCTACCACAAGGCTAAAGAGCTGGGACGATTCGACGATGTGGTCAGCAACTTTGAAATCGACTGGGAGGGCACCGACGTTAAGAGCGAATTTGACTGCATCCTTACAAAAGGATTTCGCACACTGTTTGTGGAATGCAAGGCACGCGCAGATATCCAGCAGGATTTTTATTTTAAAATTGCAAGCCTGGAAGAACAGTTCGGCATCAACGCCACGGCTGTATTGATTGCAGATACGCAGGAAAAATACTTCTACGATACGGCCCCCGTCAACGCAATGCAGAGAAGACGCGGCAATATGATGGACGTGGTGACCATCTGGAAGCCTGACGAGATCAATAACATTGGCCATACCTTATTGAAAGTGATCAACGGAACTTACGTGACCGAGGAGGCAAAAGCATAATGTATACCCCCAAACCTATCGATACCAGCGATGTGTTCCTGCCGGAGGAACTGGTTGCCCTGACGGAGAAAATCGCTGAAAACGTGCACGACGTGTGGTCTGCCGGCCGCATGGCCGAGGGCTGGATCTATGGCGAGAAAAAAGATGCCGAAAAGAAGACCACGCCGTTGCTCATCCCTTATAGCGAACTGCCGGAAAGCGAAAAAGCCTACGACCGAAACACGGCCTTTGAGACTTTGAGGCTCATTGTGAAAATGGGCTACCGTATCGAAAAAAGAGTGAATTAAACAAAAAAGTGCACGGATGCGGCCCCATGAGCAGTATTCTCCAAAAGAAAAGCAGGGAGTGTGAAGAAGCAGTATGGAAAATATGCAATCCAATCATGCCGATGTGTTCCTGTCGTACTCGCATGATGACAGGGTGGTGGTAGAAAAAATTGCGGCGTTGATCAGTGATGCCGGATTCTCCTGCTGGATCGATAAAGAGCGGCTGCGCGCCCAAGAAAAATATAATTCTGCAATCGATTTGGCAATCGATAACTCGATTGCATTTATTGCGTTCCTTTCCAAGACATATGTAAACAAGCCCTACTGTATCCACGAATTTGACCGGGCCATCGATAAGCAGAAAAGCATACTGGCTGTCTGCATCGACGATGTCAGCGAGAATACGAACCGGCAAAGTGCCTACATGTTTTCGTTCAGTGCCGGCCATAACGTCCTTGGATTCCATGTGGGAGTGGAGGACAGCGACAGCGGGATTGCCTCTTTTGCGCAGGGGATTGCAGGCAGTGTCCCCATGGAGCAGTTAAAGCGGTACGCCCTCAGCGGTGACGAAACGGACTATCCGCCCATCAGCACACCCGACTATATTATTGCCCATCTGCGCATGTACCATGAGCGCCAGTATGAGCAAAGCGGCAACTATGCTTTGAATGAGATCAGAAGCGAACTGTTTCCGGCCATCCGGAACCCGGAGATCAACGTCCTGTATAAAGACAACAACAAAAAAGACGTATCCCTGGTGCAGTTTTTGACCGAGGTCCAAGAGCAGGAAGACGCCAAAAAGCATGTCCTCATCACCGGTGAGGGTGGCATGGGAAAAACGGTCTCGCTGTTGAAAACCTGCGAATACCTGCTCAGAAAACGGATCAACGCAATCTATGTTCCCCTCAGCAAAATCGACGAGGACTTGACCCTGGACCAATACCTCGAGCGCATTGTCTGCGGCGGCAACCAGGGCATCTGGCGGGATCTGCGGATCCTGATGAGTGTATCGTATACCTCTGTTCCCAATGTCGTGCTGCTGCTGGACGGCATCAATGAAGTCTCGCTGGATTACGTGGATACGCTTGTGAAGGGCGTAATTAAGGGAACCTACATTGATGGCTACAGCGGCGTCAAGCTGGTCATGACCTCGCGATGGTTTGACAATGCCCTGATGCGCAGCCTTCAGGAAAGTGTGATTTCACTCGAAATGCAGGCGCTGGATAAAGAATCAATCGATCAGTACTTGCAAAGCGTAGGCTTGCCCGCTGTCACCGATGAAAAAGTACTCTCCGTCATCCGAACGCCGCTGATGTTGACCTTGTTCGCGGATGTGGAACGACACAAGGATAAGTATCAAAACATTGAAGGCATCGTCCTGGAAGAAAACCCGAACACGGCAGGCAAAATTTTAAGCAACTTTTTCCAGACCCAGCTGTATCGCGCTGCCGAGGAAGAAAACTTCGACCGGGCCGCGCACCTTGTACTACTGGAGTACCTGCTGCCGTCCATCGCTTATAAAATGCTGGAGAAAAACTCTATGCATTTAAGTAATGATGAAGTGTGGGACGGTGCCGTGGGGGAAATAAAGCAGGAGGACGAACGATACACCTGGTATAAAAGCGATAAACTCCGCCGACTGATCCGTGGCCGGAACCGCATTGATGCGGACGCCCTGATCCACCTTGCGGACAGCGCGCTGCACTTCCTGCACAAAACCGATGCAGGGTACGAATTCTTGCACCAGAGCTTCCGGGATTACTTTGCGGCGTTTCACATCGCCAATGAGATGAAAGCCTTTGCAAAGGACCCGGACCGGCGGGAAGATGTCGACCCGGTTCTGCAGCAAAGTACCTACCCGGATGATATTCTCAGCTTTGTTTCCGACATCCTGCACGAAGAAAACGCCCGCCCGGTGCTGACAGAGGACGGCTGGACCTTCCCGGGCAAAGAGGATACAGCGGCCTCGAAAGAGAGCGTAGCCGAGCAGCTGCTGCCGATGTGGAGAGACGAGGAGGGAGAACCTGCCCAAAATGCCGTGGCTAATCTTGTCAATGTCATGCGAATTGGTCGACGGCAAATGCTGGCCTGGTGTGATTTCTCGCACCTCGACCTCAGAAAATGCTGGCTGAACAAATGCCGCTTTACAGTCTGGTACCGGGACCACTACTATCCCAGCACCTTTGACGGTGCTTGGCTCGACAGGGCCAACTTCCTGACAGACGGCCATGAAGCGCAGATCAGCGCCCTGGCGTTTGACGGCCGATCGCGGGTATTCAGCGGCGACAAAGCGGGCACCGTCAAAATTTACAGCATGGAAGAACATGCCTGGGTGGATACGATTCGGCTGCAATCCGGCGCGGTGATTGACCTTGCGTGGAACGATGCAGAGCAACTGCTGGCCATCATGTATGAGAATATCGTTTTCTGCTATTCCATGCAGGAAAAATGCGTTGTAAGCAGCTACGGCAACAGCAGCAAGAGCAAGACTTTCCGGTATGTGCAGTTCTCGCAGGAAAACGAGATCAACGTTGCGTTTGATCTGGAACCGCTGGTCTGGTGTGATGTCCATGGGCAAAAGCTCCCCACGGGGCTTGCGTATGATGTACCGGCACGCTGTGCAAGGTGGAATCCCCGGCGGAAAGAATTTATCCGCAGCAATCTGCTGCAGCTCCTCTCGGTACGGCGGTATGATGACAGCACGCTTTCCTGGGAATTGCCGCCTGCCTTAAAAAAGAGGCTGGAGGATGACAACAAGCGCCGTGAGGAAACGCAGAAAAACCCGCGGGAAACGTTCTACCTGAGCCTGCGGGATGCCGGTGCCGAGGGAACCGGCAGCATCTCCTGCATCCAGTATAATGGCGATGGTACGCGAGTCCTTGTGGCGATTCAAACCCTGCTGGTCGAGTACGATGCGGAAACCTTTGACATACTGAATCGGAAAACTTTCTCAGAAAAGGTCCTGTCGGCGTGTTATATCAACAAGGGAGTTGCTGTAGGGGCTGGCATAAACCTGTTCCTTCTGGATACCGATTTCTCGGAAGAAGCCGTGTTACGAGGCTCGCAGATCCGCTCCATAAATGTGGTTGCAGAGGAATATGCGGGCGACGGCTATTATGTCTTTTCTTCCAACGGGGAAATTAAAAAGCTGAACCACGAATTGATCGTCCAGAGTATGCGCGCGATAAGCGGAAAAGGCAGTTTTGTTTGGGTCCGCGACCGCCTGACAAACGAGATCCAGATGGCGTTCCAGCCCGCAAAGTATTTCCCGTTTGGCTCGCGCTACTCCTACGAAGCTGCACGGCTTGAACCGTTGGGATGGCGGTATGAGTTTGTGGATCTGCCCGCAAACAATGATGATGAGCAGGAATTTTATAAGATGTATTCTTCTTTGTTGGTAATTGAAAAAGTCCCGCCCTATCGGAAAATGCAGTACACCAATTACACGGGCATCTGGATCTTCGGGTGCTCTTTTGGCGGAATCCAAGGCGATATGGCAACCCGCAGAAACAGCAGCTTTTTAGTGCAGAATGGAGGCATCGTTCATGACACCAACGGATAAAATCAATGTTTTTCTCCATGATTTCGATGAAAAGAACAATTGCTTGGCCGACGTGACCCTGTGTGACACCAGCGTTGTGATCAACGACTTCAAGGTTATGCCGGGCCTTGGCGGCGGTGTTATGGTGCATATGCCGGGGTGGATGCACACCCGCTGGTCTTACACGGAAGTGCAGTGGAGTGAAGTACGCCAAATTGTAACGCGGGAATACCAGGCCGCAATTGCAAAAAGAAAGCAGCTTGGTATTACCCAGGCACCCCCCGAAAAGCCGCAGGTCTGTACGTTTTATCCGTCTATTGTCAAGGCCGATGTAGATGTGACCGCTACGATCTTTGCCACAGGAGAGAAAATCGAGGGCATCCACCTGGCACATACGAAGGGAAAGAACATTCTGCAGGTCTTTATGCCCCGGTCGATGAATCGCTGCTGGAATATCTCCAGCATTGCATGGGATCAGATGGTGGAAATCGTCACGACTGAATACAAGCGGCAGATACTGGGCGAACCCTGCGGCCTGGATACGGATACAAGTACTGTAAAAATCGAATTTGGCCGCATCCAGGAATCGACCGCCTGCATGGTGGATGTGAAACTGCCGCACAAGAAAAGTGTAATCGAAGGATTCCGAATCAAGCAGATCCAGGGCAGTGAAAAAGCAATCATTACAACGCCCAAATGGATGCGCTACTGGAACGACAGCAGGGTCTCTTGGTTTGATTTGTGTGATTTGATCACGAGCGAGTACAAGGAACATACCGGGGCAGCAGAACAACCCGCCGCCAGCCCGCAGCCTCCGGTTGAAACACCCGTTTTGCGCGAGGAGCCACTGCCTGCGCAGCCAATAGAGGCTGACACGGTCGAACGCACACCCAAAGCACCGACAAAGGAAAAAGATGAGCTTGGCCGTATCAAAAATGCCGAGAATTCCTCCTTTATTTTCTATCCGAGAACGGTGCTGCGGGCCGAGGAAACGTTGGACAACGACAGCGGGGATTCTAGAAAAAATAACCTTTTCACCCTGGTATCTGCGCTGAACAAGGGGTCTTTGGGTGGCATCGGCCCGTTTGAAATCAACATTCTGGAATGGATCGCAAAATTGCGGTATGTAACAAGCACCATGCTGATCGACCTGATCAAGGCGGGCTATGTATCGTTTGGTTGGCGAAGCGAAGTGACACAGGCTAAACTCAGTAAAATCATCAATCGAATGTCGAATTATGGCCTGATTACCTTGACCCGCTTTGTGACAGTAAAGGATGATGGCAGTATTGACGGCAGCAACCGCTCTGCCATGAGAATCCTGACGCTTGGGAAAAACGGCAGCGTCCTTTTACATGAGTTGGGCAAAAGTACTCAAAAGTACAACGCCTTTGATATTTTCCAGGATGGCAATACGGTTAAGCGTTACCTGACCACCAACCAGTGGCTGATCTACTGGTTAAAAACCTACAAAGAGGAGATCGGCGAAGATTACGAGACAAGCTGTCTGATCAATCGCAAGGGTGAAGAATATATCGGTGCAAGAATTTACGCCACCGTAACGGTAAACGACTGCACCATGGCAGCAGAGCCCATCCGGCGCGTGGAAGATTTCGAGGTGGAGAGCAGAAAGCAGCAGCTCCGCGAAAAAGTACAAAGACTATCTAGTTTGTTTGACAATCTGGACCAACTCTACCACGGAAAAGATGAGATCAGTTTCCCGCAGCGGCCGATCCTTGTCCTTCTCTGCGAGGATGATGACCACATCTTTGAGGTGGAGGAAGCAATCCGGCCGATCCTGCCGGAACTCGGCGAGCAGGAGATCTGGTTCTCCAGCGACCTCAGAGTTTTCAATTATAACAAACGGGGCGAAAGATTCCTGCATGTCATCGATGGCTCTCTGCAGCCCATTGATTTGAAACAAGTCATTGGTATCGATAACGAGGCAGAATTGCCTGACGACACAGCAGACGATGACGAACAGAATGATTGATCCTTGAAAGACGGCAAGGCAACAAACAACTTTACAGCGTTGATTTACAGCAACACAACGAGACAGCAACCTACACCCTAAGAGGCCCGAAGGCTAACAGCCTTCGGGCCTCTTTTCGTTTTGGGTAGCTTGAGCGAGCGACAACCACCAGCTTTGCTGGTGGAATAAAAACGGCTTTAGCCCTAGACAAAGAGAAACCTCCCCGTAGAATAGAGTGTGGGTTTGCCAACCACATTCTAGGAACAGGGAGGTTTATCTTTGAAATGAAAGATAACAAAGACGTAGATAGTTTAAGCCATACCACGTGGAGATGTCAATACCATGTAGTGTTTGCACCGAAATATCGGAGAATGGTAATTTACGGTCAGATCAAAAAGGATATAGGGCAGATACTGCGCCAGTTGTGCGAACAAAAAGGTATTGAAATCATTGAAGCGGAGGCCTGACCATATCCATATGCTGATAAGTTTTCCACCGAAGTACAGCATTTCCTACGTCATGGGATATCTCAAAGGAAAGAGCAGTCTCATGATTTTCGACAGACATGCAAATCTGAAGTATAAGTATGGCAATCGGCATTTCTGGGCCAGGGGATACTTCGTGGATACGGTAGGGAAGAACAAAAAGAAAATCCAAGAGTACATTAAAAATCAACTGCAACAGGACCAGATTGCCGATCAGTTGAGCCTTAAGGAGTTCGTGGACCCGTTTACGGGTAGCAAGGAAACTAAGGCGTAAATAAAAAGGCCCCTTGAGGGGCCTGCCACGAGAAAGGAATGCAGTTGACAGACCCATTCGTGGCCCCTTAAGGGGCTTTGCTAGTATTATGCCCTTCTAGGGCTTACTCAAGCCACCGGCTCAGCCGGTGGTTTTGACTATCCCCCCCCCTCCGGGAAACACCGGTGGAGTATGGTATAACTTAATCACCGAAAGGAAACAAGCCGGCCGGGCAAAACCCAATCAACGGTAGGGCACCCGCCATAAGGCAGGTTTCCAATCCACTTAGAGCGTTGAAAACCGAATAGAAAGCAACAAACAAAATTGCCCGGTTGGTGGGGCGTAGAGTTCACCGACAGCGGCTGTGCTGCGGCTGAAGACGCACAGGGCACCGCCAACGGATACATACATTATAACGTACAGAATAATTCAAACGGAAAAGGAGATACACCATGAAAGATAAAACTTATTCTAAGGACATCGCCGACGCCATCAACCGCTTCCTCGCCGAAGACGATTGGCATTTCCTGTTTGACGAGCAGCGAGGAATGTTCAAATTCGGCCTGAGCCTCAAAAGCCGAATGAAGAGTATCAACTATCTCATCGATGTCAAAGACGACGAGTACGTTGTTTACGCAATTTCCCCGATTGGCGCGGATCACATGGATGAGAAGATGATGACTTCGATGGCGGACTTTATCTGCCGCGCCAATTACGGCCTGAAAAACGGCAACTTTGAGCTGGATATGCGCGACGGCGAGATCCGCTATAAGAGCTACGTCGACTGTGAGGGCATCATGCCCACCACAGACATCGTGCGTAACAGCATCCATTGCCCTGGCGTCATGTTTGATCAGTACGGCGAAGGCATCGTGGACATCATCTTCGGCAATGCCACGGCGGCAGAGGCCATCGCAAAGTGCGAAAAGTCTCCGGTGGAACGGCTCCGTGCGCTTCTGGGGGAGGATGAAGACCTGGATGCAATGATCACCCGTCTGGCCGCCCGCCTTGGTATCGACGAGGGCGAGCTCCACAGCGAGACGGAAGAGGACGCATCCGGCGACGAGGCCCCCGAAGTGAAAACCGACCTGTTTGGCACGGAAGGAGGTGCAGCCGGATGCATGTGCAGGTAAAAAGCAGTAATGGCATTACCCTGGTGCCGCTGGACAGCCGCCTGATGGCGGAGCGTGAAATCTTTATCGAGGGCGAGATCCTGTATCTTCGGTACCCTGAATGGGCGGCATGGATCTGAAAACCGGCCGCTCCATCAGTAAACGGCTCAACGCCCCGCTGGAGGATGTCCTGTACATGCCCATCGGCCAGGAATATATCTTTCGCAGAGGGCAGCGGCCCATCGTGACCACCCGCTACAATATCACGCGGAATGAACAGTACCGCCAGATCACGCAGGAGTACGAGGCGCAGGTGGTAGGACCCGACCGATAAAAACATCCCCCTCCTCCAAGGAGAAAAATCCCCCTGGTGTATGATGAATATGGCAAAAGAATCGGCCAGAGAGAAAGGAAAAGCAATATGTGGAACGATGAATACCAGAACAACGAAGTCCATGTCAGAGATGGCGTATACGGTGTGGTAACAGGCTCGTGCAAGAGCGGCCTGTTCGTGAAACTTGAAAACGGCCAGGAAGCGTTCGCACTGTTTGGCGGGTTGTTCCCGGGCACCGAAGTGTTTTGCACGGTGCTGAAAAAGGCAACCGAGACGTGGCGCGTGCTGGTGGCCATTGATTCCGTACTGGCCGAACCCACCGCAGCGTAAGAAAGGAGGCGGTTATAAAGATATTCCCTGTCAGCCTGTAAACACCTGCGAAAGGAGGTGAGGGCCAAGCACTGAGAAGTACAGAGACCCTGTGGCGCAGTAACCCTTTAACTATTCCAACACAAACAAAATAAAAAGGAGAAAAAAGATGAAAAACACCATGAACATGAATGATAAGCAGCACACCATCAACACCCGGGTTTCCAGAGGCATCAGCCAGCTCCCCTTTATGGGCTATCATGGCGGCGGGTCGAATGAAAAACTTCCTGGCGGTGGTCTCCATGGCGGTGAACAGACGGAAAAGCTTCCCGGCGGCGGCTTCCATGGCGGTGAACAGACGGAGAAGCTTCCCGGCGGCGGCTTCCATGGCGGTGAACAGACGGAAAAGCTTCCCGGCGGCGGCTTCCATGGCGATGAACAGACGGAAAAACTCCCCGGCGGCGGCTTCCACGGCGGCGAGCAGACCGAAAAACTCCCCGGCGGTGGTTTCCACAGCTGTGCGTGGCAGCTCTGTCATAATAGCAGCTATTAGGAAAACACCCGCACCAACAGGAGGGAGGTGAAGCGCAAGATCATGCGAAAATGACCTGCTGCCATCCCCCCGCCAACACAAATCCACTGTGTGCTGGTATGACCACAAAACGAAAGGAGAAAGCGTAATGGAAGGTTTTATCGAAGGTGCGACAATCGTGCTGGTACTTGCTTACATGGTAACGTCTGTCTGGGTCATCTGCCACAGACAGACCATCGGCGGTAGCCTTGCGGCATCTGCGGGGTTCCTGTGCGGCGGGTTAGTCATTGTATCGGTGGCGGAGGCGGTAGCTACATTCGTGTGCTGGACGGCTGTGGTGGGGATTGGCCTGCTGATCCTGGGCGCACTGTTCGGGGGCTGAGAAAGGAGCTTGGAATGAAAGAATTTGTATACGGAACAGCAACACAGTTTGCTGCTTTAGATCGGGAACTGTCCAGCGGCAAAAAGTACAAGTTTGCCAATCGGCAGCTTCCGCCTTCCTGCCGGCCGGGCACGGCCGACCTCTGGTTTGCGAAGATCGACGGCACCTACTGCCTATACATCGACAAAGGCATCACGACCAGCGCAGACCACGCGGACTTCAAGCAGTTCCTGGAATGTGGCGTGACCAAGTTTATCTGCATGGATGACCTGATTGCCTTTTTCCGCGCACTGAAGCCGCTGTTCGGTTCGGCCGATGAAACAGCACCCCGTCCGAAGTCGGAATTCCCCGTCAGGCAGTCGGAACCGAGCACCGCTGACGTGCTGGACAAGCAGAAGCTGAAAACGATCCAGGCGGCAGAGACTAAGTCCAAGATGGTATGGCCGGATGAGATCGCAGCACCGCTGAAAAAGAAGGTTTTCGGCCAGGATAAAGCAATCGACGCGCTGGCCGATAAGGTGGTAATCAACCAGATGCGCAAAACCAAAAAACTTCTGGTGATGGCGCTGGTGGGCCCGACAGCAACGGGAAAATCAGAGACCGCAAAATCCCTTGCCGAGGTCATGTCCCACACTTACGGTACGCCCTACGGTTTTATTGAAATCGCGGGCAGTGAGTTCATCGGCGAACACACGGTCCACCGTTTTTTTGGCGCACCGCCGGGCTATGTGGGCCATGGTGAACCGACGATTTTGGAGCCGGTGCGTAAGAATCCGCATCATATCATTGTAATCAACGAAATCGAGAAAGCAGACAACAAGATCCTGGTGGGCCTTATGGAGGCCATCGACACAGGCAAGCTGGGCATGGCGGATAATTCCAAACCTATCGATCTGAACCAGTGCATCCTGCTGCTTACCTCTAACATCCCCATTGACATGGCGCAATACGAGAAGTGCACGGACTTCGAGAAATCCGAGCTGTGCCGCGACGCTTTTACCAAGCATTGCGGCCGTCCCGAGATCAGCGGCAAGATCGGCAACTTCCTGGTATTCAGCCCGTTGGATGACATGGCAACGACCGACATCATCGTCAAGTTTGTCAGGGAGGAACTGGACAGTTTCGACCTGAAGCTGGCTCGCATCGATGAGTACCTGATGGCGGACTTTCTGAAACACCAGACCAAGTACGGAGCCCGCGGCATCCGGGGGCTGGTCAGCGACTCGGTAGGCAGGCATCTCCTGCGGAACGGCAGGCTGGAACAGTTCAAGGACAAGGCCGTCGTCATGAAAGGTACGATCGACAATATCCAGTTCGAGACCGCCTAAGGCAAAGGGGAACCTCATGAAATACGATTTGGTAAGGAAGGAGCTCTCTGACATCTGCAGGAACCTTGCAGCTCTTGTAGATCTCCTGCTGGAAAGAGCCTGCGGCAATAAATTGGTGGAGGAACGAAATATGAATATGGCACTGTACAATGGCATCCCCGATAAAACGGTCAAATTCTCGCAGGAAGTACTCGATGCTTTCCGTCAGGATGTGGGATGTTGCAAGGCAGAGACCGGCGGCATGCTGGCATCGACCACGAATGAGCAAGTCATCGACAAATGCCACTTCGACACCCATTCCCAGAATACCCCCGGTACCTTTTACTACGATGTAGAGTCTATGTCCGCCGTGTTCCGTGAATGGAAGGCGACCGGCTGCACGACCAACGGCATTTATCACTCCCACCCCAAAGGTGCCACGCTGCCCTCATACCACGATATTTCCACCGCGCTGCTCCACATCAACTTCTTCGGGCTGGACTACTTTTACCTCCCCATCTTTCAGCCGGAGCGCCATGGCTTTTATACGATGTACTTCTACGTCGTAAAAAAGGTGGGGGATAACCTGAAAGTGAGTCTGAGCTATGTGCTGGGGGCTACGGAGAACGGCTACTACTATCTGCCGTTCCGCGCCTACAAGCGGGTCTACTCCATTGCACAGCTGAACGCATACCGCGCGTCCATCGACAAACCTGCAGCCAAGTCCGCCCCGAAAAAGGAACCTACATCACCAAAACCCAAAGTGCCGACGCAGGAGTACTTTAAAAAGGTGGCCGCCCTCTATCCCGACAAGGTGCTGGATAAGGTCATCGTCTGCGTAGGTACGGGCGGTGCCAGAAGCTTCCTCGAAAACTGCGCACGCAGCGGCTTTAGAAACTACATCTTGATGGACGCGGACATCGTAAGCCCCTCGAACGTCGCTACCCAGGGCGTTTTTATCAGCGAGATGGGCAAGAAGAAGGTAGACGTCATCCGTGACCGGATCATGGACATCAACCCGGCGGCTCATGTCCTCTGTGTGGACAAGTTCCTGGATGACAACATGAGCGATGAGGAGTTCTTCGGCTACATGGCGCAGTTCCCGGGCAAAAAGCCGACTGATTACCTGATCCTTGGCTGTACCGATAACTTCGAGGCGCAGAAGCGCAGCTCCCTGCTGGCGTTAAAGTGCGGCGCCCCCTACCTGGCGGCCATGATGTATGAGTGCGGCGCGGCGGCGGAACTTATCTTCGTCTACCCCGGTGTGACCGAGAGCTGCCCCCGCTGCCTGCTGCGAAGCCGCTTTGAAAAGTACGAGAACGGCTTTGTAAACGATGTCAGCTCTGCTGCCTGCCCAATCTTTGCCACTGAGCGAATGAACGCCCTGAAGGGCTACCTGGCTCTGATGCTGCTGATGTATGGCGAGGACCCGCAGAATCCCTTCAGTACTATGCTGGACGATGTCAAGGACCGCAACTTTGTGCAGATTAGACTCCTCCCGGATTTGAAAGACAGGCTGGGCATCGGCATGTTTGACCGGGTGCTTTCCGGGGCATCCCGCTATACATATTTCGATGAAACGTTGTGGGTGCCGCAGCATCCTGACCGCCCGGAGTTTGGCGCTGAGTCCTGCAAGCTCTGCGGGGGAACGGGTGACCTGGCGGCCCTTAAAGACCAATGGAAGACGGTGGACACAAGAACCATCCGTTTCACGGCAGCGTAAGGCCGCAAAACCATCCCCCAGACGGTGACGCAGGGAAAAACTGGTAGAATGACATCGTAAGAAAGGTGGAAACTATGCGAGAATTTGTAACCGGCTCAGATGAGCAGTACGGGATGCTGAAAGACTCATTAAACGACCATCTCTGCCATGTGTATAAAAACTGCGCTTTTCCGCCTGGCTGCAGCCGGCCTGCCGGCCGGATCGGTTTTGAAAAAGAGGGCAACTCCTATGCGCTGCTTATCGACAAGGGCATAACATACGCCGGCAGCAATGCGCCCTCACTTTTCCGGGAATGGCTGTCGACCGGCACCCTGCGTTTCCTGGAATTTACCGATATGAAAGAGTTCTTGCGAAGTCTGCGGTGCCTGTATTGAGAAAAGGAGAAGCCCTATGGATAGTGTGAATGGAATGACGGTGTTTATCATTATGGCTATTGTGGTCACAGCGCTGGTCAAGGTGGTCTCGTTGCTGAATGACAACTATAATGCCACCCACAACCAGCCAACCCGCAGCCGAACGCCCCCGTCCGCCAGTACCAGCCGCCCGGCGGCCAACCCCAGCCCGCCCCGCAGGACAGCGGCGGTGGAAACCGGCCCCATGATCTATTTTGCAAATGACCATCACGGCCGCCGGGACAGAGAATATCGCTTCAACTATAAAAAGGTGGGCAACTCCTGGCGGGCCTACATTTTACGAACACCCAGCCTGGAAGGCCGCGCCCCGGATGCGGCCATAACCCACAAACTATATGATAACGGCAAACCCTATGTCTGCTGGAACTGTGATGTGGCCACGTTAAAAGAAATGCAGACAATATCCAAGTTCTGGGCAGACAACATCCAGGAGTACATCGCAACAGGCAAGCGCTTTGGGTAACATGCCGTTAGCCAAAGGAAGGGGAAGGATCATGAGCAGCTTTTTTAAGGAAGAATATGCGGCAGCCCTCAAGGAGCAGGAAAAACTGGACCGGCTGATGCTGCGCGTCAAAGCAGACCTGTCCGTGCTGGACACGCTGTCGCTGGAGGAACTGCTTAAGGTAACAGATGCTTTGACCAGCTCAGCCAGGACTATGAGATGGAGATCGCGCACGCCTGACCGACCAATGCCCGGATGAATGATTTCCCAACAGGAGGTGCTTGTGATGAAACGATGCCCGAACCCCAACTGCCAGGGGGGCTTTCTTTACGGCAATGATAAAACTACCTGCCCGTTCTGCCACACGCGGTTGGTGGACAGTGCTGCCGGTGCAAACTTGCAAAGCCCGGCAATATTGCCGCCAGATCGGGTGGCCATACGGGAAGAACGGCAGGCGGCAGCTTTACAGCCGCCGACCTTTGTCCTGCAGCAGCGCGGTGTGGTCGAGTGCCATGGCCGAGTGACGGAGATCGACCACCATGAACTGTTCAACAGTCGCAGATATAAGCTGGCCAACTCGCTGCTGCGGGGCGAGCCGTACCAATTTGCCCACCAAACCATCGAGTACACGATCCGCGTGGAGAGCCTTGCCGATGAGTTCCCCAACGAAGTGACAGATTTTTGTCTGTATGGCAGCTACCTGGGCCGCCTGCAGCCGGGAGACGAGGTCATCGTTCGTGCCAAAGACCTGAACAACCGGCGGGTCGTAAAGTCCATCTATAATGCAACTACCCAATCTGTCATAAAGCCAAGCCTGCAGATCCCCGCCGTGGCGATACAGGTCATGCTGGCTGCGCTTGCACTGACGCTTGTTTCTCTGATGTGCTCGGTCGTGTGGCTGTTTAAGTCCGGTGTGGCCGCTATGTGGATGAGCGCACTTCTGGCCGCCGTTATGCCCATCGTAATCATCCTGATTGGATTCTGGATCATGATACGAAGTGTTTTCCCACCCCGAAGGAGGCGTTGATGAATGGATATGTACCGCGAAAGATTCCGCCAGGCCCAGGAATATGCCGATCGTGTTCTGCACATCAAAAAAGGCCATTACCTGGATGACATAACGGCAGAAGCCATCTGCGAGGATGAAACTGCTCATGACCCGGAGATCCGATATTGGTCCCGGCTGTGCAGCTATCGAAAAATGGCGGATGAGAACCGGCAAACCCAGACCCAGCAACTGGCGGTAAAGGAATGGCTGCGCCAGACGGTCGCCAACGGGGGCAGCGCCGCTTTTGCATTGCGCTGTGATGGAAGCGAGCTGTCCGTTTTATACGGCGCCAGTATGCAAAACCACGAGGCGCCCCTGAGAACGCACCTGCCGGAGTGCGAGCTTCGCCCTGCGGTGCCACATGAGGGCAGCTATCGCTATAATGGCCTGATTACCGGCAGCATCCTTTCCCAAAAGATTGCAGACCTTTTTGCTGCATCGAATCTGCGGGACACTTATATTGCCTGCATTGCCATGCCGGTATCGCCCCAGGAAATTCAGGAAAAACTGGAGGAAAACCGGGATATGATTGCCTATTTCAGTACCTACAAGTCCTTTCAGCGTGCATACGGCAACGCAAGCCGCAGGATCGAGGAAGTTCCTGTTCCGGGCGTGGTGCAGGCGATTGCGCTGCTGAAAGAGGAAAACGACTACCTCGAACACCACATGGGCGGTGGCTTTGCCCGTACTGTCGTAAAGTTCGGCGCAAACACTGCGGAGGACCGCAGCAGGTTAGCATCGCTGATTCGCTCCTGCATGGAGTGCGACCGCAACCTGCAAAGCCCGGCGGAGCCGCCGCGCACCTTTGCACTGCACAACCCCTGTGACACATGGAACGACTGCCTGAAAGTCCCCAGCGTGCAATTTGACGAAGCTCCCGAAAACGAGCAGGTCTACCTGCTCACGCTGCAGGATATCCCGGGCATTGCGTCCTTCTGCCTTCCGCCGGCCCGCTCCTGCGATGGCTTCTATGTGAAGGATTATACTGTGGACGAAGACGCGATGGATGCCTTCCCCGTAACAAATCCCGTCCATGCGCAGGGGATAGAACTGGGTACGATAGCAAACAGTAGCGCCCGGTCCGTCATCCCTTTCTCGGCCTTACATTCCCATGCTTTTGTTACCGGCGCAACGGAAACAGGCAAGACGACGACGGTAAAGAAAATTCTGCTGGAATTGCACGCGGCAGGAATCCCCTTTACCGTGATAGAGGCCGCCAAAAAGGAATACATGCCGCTCATCAGCCAAATCCCGGAGTTGCGCGTATTTACACCGGGAAACGACGGCAACACGTTGAGTTTCAACCCGCTTCAGCCAGAGGATGGCATTTTGATAGAAAACCATGTCGCAGCCGTGGTGCGGGCGCTGACAGCGGCAACAGGCGGCGAACACCCGATCCCAGAAGCCTGCGACGGCCTGTTGAAACAGACCTACCAGCAATTTGGCTGGGAATATGGCATGATGGCCTACACCGACGAACACAGGCCCTTCCCGACCTTTAAAAATGTACTGGACAACGTAGGCAGTTACATTGCCGCCCATGCAAGGTACGGTCCAGAAGTGCGGCAAAACCTGACTGCAGCATTAACGCTCCGCACCGAAACCATGCACTCGGGTACTATGGGAAGCCTGTTCAGCAATGCCAAGGGGCTGCAGGCGGCAGAGATCCTGGCGGCACCCTGCGTCATAGAACTGGCCGATTTCTCCCCGCAATCTGCCTCGTTTATCATGAATATCCTGCTGTACAAATTCCACAGCTACCTTTCGCGCCAGCCGGAAAGCCGCCAGCTGAACCGGGTCATCGTGGTGGAAGAAGCACACAATGTTTTCAAGCGCACCCTGTCCGAAGAAAGTAGCCGCGCGTTGAGCAACGAGTATTTCGATAAGATGCTGGCAGAGATCAGGAGTTCGGGTACAGGCTTACTTCTGAGCGACCAGAGGGCAAGCCTGCTGTCCGAGGCAGTCATGGCGAACACCTCCGTAAAGATCCTGCACGCCCTTACGGATAGTGAGGACAGGAAAACGGTTGGCGCATCGGCCAATCTGTCTGATTTCCAACTAAAAAAGCTGGCGGAATTCCGGCCGGGCGAGTGCGTAGTTGCCATCCGGGGGCAGCACGGCGTGCAGCATGCGCAGGTCACGGCCCCGGCGGGGGAACAGGAACTTCATTCAGCCTGTCATATCTGTACAACCCGCTTCCGATGCCGCCGCAATGCGGTTAAAAGCATGCTGGCGGGTATGGACAGTACCCGAACCGCCTTTCATGTATCCAAAATACAGGCCGAACCTTACAATGTAGCTTTGCTGGAAAGGAACATCACCAACATGCTGCGCGATCTGAACGTTACAGCATCGGATGCCACAAAGATCTGCCTGCTGGGCGAAATTCTGGATACCTACGGCAGGTCATCTTTACAGGAAAAACGAATCATCGTAAATTCATACGCGAAATATTTGAGAAGGAGGGAAGAACATGAGTGAAATCGGCGGCGGTGACAACGACGGCAAGGAGGTCGGCGGTTCCGGCCAGGAAAGCGGAAACGAGACAGAAAGCGCATCTTCTGCAGAGACCTCATCCTCGGTGGAGGATTCCGGCACCCTGGAAGGCACCGGCCCTGTGGAAGAGATAGGTGCCAGGGGCGAGGGCGGCCCGACAGGCCCTACGGAGACAGGCGGTAGTAGAGGAATAGAAAATGTGTCAGTATCCCCGCGCGAAATATCTACCCAATCGCATGAAGTGCCCCATGGAAAAAGCCAGATCCTGGAAACACCCGCCAGCCTGGAACAGGCACAAAAGGACGTTGAATCGTACCATCAACAATCGATCGAGCAGATCTTGGCACTCAACGGCAAGTATATGTCGGAGGAAGACCGGGCCAGGGTGACGGACGGCGCAGATAAGCTCCGGGCCATCGAAAACGACCCAAACCGGGGCCGAAACGGCGGCTACCTGCTTTATAAAGGCCAATCCAGCATTGAGGTGTCGGCCATGGACCAGCAACAGATGGAGCGGACCACCAAGCACGAGACAAACCATTTCGCCAGCAAAAACCGCGAAATACTTGTCCCCGAACCTGACAAAAAGGGGTATACTGTATATCAGATGGTGGGCACGCGGCGCTCCAGCTGGTTCCACTCGGACGAGACCGGGGAAAACTACAACTTTACTACCAAAGGCCGCGGTCTGAACGAGGGCCTTACCACCTTATACACCAACCAGCAGTTGACGGAACTCAGCAAGGAAAAAGGCGAAGCCGCGGAGCGTCAGCAAATCTACGCCCACGCCACTGAACTGTGCAGCCAGCTGGAGGATATTGTCGGACAGGATACCTTAAAAGAGGCGTACTATGGCGGCAACCAGCAAGCATTGCAGGAAAAGGTGGATGCCCTGGCAGGGGAGAAGGGCTACGAAGCGCTGCAGGATTGCCTGGACAGGACCCTCTCCAAAGACCCGGCAGAGCGTGTCGAGGCAATGAAAGAGGCCCAAAACATTCTGGCAAAAATGTATGAGAAGGGAGAAACAAAAGCATGATCGAGTACATTCTGGACTATCTGGCAAATCGGGGCGTCTATGCGGCCTCGCAAGGTGAGCAGCAACAGATGGAAGACGGTATAGCCCGCTACCTGCAGGAAAACGGCCTGGAAGATGGCAACACCGGCGCCTACTACCAAAAGTACGTTAGCAACCATCTGCAGAAGATCTCTGCCTCGGACCTGAAAGCGTACTTTTTAAATTACGGTCTGATCAGCGACGTGAACCAGATTGCTATCGAGTATAGGTGCGACGGCAGCCTCCCGGAAGAACGGATAAAAACCCTGTACCGGCTTATGGAAAAAATGCACGCCTGCGGGCTGGGGGAAAAGTACGTCCCAATTATAGAAGTCAAGCAGATCTTAGGCAGTTTGGCATAAGCGAAAGGAGGAAAGGTGCCGCATGGCAAGGCTTGCAGTGAAAAACTGTGGGCCTGTTTTTATCTCACCCCAGGGGACGGCAACTCTAAACTATGCTATACTTATATCAGAATCAGCGAAGGGGGAATACACTGTGCGAAATAACAACACGCAAGGAAAAACCGAATTTATCACGGAGCACATTTTCTGGCTGGCATTAGCGTGGATCTGGTATAGAAGCCTGCTGTTCCGGTGTGTTCCTCAGCACACCCTAACCGAGTCGAAGCTTATTCTGCTTGGATTCGTGCTTGTCTTCAGCGCGGTCGGAATTTTGTTCCAGATGCAGAACAACCGCAATGGCATGGGCGTCTTTCTCGACCTGGTGCTGGGATATGGCGCGTACACCGTACTTACCTACTGGCCCATCTATCCGCGGCTTATTAAAATTTGCCTGGTGGCGGCGGGCATCCTTTCGCTGTTGTATGCCGCATTGGTGCTGTGCCGCAGGATGAGAAGCAGAAAGTATGCGTTAAAAATTCTTCGCAGGCGGCTGGGATTGGTCGCGTTCATGTCTAAAAAAATCGTGGGCATGAGCCTTGCTTTGATTATGGGGGTTTCCGGCGCAAACGCCCTGTTTGGCTCATCTCTGCTGAAATCGGACGTGCGGCCGGCCACAAAAACCAACCTAAGCGAGCAGACCATCGCCAACAATATGGATACCATCTTATTGCTGCAGGAAGACGAGTGGGAGAAACTTTCCGCACAGGAACGGCTGGATGTTTTGCAAACGGTGGCAAACATCGAGCAGCGGTACCTGGGCCTGCCCAATGAGCTGAACGTCGGCGTTACCAATCTGGATGTCGACATCCTGGGATACTACACAGACAAGACCCATGAAATCATCGTTTCGGCAGACAGCCTTTTGTATGATTCCACCTGGGAAGTCCTGGACACGATTTGCCACGAGGCATACCACAGTTATCAATACCGCCTGGTGGAAGCTCTGAACGGCGCCGATGAAAACAGCAAAAATCTGCGCATCTTCCGCAAGGCCTATACCTACGCAGACGAGTTTACCAGTTACAAGGATGGCAGCACAGATTTTTGCGGCTACTATACGCAGGATTGCGAGAATGACGCGCGGGACTATGCCGAGGACGCTGTCAGCGATTATTACTGGCGCATCATGGATCATCTGGAGGAGGGAGAAACTTAAATAAAAAATGTCAATGGGGTTTATGCACCTAAGGCCACCGCTGTCCCGGCTGCGCCCATCCCCCAGACGTCGATTCCTTCCCGCTGGTCATGCTGGCTGTGCTCGTCCTGTGCAGCGCCGCTGCCATGGCTGGCCTGACAATCTGTCGCACAAGAAAAAGCACCGATTTAACGTTTCTCTGAACAACAGTACTCTCATCATAGAAGGTTCCCAATTACTGATTTTCCCAGTGGTTGGGAATTTTCTTTTAAACAGAGCGCCCTATCCCTGGATTTGGGATGCGACGCTTTTTAAATTGCATTTAGGTGATTTGATGGTTATAATGATAAAAAGGTGAAAATTGATTTGTGTTCGCGCACAAAATGGCAGTTTTTACAGACGATTAAAAAGGCAATGCGCAAGAAGCATACGAGGAGGAACATGGTGGTTAAGATTGCGATTGTTGATGATGAGTCAACGGCGGCCAGCCTTCTGGAAGGGTGCTTGCACCAGTAGGCAGAGGAAACCGGCACCGCCATGCAGTGGGAGCAATTCCCGGATGCAGAGGCGTTTCTGAAAAGCGACACCCATGCTTTTGATATTGTGTTTATGGATATTGATATGCCGGGGCGCAATGGCATTGAGGCAAGCTGGGCCCTCAGGGAAAGAAACCAATCCATTGTGCTTTTGTTTGTGACCAATCTGGCACAGTATGCTATCGCTGGCTACGAAGTGGACGCCCTTGATTATATACTAAAGCCAATCAACTACTTTTCCTTTAAGCTTAAAATACAAAAAGCCTTGGAAACGGTTCGCCGTGTGCAGGGCACACTGCTTACAATTGCCAGTGACCATGGCCAGCAATTGGTGCGGGACAGCGAGATCCTTTACATTGAGGTGCAGGGACGCAATTTGATCTACCATACGTTGCATGGCGATTTGACAGCAACGGGGACCCTGAAGCAAATAGAAGCGCAGTTAAAACCAAGCGGCTTTTACAGGTGCAACTATTGCTACCTTGTCAATTTGCGTCATGTCGGCTTTTTGGATGGCAGCGAGGTAACAGTCGGGCAGTATAAGCTGCAGATCAGCCGTAATCGGCGAAAAGAATTTTTGCAGCAACTGACCCAGTTCTACGGCAGGGGAGGACGGTGAAATGATGAGCTTTTTATTCCGATGCCTGTTTTTCCTGGATATTTTGTTCCTTGGCCTTTTGTACACGGCCAAATTCCCCAAGCGCAGCCACTATCCGCTGCGGGCCGCGCTGGCGTGCATCGTTGGCCTGGTGGTATCCTGCGGGTGGGCAGCGTTATTTGATGGCAAACCACAATTGTTGGGGCTTTACCTTTTATATGAAAGCGTTGGCTTGTTGGGACAATATTTCATTGCGTTGTTCTGCGTGTACAGCTGTGTGCAGATGCAACCCTGGACTTGTTTGTACCTGGGCACCTTTTTCTGGTTCACCCAGCAGGCATCCTACAGCATTGCCTCTATTCTGATTGGCAACTCGATCAACTTTCGCGGGCTGATCACCAGCATTGCATCGTTGCTGGTGGTTGCGCTGCTGCTGTATGGGCTGTTTGTCCGCTATATCGAAGCCCCGATTCTGGAGCGCATCCGCAGCCACACAGTGTTCCCTAGCTGGATTTTAATGCTGCTGGGCTGTCTGGTGCTGAACAGTTACGCGGATTTTTACAACGAAACCAGCTGCACCTACTATCTGGCACTGCTGCTGATCGACACCGTTGTGCTGTTTTACCAGTACACCATCTACCAGGCACTAGGCCTTGAGCGCGAGAATGAAACGGTCCGCCTGTTGCTGACGCAAAGCAGCAAGCAATACCAGATCGCCAAGCAGAACATGGAGCAAGTCAACATCAAATGCCACGATCTGCGCCACCAGATCCGGCTGTTCCGGGGCGCGGGCCGTATTGATGAATCGGTGCTGAAAGAGATGGAGCAGGCTGTCGATGCCTACGACACCACGGTAAAAACCGGCAACCCCGCGCTGGATGTGCTGCTAACCGAGAAAAACCAGATCTGCCGCAGCAAATAGATCGGCTTTACCTGCATGGCGGATGGCAAGGGCCTTGCCTACATGGAACCTGCTGACCTGTACGCACTGTTCGGCAACGCGCTGGAAAACGCCATTGAGGCCACCGAGCAGCTGACGGACCCTGCCCAAAAGCAGATCGTGCTGACCGTGCGCCCGGTAGAGGGCTTCTGCTCGGTGCATCTGCAGAACTACACCAAAGAGCCGCTGCGGCTGGAAAACGGCTTGCCCGTCACTAGCAAGCAGGACCGCCTCAACCACGGTTTTGGCACCCGCAGTATACAGCTGTTGGTGGAAAAATACGGCGGCGAGCTTACCTTCCAGCAGGAGGCTGATGTCGTCAACATCTACATGTTGCTGCCCAGCCGCCCGGCGAGTGAATGACAACTTATGAAGTAGGAACTACACCTTATGCAGGAGTCGTTGACTCCTGCTTCTTTTTTGTTAAATAAAAGGATAGAAGGAAGAAAAAACAACGCCTGTAAAACAAAAAGAGGAGAAAAACATGCACATTGCCATTGTAGAGGATGACCCCGCTACTCGCGCCCAACTGGCCGAGTATATCCAGCGTTACACCCGGCAGTACGGCACTACGTTCCAGGTCGATACATTTGCCGACGGGGACGAGATCGCCGAAAACTACCGCCCGGTCTACGATATCCTGTTTATGGATATGGAGATGAAGAACCTTGACGGCATGGAGGCCGCCCGCCGCATCCGTCAGTTGGATGGGGAAGTGCTTATCATCTTTATTACCAACACCGCACAGTATGCCATCAACGGCTATTCTGTCGGTGCGACCGATTATATGCTCAAGCCGGTGCCGTATTTCTGCTTCTCGCAGCAGCTGAAAAAGGCTGTTGGCCAGCTGCAAAAGCGCGCCCGCTTTGATCTGACCGTGACGGCCGAGAACGGTATGCGCCGCCTGAACACCGCCGAAATTTATTACATCGAAAGCGACGGCCACACCGTCCACTTCTATACCGAAAACGGAGATTTCAGCGCCAGCGGTCTTTTGAAAAATTTTGAGAAAAAGCTTGCAGGCCGTCCCTTTGCCCGGTGCAACAACTGCTATCTTGTCAACCTGGCCCAGGTGGCGGGCATCGCACAGGAGATAGTCAAAGTCGGGCCGCACAGCTTGCCCGTCAGCCGGACCAAGCGCCGTGCCTTCCTGGATGCCATGTCCGACTATATCTACAGTGCAAGCGCTGTATAGTAAAAAGCAAGATGCACAAAAACAAACGGCTGCACATTGTGCAATGTGAACAGTAAAAAGCAACTGACTTTTTCAAAAAATGTGAGTTATGTATCTGAAGCGACCAGTTATGTAAAAACCACCCTTTTAAAACCGAAATCCGTATAATAAATAGCATCAGCTTGATCCTGTCCTGGGGGCAGCAGTCCGGAATGCTGCGCAAAAGGCGGAATCTGATGAATAGATCTGACCGATAAGGATCATAGCATGTCCAAGCCCGCGACCGCCGAGTATTCCTACAGCGGCAACCAAAGCGCACCCGAACTGAACTATTACTGGAACACGTTTGAAAGCAGCATGAGCATCCAGGTGGCCAACCTCGGCACCTATGAGTTCGAGGCCTACCCCGACAAGGTGGATATCACCTTTACGAACACCGAGAACAGCGCCGACGTTGTCGCCCTGACGATGGAAAACGTCACTCCCGATAACAACCAGCTGGACACCGATGCCCTGACCAAGGGCGCGACCTACGATGTGACCGCCGTTGCCACCAGCAACAGCGAGTACGTGCTGAACCCGACCTCGGACACCACGACCGTTGCCACCGGTCTGTTGCTGGGCGATAGCAGTCTGATCACTGATGCCTACAGCTACAGTGATGGCTTTGCCAACAACATCTTTGCCTGGCCTCGCGCATACGATGGCTTTGATCTTGAGAACGGCGGCACCGCCGGTTACGCCCCGGCCATGGGTGGCGGCAAGACCGAATTTGTGGCCACGCCGGTTTCTTCCGGCGACGGCAGCTACACCTATGACCTGGCCGCTGGCAACTGGACCCGCAGCGGCAAGCTGGAACTGAAAGCCGATGGCACCTTTACCGCCGAACTGGAAGGCTCCGGCCCCGCCAACTCCAGCGAGTACGGCGGCAGCTGGGTCGATAACGGCGATGGCACTGCAACCATCAGCTGCGACCCCAGCCAGCTGGTCATCAAGTAAAAAACAACACGTAAAAGAGGAATTGTGCCATGGGATACAAGGAATTGATCAAACAGATGTCACTTTTGGAAAAATGTGCAATCTTGAGCGGTGATACCGTTTTCACTACCCGCGCGTATCCCAGGCGCAATATTCCTGCTATCAACCTGTCCGATGGCCCCAACGGCGTGCGCAAGCAGGCCGGGGCGGCGGACCATCTGGGGCTGAACTCCAGCGTACCGGCGACCTGCTTTCCCACGGCTGCTACCGTGGCATGCAGCTGGGACCCCGCTCTTGGCGAGGAGCTCGGCAAGGCCATGGGGGACGAAGCTGCCTCGCAGGAAGTCGCCGTACTGCTGGGGCCGGGCCTCAACACCAAGCGCAGCCCCCTCTGCGGCCGCGACTTCGAGTACTTCTCCGAGGACCCTTACCTTGCGGGCAAGATGGCTGCAGGCTATGTGCGGGGCATCCAATCCAACGGCATCTCCGCCTGCCCCAAGCACTTCGCCGTCAACAGCCAGGAGCTGCGCCGCATGGCGTCGGACTCCGTGCTGGACGAACGCACCCTGCGGGAGATCTACCTGACCGGCTTTGAGATTGTGGTGAAAGAATCTGCACCCAAAACCATCATGTCCAGCTACAATTTGGTCAACGGCACCTACGCCAACGAAAATGCCCATCTGCTGCAGGACATCCTACGCAGGGATTGGGGCTTTACCGGCGCTGTCGTTACCGACTGGGGCGGCTCCAATGACCATGCACTGGGCGTAAAGAACGGCTCCACGCTGGAAATGCCCGCTCCCGGCGGTGACGCCGTGCGGGAACTGCTGGCCGCTGTCAAGTCCGGCAAGATCACCGAAGTCGATGTGGACGCCCGCCTGGACGAACTGCTGACGCTGATTTACGACACCCACGCCGCTGTGCAGAACCACAGCCGCAGCTTTGATGCCGACGCCCACCACGCACTGGCCCGTCGCGCCACTGCCGAAAGCACGGTGCTGCTGAAAAACGAGGACAACCTGCTGCCGCTGGCGGCGGGCACGAAAGTGGCCGTCATCGGCGACTTTGCCGAGACCCCGCGCTACCAGGGCGCAGGCTCCAGCGCGGTCAACTCCATCAAGGTAGATTCGCTGCTGGGCTGCTGGGCCGAAAGCGGGCTGGAACAGGTAGGATTTGCCGCCGGTTTCGACCGCCAGGGCAAGCCCGACGCCGCCAAGCAGGCCGAAGCCGTGGCGCTGGCCCAAAAGGCTGACGTAGTGCTGCTCTGCATGGGCCTGGACGAGATCAAAGAGAGCGAGGGCCTGGACCGAAGCGATATGTGCGTAGCATCGAACCAAATCGAGCTGCTGCGTGCGCTGCAAAAGGTCAACCCCAACATTGTGGTGGTGCTCAGCGCCGGTGCATCGGTGGAGACCTCTTGGGCGAACCACTGCAAGGCGCTGGTCTACGGCGCTTTGGGTGGCCAGGCCGGGGCCGGGGCCATGCTGGACGTGCTGACCGGCAAGGTCAACCCCAGCGGCAAGCTGGCCAAGAGCTTGGCCAAGGCGTATTCGGATACCCTCGCCCGGGACAACTTTGCCGGTGACGGCCGCACCGTGCAGTACCGCGAGGGGCTGTACGTGGGCTATCGCTACCACCAGACGGCCGGGGTCGCTCCCTCTTATCCGTTTGGGTTTGGCTTAAGCTACACCACCTTTGCCTATTCTGACGTAAAAGCCACGCCCCAGGGCGTAAGCCTGACCGTGACCAACACCGGCGACCGTGAGGGTGCCGAGATCGTGCAGGTCTACGTAGCCAAGCCTGATGCCAAGATCTTCCGCCCCGCGCAGGAGCTGAAAGGCTTTGCCAAGGTGCAGCTGGCGGCAGGGGAGAGCAAGCGGGTGACTGTTGCGCTGGATGACAAGGCGTTCCGCTACTGGAACACGATGACCAATGCCTGGGAGGTCGAGGGCGGCAGCTATGAAGTCCGCGTCGGTGCCTCCTGCAAGGACATCCTCCTGACCGCTGTTGTTACTGTGGCCGGTACTGGTGCACCCAACCCCTACGAGGGCAAGAACCTGCCGCACTACACAGGCGGCAAGGTGCAGAACGTGCCCGACGCCGAGTGGGAGATCCTGCTGGGCCGCTCCATCCCGGACGACACCGTAAAAATCGACCGCAACATGACCCTGGGCGAGCTGAACCACAGCCGCAGCCCGCTGTGCTGGCTGATCTGGCTGGTGCTGCATACGCTGCTGACCGCCAGCTACAAAAAAGGCCAGCCCAACCTGAACGTGATGTTCCAATACAACATGCCGCTGTGCGCCCTGGCCAAAATGACCAGCGGGGCCATCAGTATGGGCATGGTGGACAGCATCGTGCTGGAAGCCAAGGGTTTCTGGGTGATTGGCCTGGTCAAGGTCATTCTTGAGGCCATCAAAAACATAATTCTCAACGCGCAGCTGGAAAGCCGCCTGCGCAACAGTTGACGGAGGTGCAACGTGCAATTCTGGAATAACTTCGCGGCCAAGCACCCCGCTGCTGCCAAGTGGGTGCGGGAGGGCGGCCTGTTCGTGGTCGTGTCCAACCTTATCACCGTTTTTAAGTATCTGCTGCTGCAGTTTTTACCCAAGACCTTTGCCAGCCTGCCGGTGGTAGACTTCGGCTGGCCGGGCATCCCGGTCACGCTGTTTGGCGAGACCTTCCAGTGGAATATTCTGGGCTACGATGCTGCCCACGGCGGCCTGCCCTACTTCTGCGCCTACATGATCGCCATGGTCATCGGCGAGTGCATCAACTTCCCGATTCAGCGCAACTTTGTGTTCCGCAGCAAGGGCAATCTAGCCAAGCAAATCGGCTGGTACGTGGTGGCGTTCTGCCTCATCACCTGCATCGTCAACTCCATCTAAGGTCTTGATCGAGCAGATGAGTCGGCGTAAGGAAACTTCAGAAAAACTGAAAGAAGAGAACCAGATGGAATGGGTACGCCGTATGAATAATCTGGAAAATCGTGCAGAGGAAATCGTAAAGGCAGAATTGATCCACACGTTTGAAAGGCGGTGAGCAGCAGACGATCGGAACCTATTACCGGCTTTCCCTTGCAGACGAGGATGTGGGTGCTGATAAGGCCGAGAGCAACAGCATTCAGGGCCAGCGCGGACTGGTAGAGGGGTATATCATGGCTCGCCCGGAACTGGCTGCAGAGCCGCGTCAGGAGTATGTGGACGATGGCTACTCCGGCACCTCCACGAGCCGCCCGGCGTTTCAGCGGCTGATTCAGGACGCGCAGGATGGCAAGGTGAAAACAATTATCGTAAAGGACTTTTCCCGGTTTGCCCGCGATTATATCGAAGCAGGCGATTATATGGAGCGCATTTTTCCATTGCTGGGCGTTCGCTTCATCTCCGTCAACGATGGTTACGACAGTGGAATGCAAATCGGAAACGATGTACGCGGACTGGAAGTAGCCATCAAGAACATCATCAACGCATCCTACAGCCGGGATCTTTCTGCCAAAATCGCGGCAGCAGACCATGTGATGCAGAAAAAAGGAATGTATCTCGGAGGATACCGCCCGTTTGGATTCCTGTCGGACCCGAACGATTGCCATAAGCTGATCCTCGACCCGGTAGCCAGTCGATATGTGCGGTTGATCTTTGAACTGGCATTGCAGGGCAACAGAACAGGCACCATCGCAAAAATCCTGAATGAAAAGCAGATCCCGACCCCGGCAGCGTATCATGTGGCGGAAAACCATGTGTACAGTGAGCAGAAAGCATGGGATCTGCAGCGCAGCCATTGGACAAGTGGAACGGTTTACCATGTTCTGAAAAATGAGAAGTATAAGGGAACTTATGTGGGCGCGAAATTCATTATGCCGGTTCCCTGTAAGCATCGGGTTCTGCGCGCTCCCTTGGAACAGCAGGTACGAATTGAGGACAGTCATGCCGCCATTGTGACCCCGGAGGAATTTGAACAAGCACAAAAGGTCATCATGCTGCAGCATGGGAATTATCAGGCTGGGAACTACATAAAACACCAGTATCCCTTGAAAGGAAAGGTCTACTGCGGCTACTGCCAGAAGCTGATGAAATATCGTGTACTCAAGAAGCTTGGCCCCTCGTTTAACTGCAGATTTTCGGCCACAGCGGTGGACAGCCCTTGCAAGCGAATCCCAATCTCCGAGGAACTGCTGGAACATATCGTCCGAAATGCGCTGACAGCGCAGATAAAGCAGGCAGAGTATGTACTGGAAATCCTGCACGAACGGGAACGCAAAGCGTTGATCTGCTTCTCCGCACTGGAACGGCAGGAAGAAAAGCTGAGTGCAGAAAAGGCAGAAATCGTAAAACAGCGCGTCGCGCTGTATGAGCAATACGCCGACGGGAATATGAGTAAGGAAGAGTTCATCCGGCAGAGAGATGCCTACAGAGTGCAGGAAGATGAAAAGATGGAGCAGATTCAAAGGCTGCGTACCGAGAAAAATCAAGCTTTCCAGCTTGTGAAGAAGGATACGGATAATTTGCAAGCCGTGATGGATACTGTGAGAGAAGCAGGCGATGTGATGCACTTATCACAGAATGTGGTGGAAACCTTTATTGACCGCATTGAGGTTTTCAACGATGAACGCGTGAAAATTCGTTTTACATTTGAAGATGTGCTGGCAGGCTATGCAGAATGAGTTGTAGTCGAAATCACTGCTGTAAGCAGAGTTTTTCTTGTAAGAACACGAGATGCATGGTATCATAAGAATAAGGAAAAGTCTGTGCATGGCTACGCGAAAGGAGCAGCAGAGATGAAAGAAATGAATATTCCCGTTGGAGTTTCGGACTTTGAAGAAATTCGAAAAAATGGGTATTACTATATTGATAAATCGGGACTGATTGGAGAACTGCTCAGTAGAACAGGAACGAAAGTAACGCTTATCACTCGTCCCCGACGCTTCGGTAAGACATTGGGCATGAGTATGCTGGAAAACTTCTTTGACATCCGCAAAGACAGCAGAAAACTGTTTGAGGGACTGGAAATTACAGAAAACCAAGCATTGTGCGTTGAGTGGATGAACCAGTATCCGACAATTTTTGTTTCATTTCGACAAGTAGATGGACTGAATTTCACCGGGGCATACGATATGCTTACAATGGTGATAGCAGATTTGTACAACAAACATCTTTATTTGCTTGATAGTGAAAATGCTACAGAGTTCCAAAAAACAGCGTTTGAGCATCTTGCACATGGCAGTGGCTCCATAAAAGAAGTTAAGAGCAGCCTTATGCTTTTGACAACGATGATGCAAAGTTATTATGAAAAGCCTGTAATTCTTCTTATAGACGAGTATGATGTACCCGTAGCAAAAGCAAACAACAACGGTTATTATGATGAAATGCTCGATGTCATGAAAGGCCTGATGCAAGCACTGAAAGACAATCAAGCCCTTCGTTTTGCAGTTGTTACAGGTTGCTTGAAGATTGCGAAAGAGAGTATTTTTACAGGAACCAACAATTTTGTATCGGATACTATCACAAATTCTCGGCTGAACGAGTATTTCGGATTTGTACAGAGCGAGGTTGACCAGCTGCTAAAGGATGCTGACCTGACAAAGCGGGCTGAAAATATCAAGAAATGGTATGATGGATACCACTTTGGTGACTTTGATGTTTACTGCCCGTGGGATGTGATGAATTATTTGCTGGAACTACAGCGCAATCCGAATGCCAAGCCTATCAGCTACTGGAAAAACACCAGCGATAATGCCATCATCCGTTCCTTTATTGACTATGCAGGCAGTACCATCACAAATAAACTTGAAACGCTGATGGCTGGTGGCTGCATCGTTCAGCGTGTGGATGAAAACCTGACCTATGATTATCTGCATTCCTCAGAAGATAATCTTTGGAGTACGCTGTACCTGACAGGATACTTGACCAAAGCCCGTGAAGAAGATTATAAGGGCGAATTGCCGGATGGCATGGTTGCCCTTATGATTCCGAATGCAGAAATCAAAGAGATTTTTGAAACGACTGTCATCAAATGGTTCGATGACAGTACGAAGAAGTGGAATCGAAACGCGCTGTTTGATGCGGTCTGGAACGGTGACAGCGAAGGCATTACCAAGGAAATGAATGCTCTGCTCCGGCGCACCATAAGCTACCATGACTACCGGGAAGACTTCTATCATGCTTTCCTTGCGGGCATCTTCACAGGTGCCGGATATATGGTGGATTCCAATAAGGAGCATGGAGAAGGCCGAAGTGATGTGGTCGTTTACGATTCCATCAATGCTCGCGTTGCAATCTTTGAAGCAAAGTACACGAAGGTTTTGGAAAATCTGGAAAGTGAATGCGATATAGCCTTGCAGCAAATTGATGATCGGATGTATGCAAAGGAGTATGAGGATGATTACGATCAGATTCTTTGCTACGGTATTTCGTTCTTTAAAAAACGCTGCATGGTAAAGAAAAAGTGATTCACAGCAAATCTTAACTTGAATTCTGTATTATAACTTAAAATGAGTTAAAATACAGAAAAAGAATTATAAGAGAAGCTCGAATAAACCACAGACAGCACCCAAGTTGATTCGAGGGTGCGTCTGCGGCTTATGCGGGCCTTTTTATTTTGTGATTTTAATACGGATGGATGTTGAATTCCAAGGCTGACAAGAGTGGCCTTTAACTCCCTCGCCGTGCGGATAATGATTTCCTGCTCAGTTTCGTTGCAGTCCAATAACAGACGATCTACAATTGTATCGTAAATGAAATAGCTTCTTTGGAGTGGTTTTGTGGCGATTTTTTACAACTATATCTTAAATATAAGAAAATACACAGCGGTATAGTTGCTCAAAATCTACAACTATATCGTAAATAAGGAAAAATTTACTGTACAAATAGTATTCGTGTAAAAAGCGGTAGATAAACTCAAAAACATCACACTAAAATGCTTTGTTGCAAAACTTTTCTTCTTACCATCCACAAACATTTTCTGATATTCAGCTTGTATTTCGTAAGGATTTTTAGAAAAGTCAAAGTTCTTGACTTCTGCGACAACAATGCGATGCTTCTTCTCGTCTATAATTAGAACATCAATGTCGCCAAGTACATCACTTTTTTCATCTGCAATCTTTTTCTTGTTGATTCTTTTTACATTAGGGAATACTCTAAATACACCAAAGCTTTTTATAATGTCGGAAATATGCTGGTTAAAGGCATCTCCTTGGTCATTACAAATACATCCCATAAGGGTATTCATCTTTTTATTCGTGGTTGCTAATCGTCCATCGTATATTAGGTTGGTAACATACAATAAAGAATGATAAAGCTGGCGAATTCCCCAAATTAGGTCGTTACCTTTGCATAGTATCGGCCGCCTAACAAATGAATACTGCCGATTGAATCTCCAAGGATAAACATCTTCTTTGCGAAAACCCGCAGGAGCCTTCATAAAATCTTCGCGAGCTGTCAATGTGATATCTTTTAAAATGCTCCTAAATAAAAGCGGCAAATGCCTCGCTGGTCAGGGCGTTGCTCCAACGGTGTACCGGTAATTTGCGCAATATCCGCAAAACTCAAAACCAGCCTTTCTTCATTACGCCCTTGTATGTATGCCCAAAGCGCATCATATTTGCTCATGTGTCCGTTCCCCTTATCGGTTTATGAAATTCAATGCTGCCACGAAACAGCCGAATGCGCCCTTTACGCTTCAGCATATTCGCTCGGCGTTTTCCCATAAAAATCTTTGAATTTTCGCGAGAAAAAGTAGGGGTCATCAAAACCTACGGCGGCAGCTACTTCCTTGATATAGACCTGCTTATTACTGCGGATCATCTCACCGGCGCGTTTCATGCGCACCTCGTTGATGTACTGGAACAGGCCGGTGCCGGTTTCTTTGGAGAACAGGCGGCTCAGATATTCCCGGTTCAGCCCTACATAGTCGGCAATGCCGTCCAGCGTCAGTTTGTCCATATAATGCGCGTTTACATAGATGATGACGACCTGCACCTCTTTTTTGAATTTGCTCAAGGCAATTTTGCTAAGTCCCATGCGTTCCTGCAAAATCAAGCAGAGCAGTTGTTCAAGAGCCTCCGCGGTGGGGGCTTTTTCTATTTCCTTAAAGGTTTGCTCCAGTGTCTCCTGCGGAATCATATTCTCGCCGGGACGCTCCAGCAACAGATGGCAGGCTTCACGGACGCGCTGCGGCGGCATACAGAGCGCCGCGCAGTTCTGAAAGAAGGTGTGAACGGCAATCTGCATCTGCAACTCATCGGCATTTTGTGCTGCGACCGCGGTGGCCTTGGACAGTTCTGCCTGAGAGACATGGAAGGGTTGGGCAGTAACTGTGTGTGCTGTTGCCTTTATGGGAGCGCTGCGCCCTACATAAAAGGCGAGAGCTTTGGAATCCTCGCACAGTTGGTAGTCTTGGCGGAGTTCGGCCAGTGAAATGGGCTTGTCGTGGTAGATGATGACCGGGGCATCCAGAAAATATGTTGTGACCTGCCGTTGCAAGCGGGCAAGTTTCTTATCCAGAGTACGCCCGGAGGCTACAAGGCTTTCATTGCTGATCAACCCGCAGATTTCATCCTCATGGGTGTGCAGAAATACTTTGCCGCCGATTTCATCGAAAACCTCGGTAATTAAGTCGGTCACAGCATCCAGTGCGGGCACAGGATGAGTTTTTGCGGGAATTAAAGTGACGGTAAACAGCCGGACGGGAAAGACCAGCGGTTCCGGCAGCATGGAGAACGGATTGGAAGCAGGGGAGGACCCAGCAGTGGATGTTATCCATTGAGCGCAGTGAATCAGGGCATTCTCCTTTTTCTGCGCTTCAATGGCAAAGGATCGGTGGTCCTCCTCCGTCTGGCGCTGCTGCTGGACACGAAGCAAATCGGCCATCTTTTCCAGATGCTCACCGATGCTTTCCCCGTTCATATTGATTTTCAGGAAGTAGTCATAAGCGCCGTCCGTCAGGGCCGTGCGCACGGAATCGAAATCGGAATAGTTGCTCAATACCAGAATCGGGCCGGTAAAGCTGCGCTTTTTCAATTCATGAATGAGCGCAAGCCCATCCATGCCGGGCATTTTCAAGTCCGTGATAACCGCATCAATGTGCTGTGTCTCTACAATGTGCAGCGCTTCCTGCCCATTACTGGCTGTTGCCGCCAGCAGGAATCCGTTCTTGCCCCACTCCACGGCGGACTGGAAAGCAACCTTAATCAGTGGCTCGTCGTCTACAAGCAATAAATTATACATTGTGTTACCTCAACGAATGGCTTCATTTGGAATACAGAGAATACATTGTGTGCCGATGCCGGGGGCACTTTCAATCGTAAGGCCGTATTCATTTCCGTAGTGTAGACGCATACGTTCATCTACGTTGCTTAATCCGATGCCGGAGAAGCGCTCAGAATTTTTCTCCTTGATGGCACTGGGGTCAAAACCGCAGCCGGTATCGGAGATATGAATGGTAAGCAGATTCTCGCTCACGGTGGCACGGACGGTGATGGTGACAAAATCATCTTCATCCGCCGTGCCGTGCAGGATGGAGTTCTCTACAAGCGGCTGCAAAATAAAGCGCGGCACAGTCCAGTATCCGGCAGCATCTTCAATTTGATATTCCATCTCAAAGCGCCCTGCGTAACGCAGCTGCTGGATGTCGCAGTAGTTCTTCAGGTTGCGCAACTCATCATCAAACGGAATCAATTCATCCTTTTTAATAAGGGTGCTTTGCAGCAGAGAAGAGAGGGCATCAATACCATGGCTGACCGGGGTAACATGATTGAGTGTGGCAATCCACTTTAAGGTGTTCAGGGTATTGAACAGGAAGTGCGGGTTGATTTGATATTGCAGAGTCTGCAATTCCAACTCGCGCATTTTGCGCTGATCATCGCTCCAGCGCTGCGCCAGCAGACCAATTTCGTTGACCATGTTGTCGATGGTGCGCGCCAGAAATCCGAGTTCGTCGGGGCTGGGATCATTGATTTTCAGCCCGATTTCCTCATCGCTTTTCGCATTGCAGGCGGCAACCATATTATCAATGGGGTGCATGACGCTGCGGTAGACAAGCAGTGTCAGGAACACACTGACAACGACCAGCACTGCGGCCAGCGCAATAAGCATCATATTGATGGTTCTTGTGCCGTTGGTAATGTAGGCCTGCGGAATCGTGGCCGCCAGATACACATTATAGGTTGTGTTGTATTTGAAAATTGTCAGTGTATCTACGCCGTTCAGCTCACATAAAAAGTTGTTTTCACCCGCCTGCCGAAGCGCCGTAATCTGCTGAAAAATCGGGTCATCGGCCAAATCTTCTCCCAGCAGTTCCGCATTCTGAGAAGATACCACATTGCCGGCGGCATCAATCAGCAGGAAGTTGGCCCCCTCGCCAAAGGAAACATCGGTAAATATGTAGCGGCTTAGCTGGGATTCGTCAATGTACAGCATGATATACCCCAGCGGCGTGCTGGTGTGGTGCATATCATAGATTTTACGGCCAATGACAATTTTATCGTTGGCGCGGTAAGTGTGGATGTATTGCAGACTATCCTGTGGAGAAGCGGCTTCAATATTATCCAGCAATTCATTAAAACGCTGGGGTGTAATATCGTCATAGCCCAAATCGTAGATGACTGTGCGATCATTGGAAACGACGCGGATGTTTTTAAGGTGTGTGCTCTGAAAAGGAATTGTGACGATCATTTCACCAATACCGTTTACAATATCACCCGTAAGGGGGTGCCCATTATTGACAGATGCGACACCATTCTGTACAGTATCAGATACGGAGATGGAACCTATGTAGTCGCTATAAATGCCAAGCTGGGTAGACATATTATTATTGAGTAGTTCGATAGTTTGTAAGGCAGCCTGTTTGACCTTTTCGTTCATGGATTGGGTGTATGCATGGTAAGAAAAAATACCAATCGTGATGACGGGAACAAGAGAAATAATCAAAAATGTCACAAACAGACGGGTGCGAAGTTTGATTCGTCGCAACACATTGGGGGAAAACCCACGCGTTTTTTGTGCATTTAGTGACATATATAGGCCTCCGTTTGTGCAAAGTGACTACAATCTATCCATACATTACCTGAATTATAAGGGTAACGACAGAAAAAGTCAATAAAATCCATCTTTAAGTAAAGGGAATACATTTATCAAATCCGGTTTGCCCGATATAATAAGAGTGCAATCAGGGAACGACAGATGAGCCGCATCCCAAACAAAGAAGGAATAATTTTTAGGAGGAAAACCATGAAAAAAGCAATCAGCATGATGCTTGCCACTGCAATGGCAGCTACCTGTCTGGCAGGCTGCGGCAGCGCAGCATCTTCCAGCGCAGCAGCATCCAGCGAGGCCGTCTCTTCCGAAGCAACGTCCGCCGCTACCAGCGAAGCCTCTACCGGTGAGAAGACCTTTGAGAACAATGAACTGAACATCGCGGTGTTCGAGGGCGGCTACGGTTCCGCGTACTGGGACGAAATCATCAAACGCTTCGAGGATGCCTATCCCGGCGTCACTGTCAATATGCAGATCAGCCCGAAGATTGGCGACATCATCCGCCCGCAAATCGTGGCAGGTAATGTGCCCGACTTCATCTCGATGAACGACAACGACTCCACCGGCCTGATTTCCTCTATGGTCAAGGAGCATGCGCTGATGGATCTGTCCGATGTCTTTGAGGAGGGCGGCATTGATGATGACACCCCGCTGAAGGATCAGGTTATCGATGGTCTGCTGGATTCTGCCAAGTGCTCTCCCTACGGCGATGGCAAAATCTACATTGCCCCGTTTGATGCCAGCCCGATGGGTCTGGTTTACAACAAGACTCTGTTCGAAGAGAACGGCTGGGAAACGCCTGTGACCTGGGATGACTTCTTTGAACTGGGCGACAAGGCCAAGGAAAAGGGTATCGCGCTGTTTACCTATCAGGGCATCTACCCCGGCTACCTTGAGAGCATGCTGTGGCCCGCACTGGCTTCTGCCACCGGCATCGACAACATGAAGGCAATCGCCTCCTACACGCCCGGCTCCCTCAGCTCTGATGAGGCCCTCAAGGTCTTCCAGAACATGGCAAAGATCGGCACCGATGGCTACCTGATGGATGGCACCGTTGCTCTGAACCATACCCAGAGCCAGACTGACATGATGATGAACAAGGCTCTGTTCATCCCCAACGGCAACTGGATGGAAGGCGAAATGGCCGATGCTCCCCGTGCTGACGGCTTTGAGTTTGGTCTGACCTGCGCACCCGTTCTGGATGACGGCGAGACCCGCTATGTTATGAGCTCCGTTGAGCAGTTTGAGATTCCTGCCAACGCCAAGAACCCCGAACTGGCAAAAGAGTTCCTGCGTTTCCTGTACACTGAGGATTCCGTTAAGCTGTTCGCAGAAAAAGCCAACGGCATCTACGCTCTGAAGAAGGCCAACGAGATGGTCAAGGGCATCGTTACCGATGGTGTCTACAACATGAACGACATCTATCAGGAAGGCACGTTCATGGTCTTCGGTTGGGATGCAATGCCCGACACCAGCAAGGTCGTTATCGCTGATTCCGTCTTCAATGTTGCCAGTGACGTTATGAATGGTGACATGACTGCCGAGCAGTGGCGTGACGGCATCGAGGCTGCTTTCGAGGAGATTGCTGCTTCCAAGTAAGCTGAATTGCTGAATTTCCACTGACCAAAGTAAGATTGACCCTGCCGAGTAAACGCCATGCGAACTTGGCAGGGTTCTTTTTAAGGGGGAAACTTGTTTGAAAAACCGCCAAAATCGCCAAAAAAAGGCGCAGCCGCTTCCCGTACTGTTTATCTGCATCAGCGTTCTGCCTGCCGTGATCCTAACTCTTATGTTCACGATCTGGCCTACGGTGCAGGCATTATATCTTTCTTTTACCAATGCGACCTCTCTGGGGCTTAACAACAAATTTGTGTGGCTGGATAACTATATCTATATGTTCCACGACAAATCTTTCATTCAAGCGCTTAAAAACACAGCAAAGCTGATGGCGGTTGTTCCCGTTATCACAATTTTCTGTAGTCTGGTGCTGGCATTCGTTTTGAACCAGTGCAAGCTGAAAGAAATGGTCTTGTACCGCACGATCTTCTATTTCCCGAACATCGTTTCTCTGACCGTTGTAGGTATTATATGGAGTTTTGTGTTCCACCCGAATGTGGGCATCGTCAATAAGATTCTCGGTGCTGTCGGGCTGGAGAGCTTGCAGCGTTCCTGGCTGGGCGATAGCAAGACCGCACTTTGGTGCATCGCGTTCACGCTGCTGTGGCAGGCTGCCGGTTACTACATGGTCATGCACATCGCGGCTATGGACGGCATTTCGCCGGAAATCTATGAGTCCGCAACGCTGGACGGTGCCAGTGCATGGCGCAAGCTCGTCAGTATTACGATGCCTCTGATGAAAGATATTATCGGCATTACCTTTGTTCTGGCACTTTCCGGCACCATCAACCTGAGTTTTGTGCTTTCGCAGGTCATGACTGGCGGCGGTCCTAACGGTGCATCCAGCGTTCTGCTGCAATATATGTACACGCAGGGCTTTGTCAACGGCAACTTTGGCTATGCCATGGCTATCACGGTCTTTACGCTCGCCATCTCCGTGGCGCTGTCCATGCTGTCCCGCAAATTGACCGATGCTTCCGAAGGAGGTCAGTAATATGACACAAAATGAAAAAAGCAAAATCAGAGCAAAGGTCATCAAGTGGGTGACGCGCCTGTTCCTGATTTTGGTAGCCATTATCATGCTGTACCCTCTGGCGTGGAACGTCGTTTCTTCGTTCAAAACCAGTACAGAGTTTCTGACGGATCCCTTTGCATGGCCGCAGGGACTTGCATGGGATAACTACGTCCGCGCTTATGAAAAATCTAACCTTGCTGCCAACATCGGCAACTCGATTTATGTCGTGCTGGAAACACTGGTCATTATTGTGGTCTGCGTTGTGCCGTGTTCCTACTGCCTTGTGCGGTATAAGTTCCCTGGCGCGAAGTTGATTTTGAACATCTACATGGCGGCCATCTTCATTCAGGCTACTTATATTATGATTCCGCTGTTCTTGCAGATGAACAAGCTGAACCTGCTCAACAGCCTGACGGCGCTGGGCGTGCTGTATGCAACCATGCAGTTCCCGTTCGCAATCTTCCTGCTGACCGGCTTCCTTCGCAGCATCCCGCGCGATTACGAGGAAGCTGCCATGATTGATGGCTGCGGTCCGTTCCGCATTCTGACGAGCATTATCATTCCCATGTGCAAGCCCGGTATCGTGACGGTCTGCATGATCTCCGCTATGGCAGCATGGAACGAGTACCCGGTGGCTCTCGTTATGGTTACCGATCCGACCAAGGCTACGCTGCCTGTCGGCCTTGCCAACCTGTATGAGATCCAGCGCTACGCTACCGACTGGGGCGCGCTGTTCGCAGCCCTCGTGCTGGCACTGATTCCCACTGTCATCCTCTTCATCGTCGGCCAGAAGCAGCTCGTGCAGGGCTTGAGCGTCGGCGGCGTTAAGGGCTAAACAAAATCGAATAGGTTAGGAGAACCGATATGCTGCCCCCGAAACATTGCAACATCAATTTGACCGGCCCAATACCCCGCTGGGATGAAGCAATTCCACTGGGGAACGGCATACTCGGTTCTCTTTTTTGGGGGCCGATGGAGCACCTGCGCATTTCCGTGGACATTGCCGGACTGTGGCTGCGTCGCCGCCCGGAGGAAAAACTCGATAAAGAATTTACTTATGCAAAACTGGTAGAGCTTGCACGGAAAGGCGATGTGGCAGAAACACGCCGTATCTTTGATACGCCCTATGCCCGCCCGACACCTACAAAAATTCCCGCAGGACACTTGTTCCTGGATGGACTGCCGCAAGGCAGCTATCAGGCAAGTCTTGATTTGGGCACGGCGGTGGCATTCTTTTCGCAAAAGGGTACAACCATTCTGCGCGCCTTCCTCTGTATGGGGCGGCCTGTTGGGGTACTGATGCTGCCGGAGGCGTACCGGGATGCAGAGCTCACGGTGGAGCGCCCCTCTTTCGGGAATGGCACGCAGGCAGCCGAAGCGGGCAACAGCGTGTCCCCCGGCAGCTTGCAGCAGCTCGCCCTGCCGGATGCCAACCTCGAAACGGAGGACGGCATGATTGGCCTTTCCCAAAAGGTCGATGATCGGACTGCCTATTCGCTGCTCTGTAAAAAATGTGGTGCAACGCTGTATTATACCGCTGTGCAGGCAGAGAGCGTAGAAAAGGCAAGCCGACTGGCGAAGCTGGAACTATGTGCAGCGGAAGATATGGGTGCAGAGAAGCTGCTGCAACAGCATAAACGCTGGTGGCAGCAATACTGGGGCAAAAGCAGTTTGCAGCTGCCGGATGAAACACTCGAACAGCTTTGGTACCGCGCCAATTACTTTTTGGCAGCGGGTTCCGAGCCGGGCAATGCCCCGATGCCGCTGCAAGGGGTATGGTGCGCGGATGACGATCAGCTCCCACCGTGGAAAGGTGATTACCACAACGACCTCAACACCCAATTCACCTACTGTCACTATCTGACTGCCAACCACTCGGAGCAGGGAAAGGTTTTTCTCGACTATCTCTGGTCACTGCGTCCGCAGGCAGCAAAATTTGCCCGTGCATTTTACGGCACAGCAGGGGAGTGTCTGCCCAGTGTCATGGACATTGACGGCGGAGCGCTCGGCGGCTGGCCGATGTATTCCCTGTCACCGACCAATCAAATCTGGCTCTGCCAGATGTTTTATGAATACTACCGCCTGACGGGGGATAAAGAGTTTCTGCGTACCCGCGTGGAGCCTTACTTTACCGCCACGGCAGCCTGCCTGGAAGGACTCCTGCAAGAAGGCCCGGACGGAAAGCTGGTTTTACCGGTCTCGTCCTCACCGGAAATTCACGATGATGAGGCAGCCTCATGGCTGACTCCTAACAGCAACTACGATCTAGCGCTGCTGCACTATTTGTTTCAAACCTTGGTACAGATCGAGTACCAGCTTGGCAACCCCCGCGGCTATTGGCATGCAATGGAGGCCAAACTTGCTCCGTTGAGCGTAGATACAGAAACCGGGCTGATGCTTTCGCCCAATGAAACCTTGCAGGAAACGCACCGCCATTTTTCCCATGCTATGGCAATCGAGCCGCTGTGTATGCTGCGCTATGAAAATCCGCAGGACCGCAGCGTAATAGATGCAACAGTAGATCACCTTGTACACCTCGGTAGTGGGCAGTGGGTAGGATTCTCCTTCGGTTGGATGGCACTTTTGCAGATTGCCCGCAGCAATGGAAATGGAGCTTTGTATGAGCTGCACCGCTTCGCAGAGCATTTCCTGAGCCGGAACGGATTTCATTTGAACGGCGACTACAAAAACAGCGGCGTTTGTGATTTCCACTATCGCCCCTTTACGCTGGAAGCGGATTTTCTGGCGGCACACGCAGTACAGAAAATGCTGTTGCGTTCCGAAAAGAATCATATTGAGGTTTTACCGGCCTGCCCGCAGGGCTGGAAAAATGAACCTGTTGCATTTCAGAATTTGCGGGCAGAAAATGGTCTGCTGATTTCTTATCAGCGGACAGCAGACGGCAAGCACAGCCTTACCGTAAAAGCAACACAGAACGGAAGCTGGTATCTTTGCAACACGCATTGCTGGGTCACCTTGCAGGCCGGACAAACTCAATCTTACCAATGGACGGAGGAAAACAAGAAATGAATACCAAAGGTCGTGTAACGATTCCCACCGATATGGACGCAGTAACCGAAACCCTTGACCTGCTCAAGCGCTGGGGCGCGGATGCCATCCGCGACTGCGACGGCACCGAATTCCCGCAGGAGCTGAAGGACACCGGAGCCAAGATCTACGCCACCTACTACACCACCCGCAAGGACAACGCTTGGGCTAAGGCAAACCCCGATGAAACGCAGCAGTGCTACATTATGACCCCGTTCTATACCGCTGCGGACGGTGCGCTGACCATCCCCCTGATGACGGGCATCAGCCGTGAGCTGATGAAGGTCAACGACCGCGACGACATCACCCGCTGGTGGGAGGTCATCGACCGCACGACGGGCGAGCCGTTGGATGCCGCCGCGTGGCATTATGACGCAGCAACCGAGAGCGTTGTCATCGACGCTCCCGCCGCCTACCACGAGTACACGGTCAGCTTTTTGGCATACCTGATTTGGGACCCCGTCCACATGTACAACTCGGTCATCAACGACTGGAAGGATGTCGAACATCAAATTCCGTTCGATGTACGTCAGCCCAAGACCCACGCCTACACAATGCGCCGTCTGCGCGAATATCTCGAGAGCCACCCCTATGTCAATGTCGTGCGCTTTACGACCTTCTTCCACCTGTTCACGCTGGTGTTTGACGAGCTGCGCCGCGAGAAGTATGTGGACTGGTACGGCTATTCTGCCTCCGTTTCTCCCTATATTCTGGAACAGTTTGAAAAGGAGATCGGCTATAAGTTTCGCCCCGAGTTTATCATCGATCAGGGCTACTACAACAACCAGTACCGCGTGCCGAGCAAGGAGTACAAGGATTTTCAGGCATTCCAGCGCCGCGAGGTTGCCGGTCTGATGAAGGAAATGACCGACATCGTCCACGCCTACGGCAAGGAAGCGATGATGTTCTTGGGTGACCACTGGATCGGCTGCGAGCCGTTCATGCCCGAGTTCCAGCAGTCCGGCGTGGATGCCATTGTCGGCAGTGTCGGCAACGGCAGCACCCTGCGCCTGATTTCCGACATTCCCGGCGTCAAGTACACCGAGGGCCGCTTCCTGCCCTACTTCTTCCCCGATACCTTCCACGAGGGCGGCGACCCTGTGC
>OLNI01000295.1_pt1 | contig 51227 bp, 43 predicted proteins | sample 1672921 | NCBI WGS metagenome assembly OLNI01 (sample SAMEA3136737, study PRJEB25190) | human gut metagenome | biome: human gut; feature: human-associated habitat; material: faeces | place: Austria | collected 2013 | reverse complement strand
AGAGCACTTGACTTTTAATCAAGTTGTCCGGGGTTCGAATCCCCGATGCCTCACTAATTTTAAGAGCACTGTCAAACTGACAGTGCTTTTTTCATGTCCGGAAAGTCACGTGGAATACCATCCTACACATTGTATGAAAACACCCGTTAAAACTCCACGCTATAGAGTATACAGATTTAAAAAAGTATCTGCTACAATAGAGTCAGTTAAGAAAAAGGCAGCGTGTTTCGGGGGATTCATAGCTGTACGTTTTGTGGGAAAGAATACTTCAGGAGGTGTAGCAAATGATTATTATTGGCGAAAAAATCAATGGTTCCATTCCTTCTGTGGCAGAGGCCATTGCAAAAAGAGATGCGGAGTTTATCAAAGACCGTGCAAGAAAACAGGCAGAGGCCGGAGCAACATTTATCGATTGTTGCGCATCTGTTCCGGAAGAAGAGGAAGTTGAAACACTGAAATGGATGATCGATTGTATTCAGGAAGTAACAGATCTTCCGATTTCTGTGGACAGCCCGAGTGCGGATGTACTTGTACAGGCGTATAAATTCTGTAAGAGACCGGGACTTTTCAATTCTGTATCCGGTGAAGGTGACAAGATTGATAAGATTTTTCCTGTTATGGCACAGGAAGAGAATAAGAAATGGGAAGTTATCGCTCTTCTCAGTGATGACACCGGAATCCCGAAGAATGCAACAGACAGGCTTCGCGTATTCGATAAGATCATGGAGAAAGCTAAGGAATATGGAATCTCCCCATCCAGGATCCACATTGATCCGCTGGTAGAGATGCTTTGTACATCAGAGAATGGAATTGAGACAAATATTGAAGTTATCACTTCTGTTCGTGAGCAGTATCCGTCCATTCATATTACAGCAGCGATCAGCAATATTTCTTTCAACCTGCCGGTTCGTAAGCTGATCAATCTTGGATTCATGGTACTGGCTATGAATGCCGGTCTGGACAGTGGAATCCTTGACCCGACAAACAGAGACATGCTTGGTCTTATTTATGCAACAGAAGCTCTTCTTGGAGAAGATGACTACTGTATGGAATACATCGGAGCATACAGAGACGGTCTGATCGGTCCGGTAAAGAAATAATGAATGTATTTAAGAAAACTGCCGGGTTGCGGAGCCTGACAGAATAATCTTAGATAACATATATGGGAAGCACCAATGTACGAAAAAAGATAGCAGTCCCTAAGAAAAAATTTAATGAGTGCAAAATCAATTTCAGGAGGTAAAGTATTATGAGTAAAATGGATGAAGTTTTTGATCTGGTAGTAAGAGGAAAAGCTAAACTGATTGGCGCAGCAGTTCAGGAAGCACTTGATGAGGGGAATGCAGCACCAGATGTTCTTGATAACATGATCAAGGCTATGGGGGTTGTAGGTGAAAGATTTAAAAATAATGAGATATTCGTTCCTGAGATGCTGGTAGCAGCAAGAGCTATGAAGAAAGGTGTAGATGTTCTGAAACCGCACCTTGCAGGCGGAAGCGCAGGCGTAGCTGGAAAAATGATCATTGGAACAGTAGCAGGCGATCTTCATGATATCGGTAAAAACCTGGTAGCTATGATGATCGAGAGTGCCGGATTCGAAGTAATTGACCTTGGTGTAGATGTTCCGATCGAGAAATTCGTTGAAGCAGTACGTGAGAATCCGGATGTTAAAGTTGTAGGTGTATCTGCACTTCTGACAACAACCATGCCGGCTATGAAAGATACAGTTGAAGCTCTTAATAAAGAAGACTTCCGTAAAAATATCAAGATCATGGTTGGCGGAGCTCCTATCACTCAGGAATTCGCAGATGAGATTGGCGCAGATGCTTACACAGCAGACGCAGCAACAGCAGCTCAGGTTGCAAAACAGCTTGTAGCATAATGTAAATGTAGATGAAATAATAGTAACGGTCATAAAAATGATCCGCAGAGACTATGAAAATAAAGATAGTTTCTGCGGATTTTTTATAATTAAGATATGTTCGCAGGGTTTATCAGTAATAGTTTGTGATGCGTTTTTATGGGAAAAGGTTGTAGATATATGTTAGAAGATGGGTGTATAAGTTAAGACTTTACTTACTGAAGACAAATGGTTAAACTGGTAATAGTGAGAAAATCAGAGCAGTAAAGAAAACTAAGGCAGTAGAATACCGTCTGAAAATATGGATAGAAATATAAAGTACAGGGGTGGTGGATTTGAATACATACAAGGTGTTTTTTACAAAAGAAAAAAAAGAAGTTTCGGTGCAGGAAGGTACAACTGTACTGGAAGCTGAGAGGATAGCAGGATTATCCCCGGATGCACCATGCGGGGGTGCCGGAAAATGTGGAAAATGTACCGTAAAGATCAACGGCTCTGTGGAAAAAGCCTGCCAGATAAAGATTACGGCAGATCTTGAGGTAGAAACAATTGAGCAGGCATCGGAACACAGGATTCTTGTAAAAGGAACAGAGAGAACAGTAGCTTTTCAGCCGGAGCTGGAGATCCTGGACATTGAGATACAGCCATGTAAAGTTGGGGAAAACAGCTCAGACTGGAAAAGACTTTGCGAAGCTGTAAATAAGAAACTCCGGGAAAAAGGCAGCAAGGCAGACCGGGTGTTCCGGCCGAAGCTGGAAATACTTCCTGTAATCAGCCATCTTATGAAGGAAAAAGGAGGAACAGCCAGAGCAATCGTAAGCGGTGATGAAATTCTGGAGCTAAAAGAACAGGACGATAAACCGGTACTGATGGCTGCGTTTGATATTGGAACAACAACCGTAGCCGGGTATCTTCTGGATGGGAGAACAGGAGAACAGCTGGCAACAGCAAGTGCTTTGAACGTACAGACAGAATATGGTGCGGATGTTATCATGCGTGCCAATTATTCTCTGGAGCATGGTGCAGAGGAACTTTCTGCGTGTATCAGAGTGCTTTTGAAAAAACTGATCCGTACACTTTGTAAAGAAGCAGGAAAAGAGCCGGAGGATATCTATCAGGTCAGTGTTGTGGGAAATACCTGCATGCATCACCTTTTCCTGGGAATCGTTCCGGATTCTCTTGTTCATGCACCATATAATCCGGCGATCAGTCATGGCCTTACATTTCCGGCAGAAAAATTCCGTCTGGGAATCTATCCGGGCGGACAGCTGATCGCGCTGCCTGTCATTGCAGGATTCGTAGGAGCTGATACGGTTGCCTGCCTTCTGGCTGTAAATCTTGAAGAAGAGAAAAAGATGACTCTGATGATCGATATTGGAACAAATGGCGAGATCGTTCTTGGAAATTCAAAACGCCGCATTGCGTGCTCTACTGCGGCAGGTCCGGCTTTTGAGGGAGCAAAGATAGCCTGTGGTATGCGAGGCGCAGAAGGCGCTATTGAGCATGCACATCTTGAAGAAGGAAGACTTGTATGCAAGGTAATTGGAGACGGCAAGCCAACGGGAATCTGCGGCTCCGGACTGATCGATATTATTGCAGGACTTCTGGAAGCAGGAGTGATCGATGAGACAGGAAGGCTGATGGAAGGACCGAGAGTTGTTCAGATCGATGACAATACGAAAACAGCATATCTTCTGGCAGGTCCGTCTGAATCAGGTAATGGAAAACCTGTATATTTAAGTCAGAAAGATATACGTGAAGTACAGCTGGCTAAGGGGGCTATTGCTGCGGGAATCGCCCTTCTGGCAGAACAGATGGGAATTACTTTGGAGCAGATTGAGCAGGTTTATATTGCAGGAGCTTTTGGCAACTATATGGATCCGGCAGGAGCATGCAGGATCGGCATGCTTCCGGGAATCCTGAAAGACAGGATCATTCCGGTTGGAAATGCAGCAGGAGAAGGTGCAAAGCTGGCTCTCTTAAATAATGAAGAACTTGAACGCGCAGAGCGTCTTGCCCGCCATACAGAATTTCTGGAGCTGGCAGCACTGCCTGAATTCCAGGATGAATTTGTAGATCAGCTGGAATTTCCGGAAGAATAAGAAAGTCTGTTTTACTCAATTGGAAACAGATTTTGGCATAGGTTATTAAGTGTAGAATTCATGTGGGGGGAACGATATGGACTTAAAAGAATTACAGCAGATGGGAAAAGAGATCGGCTTTTTTAAAATAGAGGAAATGGATACCGGGAAGATCAAACTGCTTCCGGAGGTGCGCCAGATGTGCAGCACAGATAAATGCCACATGTATGGACGGAACTGGAGTTGTCCACCTGCATGCGGAACGCTGGAAGAGTGCGGAGAAGATATCTCAGGTTATACAAGAGGCATCATCGTTCAGACAAAAGGCGAGCTGGAAGATGAATTTGACGGAGAAGGCATGATGGAAACAGAGGCACTTCATAAAGAACATTTTGTGGAGATGCACGACAGACTGAAAAAAGAATTTCCAAAGCTTCTTTCTCTTGGAGCCGGATGCTGTACCAGATGCGCCAAATGCAGCTATCCAGACGCACCGTGCCGTTTTCCGGAGAAACGTTTTTCTTCAATGGAGGCATACGGAATGCTGGTGACTCAGGTCTGTCAGGACAGTGGGATAGAATATTATTACGGACCTGGAACGATTACATACACCAGCTGTTTTTTCCTGGAATAAAAAGATTGAAGAGGCATGAACAGATTAGAGGAATTTTTCGGTTCTATTTCTGCGAAAGGCTGACATAGACTTTTGGTAGCTGTATAGCTGTGGGAAATGCGCATTCCCGGCTTTGTCCATTGCAGATGGTTGCGATGGGAAGAGCGAACAGTAATTGGAAACCTGAAGTTTTAGTCTTTGGCAGAAAGGCGGTATTTTTTATGGGATGTGGAAAATTTCATGAATTTCATGATTGCAGTGAACAGCGTGATCGTATGGAAATGCTGCGGATCTTTCAGGTAGCAGCAGTGTTCTTCGGAATTCTTATGGAAAAAATCTCCCGCGTGCAAACTGCCGGAAGAAAAATGATCGGAAGAGGACAGGCATGGTATGCAGCTGCCTGGGCAGATTGGAGATGTGGGACAGGTTATGGAAGTGTGCGAAATGCGGCAGATGCAGGCACAGGACATGATGGTGTGGCTGCATCAGGAACGGAAGTGTGCAGAAATAGATGGGGATATGCCCGCAAGGGACGAAAAACTGTAACGGATAAGGTTGATGTGGGTAATAATCCGAGAGATGGAAATGTGTGTTGGAAGTATTTGAGTAGAGGGCTGTCAAGATGCAAATTGCGAGGAAAAATGTACAGTGATGGCGCAGATCTCGCTGTTTGTTGCAGTTCGCATATTCGGACCCCATATGCCGACACCTGAGGTGACGATGTTGTGCATGTTTCCTTTTTTCAGGTAGCCGTAGGAATTTTCCCATACGAGGCTGGTAATGATGTTCAGGGGGAACAGCTGGCCGTCGTGGGTATGACCGCAGAGATCCAGGTCTGCACCTGAAGAAGCTACCTCGTCCAGCTCGCCGGGCTGGTGATCCATAAAAATAACAGGGCGTCTCAGATCCAGTGATTTGGTAAGCTGGGAAGGACTCTTACGTGTGTCGTCCATTTTGCGGCAGCGGGAAGGGTCCTTTCGTCCTGTAAGATAAAACCGGTCATCAATAAGAACAGTCTCATCATTGAGAAGCCGGATGTTGGCATCTTTCAGGAACTGTGTCATTCTGGGATCATCGTAGTCCTTATTCGCAGAGCGGAAAGTGAATCCCGCAAGGATCGGTTCATTGAGGTCATGGTTGCCCCAGCAGGCATAAACGCCGTATCTGGACCGGATAGAACGAAGGGTGGAGGCAGTTTTTTCCGGGTTTTTCAGTCCTTCATATTCATTGTCAAAAATATCTCCGGCAATGCACACCAGATCCGGCTTTTGGGCATTAATTGCATTGACAAGAAGTTCAGCATTTTTTTTTCCGATGCTGTAGCCAAAATGAATATCTGCAAGCAGGACGATCTTAAGGGAATTCGTTCCTTCCACCTGCTTATCTACTTTCACATCATAAGTTTTTGTCTTAAGATTCCACTGATTTAAAATTCCATAAACACTGATGCCAATAATAAGAAATGTGCAAATTGCTCCGGTGAGCACGAAAGCTTTCCGGGTGTAAAGCCAGTCTGGATGCAGCGTATGTTTCAGGAGCAATCTTGTCAGATCTGTTGTGACAATGATGATCAGAATATAAAGAAAAGTGCCCTGAAAATAATTTGCTGTATTTTTCAGAAAACGGTGAAATGCCGGCGGTTTCCGGATCAGAAAGCTGGTGAGCAGTGAGGATGCCAGAAAAATATAAACACCCGCAAAGCACACCCGAAACAGCGGTGTCTGAAACAGATGCGTACAGGCTCCCATCCACAGGATCATCCAGCGGACGATATAAATATTAATGAGAATGTAAAGCGGTGCGAGAAAAATAGCAAGCATTAAATTTGGTAAACCTCCGTGATTTTCGTAAGTGCAGATGTTCAGGTTGTTACAGAGCAATATCACAGAATGTCTGTGAATACTTGAGCTATAGCTACACAAGTATAGCGCAAATAATAATTTTTTGCAAAAGAACATATATTAGGAAAAAGACCGATTATGGTGTTTTTATGAAAAAATATGTGTACTTCCGGTATTTTGTGGTGTTTCTGGTGATCGTCCTGCCGTATTTTATGGGGGCGATGTTTAATGGGGCTGATATGGTCATGGCGGAGCACAGGCCGGAAGTGGAGATGTTTCTTCCGATTATTGTGTCTTCCCAGATCGGATCGGATATGAAAAAAGAAACCATAAAAGCGCAGACCGTGATCGCAAGGTCGAATATCCGGAGAATACTCGGGGAGGGGAAAATACTTCCGCAGATACTGCAGGAGAAAACTGACGGCAGAGATTATATTAGAAATATTTTTTCCAAAAAAGACAAAGTCTATCAGCAGGCAGCAGAAGAAACGAGTGGTCAGGTGTTGACATATCAGGGGGAGCTGAAGCTGCTCCCGTGGCATAAGGTCAGCGGGGGAAAAACACGCAGCGGAAAAGAGGCTTTTCGGGATGAGGCATATACATATCTGAAATCTGTGGACAGCAGTGCGGACAAAAAATCGCCGGATTATATGGATGTGGTTGAAATTCCCGTGAGTCAGGCCGGGGAGGTGAAAATCCGGGAACGGGACAGTGCGGGCTATGTGACAGAGCTTTCCAGCGGAAAAAATCTCCTGGAGGGAGAGAGTTTTGCTGTGGGTATGGGATTGAAGTCTGCGAATTTCAGTTTGCAGAAAAAGGGTGATGTGTATGTTCTGCGGGTGCGGGGCAGCGGACATGGAGCAGGTTTTTCGCAATTTGGCGGAAATGAGATGGCGAAGGGCGGGAGCAGCGCAGAGGAGATCCTGAAAAAATATTTTCCGGCCATGAAACTGGAAAATTTGTAAAAAGTGAATAGAGAGTCATATTCTGGACACCCTATAGATACAGAAACGATGTACTGGTGAACAGTTATCGGAAATGAACATATCAGACAGAGGTGGAAAGAATATGATGAAAAGTAAAGTTGTGAGAGGAATTATCAACGGTGGAGTTCTGGCAGCAGTGGCAGCTCTTGGGATCACAGTGTATCAGCTGGGAACCAAGCCCCTTACGGAATCAAAAGATGATTCTGTGCAGATGGAGGAGACAGGACTGGAGGAAGAAATCTCCGATGAGGGAGATGCGGAAGTTTCCGGAAGTGGAAGCACGAATGGGGATTCGGTGAAGAATGCTGCGGTTGATGCGGACGGCATGGCTGGCAGCAGGGGAACAGGAGATATGGCTGACGGAGGTAGCAGTGCTGAAGGAACTGGTGCGGCAGCTGCAAATGCAAATGAAAGTAATAGTGCTGCGGTTGCCGGTGTGAATGGTTCTGCTGTAAATAAAGCTGCAGGTAAATTAGCAGATGGTACTGGAGCAGATTCTGCGGAAACCGCAGCTGCAGGTAATAATTCAACCGGAAACACCGGAACAGACAGTACTGAGACTTCTGCAACGGGAATTGCTGCACAGAATCTGAATTTTACCGAGAATTCTCTTATGGAGTGGCCGGTCCGCGGAACGGTTCTGATCGATTATAATATGAATGAAACAGTTTATTATCCAACTCTCGACCAGTACAGGGTAAGTCCGGCGATCGCAGTTCAGGCTGTGGAGGACGCGCCGGTTTATGCGGCTGCAGACGGACAGGTGCTTTCTGTTGAGCAGGATGCCTGCACCGGAACAACTGTGACGATGGAGCTTGGAAACGGGTATCAGGCTGTGTATGGACAGCTTAAAGATCTTACCGTTGCAGAAGGTGATACAGTAAAAGAAGGCGAAGTGATCGGAAATGTCAGCGAGCCGACAAAATATTATTCCGTGGAAGGCCCGAACCTTTATTTTGCAGTGAAGAAGGATGGAAATCCGGTGGATCCGTTTGAGTATTTGGAGTAAAATTTTATATGAAAATTATGCGGGATATGGAATCCATCCCGCATAATTGTACTATACCCACATAAAATTTCACGAAGAATCTTTTTTACCGGGATGAAAACGTGTATAATCATAAATATAAATATCTGCACATAACGACAGCATATGACAGACATAAAGGACAGAAGAAGAGGTACATATATATGAATATTAATGAAATAGCCAGACTTGCAGGCGTTTCCAGAGCGACTGTATCCAGATATCTGAATAACGGATATGTAAGCAGTGAAAAGAAAGCAGTCATCCGGAGAGTGATCGAGGAGACCGGTTATCAGCCGTCCTCCCAGGCACAGACACTTCGTACGAAAAAAACAAGTCTGATCGGTGTCATCCTTCCAAAGATCAATTCCGATACCATAAGCCGTGAAGTTGAAGGAATCAGTGATATTCTTACACGGAGAGGATACCAGTTGATTCTTGCCAGTACCAATAATAATGTGGAAGAGGAACTGAAATATCTTTCGCTTTTTAAAGAGCGTCAGGTGGACGGAGTTGTTTTTATTGCCACCATGTTTACAAGGAAGCATAAGCAGATGCTTAAGGATTATAAGGTTCCTATTGTACTTCTGGGACAGCATCTGGACGGATATCCTTGCATTTATCAGGATGATTATAAAGCTGCTTTTCAGGTGACGGAGAAGCTTGCGGAGAAAGGCAGCAAGTTTGCCTATATTGGAGTTACAGATAAAGATGTGGCTGTAGGTGCACAGAGAAGAAAAGGATTCGAAGATGCCCTTCGTAAGAAAAAGCTCGAGATTGTGCCTGAGAGGATGAAAGTGGGAAGTTTTACCATGGATTCAGGATATGAGATGGCCAGGGAGCTTTTTGAGGAGGATCCGTCCATTGATTCTCTTGTGTGCGCTACAGATACCATGGCAGTGGGAGCCATGACTTACCTTAAGGAGATAGGACTTCGCATTCCCGAGGATGTGCAGATTGCGGGAATCGGTGACGGAGTTCCGGGCAAGATCGTGGAGCCGAAACTTACTACCATGCATTTTTATTACAAAACAAGTGGGATGGAGGCAGCAGCTATGCTGGCCGACCTTATTGAGAATGATACCGGGATCAGCAAGGAGATCAAGATGGGATGTGAACTTGTGGAACGGGAATCTCACAGATAACAGAATAGTTAAGTCAGGCAGAAGCAGGTTCTTTTTGGAAAGGGATCTGCTTCTTTTTTGGGGACGGGGATTATGGCTCTGATATCGGTTCTTATGGAATATGTACAATTTTCAGTATGAAAATTTGTGAGATGTTTCGGATTTACAAATGAGATCGTTGTGGTTATAATACAATCAAGATATGAGAACGATTCCACATTAAAACGCAATTAAGAAAATGAAATATATGTGAGAAACTAAAAAATATTGATAAATGACAAAAAAATATGACAGAAATAATATTTTAATAGTTGAAGACGTATGGAATCAATCTCATAAAAACATAAATAATGGATCACAAAAAAGACAGAGAAAACGATCATATCTGAGTTATAACGATATGCATCATATGATCCACAAAAAAAGGAAAAGTAAAAAGAGGCTGCTGATAAAAAATCAGGCAGCAGCAGAAAAGGGGGAAGGACATGGATTACAGAAAGACCGCACAGGAAATCTACGATCATATAGGAAAGAAAGAAAACATCATTTCTGCAGCCCACTGTGCAACAAGACTTCGTCTGGTCATTGCAGATAATGACAAGGCAGACAAGGAATACGTGGAGAATATTGACGGAGTAAAAGGTGTATTCTTCGCACAGGGACAGATGCAGATCATTCTTGGAACAGGAGTTGTAAACAAGGTTTATGATGAGTTCATCCAGATCGCCGGGGTTTCCGAGAGCAGCAAGGAAGAGCTGAAGCAGGTGGCAGCATCCAAGGCCAATCCGGTACAGAGACTCATTAAGACTCTTGGAGATATTTTTGTCCCGATCATCCCGGCTATCGTAGCCAGCGGATTCCTGATGGGAATAATGGAAGCTTTGAACTTCATGGTAAACAACGGCTTCCTGAACATTAATACCAACGGTTCCATTTATGTATTTGCACAGCTTTTCAGTAATACAGCATACACATTCCTGCCGATCCTCATCGCTTACAGTGGTGCAAAAGTATTCGGCGCCAACCCTTACCTTGGTGCGGTTATCGGTATGATCATGATCCATCCGAATCTGCAGAACGCCTGGACAGTTGCCACGGAAGGTGTACAGGCCACACAGAAAGTATGGTTCGGACTTTACTCCATTGACATGGTTGGATATCAGGGACATGTAATCCCGGTTATCATTGCAGTCTGGGTACTGGCACAGATTGAGAAGAGACTTCATAAAGTCGTACCTGCAATGTTCGATCTTTTTGTAACACCGCTTGTCAGCGTTTTTGTAACCGGCTATCTTACACTTTCCATTATCGGACCGATTTTCGTAACAGTTGAGAACGGACTTCTGGATGGAATCCAGTGGCTGATCGCTCTGCCATTCGGAATCGGAAGCTTTATCATGGGTGCTTTTTATGCACCGACAGTTGTTGCAGGTGTTCATCATATGTACACCATCATTGACCTTGGACAGCTCGCTAAATTCGGCGTTACCTACTGGCTGCCGCTTGCATCTGCAGCCAATATTGCACAGGGTGGTGCGGCTCTTGCCGTAGGCCTGAAATCAAAGAACCAGAAGGTCAAATCTATGGCTGTTCCGTCTGCATTAAGCGCATGTATGGGAATCACAGAGCCGGCGATCTTCGGTGTAAACCTTCGCTTTGGAAAGCCGTTTATCATGGGCTGCCTGGGTGGTGCATGCGGAGCACTTTTTGCTTCCATCACCAGTCTTGGTGCTACAGGAACAGGCGTTACCGGTATCTTCGGAATCCTGCTGTGCCTGAATAATCCGGTTTCTTATATACTCATGTTTGTCATCGCATTTGGTGTGGCTTTTGTACTCACATGGATGTTCGGATATAAAGACGAGGTACAGGAAACAGCTGGGAAAAATATTGAAACAGAGAAAAGGGCAGGTGCTCCGGCAGAGAATGCTGAGATGAAATCTGCGGAGGAAAAAACAGCTGAGAGCGGTGTGCAGACTCTCTACAGCCCGCTTGAGGGAACTGCGATCCCGCTTTCAGAAGTAAAAGATGCGACCTTTGCATCAGAAGTCCTTGGAAAGGGCATGGCAGTGATTCCGTCCAAAGGTGAGGTAAAAGCACCCTGCGACGCAACAGTTTCTACAATTTTTGACACAAAACATGCGATCGGCCTTGAAACAGACAGCGGTCTGGAACTGCTGATCCACATCGGGGTTGATACCGTTGAGCTTGGCGGTAAATTCTACACAGCACATGTAAAAGATGGCGACCAGGTCAAAAAAGGCCAGACACTGATCACTTTTGACATGGAGGAGATCAGGAAGGCTGGTTACGATGTGACCACACCGCTGATCGTAACAAATACAGATGATTACGAAGAAGTAAAAATGCTTACAGAAGGAACAGTAAACAACGGTTCTGAGGTACTGGAGGTAAAATAATGAGTTCTCTGACAAAAGTGCTTGCGGAGGAAGTAAGAAAAATCGAGGAAACGGCAGCAGTAGGAATGGCGATGCAGAAGAGCCGCCTGACACATCATCTGATGCCGCCGACCGGATGGCTGAACGATCCAAATGGATTATGCTGGTATAAAGGAAGATATCATGTGTTTTTTCAGTATTCTCCTTTTGAAGCCAACGGCGGCCTGAAATTCTGGGGACATTATTCCAGTGAGGACATGATCAACTGGAGATATGAGGGTGTTCCGCTTCTGCCTGACAGTGTTTATGACTGTCATGGTGTTTACTCAGGCTCTGCACTTGCAGAGGAGGATAAACTTCATCTTTTTTATACAGGGAATGTGAAGATGGATGGAGATTATGATTACATTAACAACGGACGTTGTTCCAGCACTCTCCACGTGGAGAGTGAGGACGGCATCCGTTTTGGAACAAAAGAAGAGGCTATTTCCTGGACGGATTATCCGGAGAATTACACCTGCCATATCCGCGACCCGAAGGTGTGGAAGGACGGAGAAGAGTACCATATGATTCTGGGAGGCCGCCAGAAAGGCGACAAAGGTGCAGTTCTTTTTTATAAATCTGAGGATCTGAAGAACTGGACATTTGATCGTGACCTTACTACAGAGAATACATTCGGATACATGTGGGAATGCCCGGATTTCTTTACTCTGGGTGATCAGGAGGTGCTTTCAGTTTCTCCTCAGGGACTGACAAGAGAGGAGTACCGTTTCCAGAATATTTACCAGTCCGGATATTTTATCCTGAAGGATGGTAAGCCGGAGGAAAAAGATTTCCGGGAATGGGATTACGGCTTTGATTTCTATGCACCACAGACATTCCAGGATGGAAAAGGCAGAAGGATCATCATCGGCTGGATGGGAATGCCGGATGCTGATGAAGAGTATGTGAATCCAACTGCTGAGACAGAAGGCTGGCAGCATTGTCTTACTGTTCCGCGGGAAGTTACTTATAAGAATGCAATGCTTTATCAGTATCCGGTGGAAGAACTGAACGGACTTAGAATGAATGGGATTTCTGTCAGCGGTTCTGATGTGGAGCTTCCGGTTAATGGACCATTTGATCTGGATATTAAGGTCAAAGGTGAGCAGGGCAAGATAAGAATTGGGGAAAACCTTTTCCTGGATTATCAGGACGGAAATATTTCATTAGCTCTCTCCGAAAAAGCTGGCGCAGGGCGAAAAGTGCGTAAGGCGCATATTCCATCCGGTAAGGTTGAAGCTCTCAGAATCCTTGCAGATACCACAGCAGTGGAGATCTATGTGAATGGTGGAGAAGTTGTTTTTTCCACCAGGTATTATCCGGAGACGGATGAGCAGACTGTGAAGGTGGAAACAGCGGAAGTTGACGGAGAGATTTATAAACTGAAGAATTGTGTGATGGAGTAGGTTCTTTTGTTTCACAATTCATATTCACAGAAATAAAAAATGAACGTATAATAAAGCAGGTGGGAAAATCCGCAGCCGGAATCCCAGCCTGCTTTATCTTTGTTATAAGTGAAATACAAGAATTGTGCCGGCTGCTTGAGTATAGAAGGATGGCTGCTGAAGAAATGTTGGTGGCTGTCTTTACATAGAAGAAATGCTGCTGACGGGATATTTGTTTTACAGGAAGGCAAATATCCGGGGGTGATGTTACTGAAGATGTACTGGCATATTGGTATTGCAGTGCAGAAATTTTTTACAGAAGAGGAGGCTGCTATGAACTATACATACATCGTGCAGTGTGCAGACGGCACGCTCTACACCGGCTGGACAAACTGCCTTGCCAGGCGGATGAAAGCGCACAATGAAGGCAAGGCAGGTGCCAAATATACTCGGGCCAAGAGACCGGTGAAGCTGGTGTACTACGAAGGCTTTGCCACAAAGGAAGAGGCTATGAGCAGGGAGTACCGGATCAAGCAGCTGACCAAGGAGAAGAAGCTGGAGTTGATGAAATTCTGAATGTCGATAAGCATTTCGATACTTCAAGTGACTTCAAAGGTGTGGAGCATTATGCAGCGGAACTGAAAGATAAGGATATGTATGTTCGCTGAATCTTATTGGTACCTCAACATAACAACTGAATCAAAAGTATCTCCGTTGTCAATCCACTGACAGCTACCATCATTTTTTGCACAGATATCTTCAATTATGGACAGGCCGAATCCATGGTTGAGGATATCTTTTTTTGATGTTTTGTGGTTGAATGTTTTTTTCGGATCTTTGCTGTTTTGCATGTGGACAGTAAGAAAACCGGCGGACATTTTTGATGTTACAGAGATAAACGGCGATTCAGAACCGGAAGCGTTGCAGCTTTCGATTCCATTATCCAGCAGGTTGAAAAATATACTGCTCAGTTCCGAAGCGGGAATATTGGATTTCTCCGGAAGAAGAACCTCGTAGGTAACTTTGATATTTTTCTGCATGGCAAGAAATCTTTTGTCTGCAAGGATGGCATTGATCAGGCTGTCCTGGCAGATGGGGTGGAAACGTTCTCTCTGAAAATCATCGGTTATGGCAGGCAGGTAGTCCTGGATCTTATCATATTCGTTCATTTTCAGGTAATTCTGAAGTGTCTCAAGTTTCCGGATGGTAGACTGCTGGAATTCTAGAGTCTCCTGCTTTCTGGAAACAAACAGCTGCTCCTGTTCTTTCTGTAACTGTTCCTGTTTCTTAAGAGTCTGAAATTTTGCCTCTTCCTGAGCATTTTTGAGCGATCGTCTGGCAAGAAGGTAGATCCTGCGATAAGTGAGGGCCAGAAAAAAGAGAAGCATTATCTGGCAGAACAGAGCATATTCCTGTAGCAGAGCTCCCAGGAAAAGAGATGCCTGAACACAGAAAAGTTCTATAAAAAGAATAGTAAAGCCTCGTTTCATAAAGTCCTCTTTTCCGGCGGAAGTTCTGAAAGAATTGTTTCCAGATATACATCTGCCTCAAGATATTTTTGGGTGCGGATCAGATAATTCAGTGAAAAGAGATGGTTTTCCATATCGTGATTCCATTTTCGCACAGATTGATATTCTTGTTCCATTTCGGTTGTATATTCCAGCTGTTTCTGAAGAAAACTCATCTGCTGAACCAACAGTTCGTGTCTTTTTTCTCTGAGAGAAATGTTGTGAAAAGCCCTGGCTATGATCAGACAGCAGAGAAGATTGAGAAACCAGTATAAAATGATCAGCCATTTTAACCAGGGAGAATTTTTACGGTATAGCAATATTCCCATAAGCAGTGAAGACGCCTGTACGGGAAAAAGGAGCTCAGCAATGGTAGTCAGCTGAATACTGTGGGAATAATTCCGGATTAGTGGAACCAGTTTTTTAATAAACAGCAATGCAACGGAGAAATCTATGATCATTAAAAAAAGCATTTCACCAGATGTATAAAGCAAATTATAACGAAATGATTCTTCGTGGTGTATAAGAGTGTAAATCGGCAGGGCAAACGTTACAGCGATATTTTCAGAAACTGCCAGAATACATATTAAGATCAGAAATGTGGAAATCTTTTTTTTTTAGAGGATCTGAAAAATAAAGAATTGTCAGGAGAAGGAGTGTCAACTGGATAAGCCAGGAGCCCATACTGGGAAACCAATATTTTGACATAAAGGCAGCTGTTATGGGCAACATAAATGAGACAAAAAAACGGCTACGGTTTTTTGAAAAAAAGCTCCGGGATGGCGTAAGGATACCAGTGCAAAATCGGACACAGATATAGGAATTTATGAAAGAACTCGGAAGAAGAGTGTATAAAATAAATTTCAGAAACTGTGGCATGAGAGTACCTTCTTTCTTGGAAATGTTATAGGATATCAGAGCAAAATACGAAAGTTAGTCTTTTGGAATCACAGCATCAGCAGAGAAAAAGATTTTTTAACATCTTCATAATGTGCACGGCTGACAGAAATCTGCTGACCGGTGGTCAAAGTAATTTCTGTATGCTGGAGCCTGGAAACTGCATGAAGGTTCACAAGGAAACTTCTGTGGCAGCACACGAAAAAATCTGGAAGCTGTTGCTGGAGAATATTCAGTTTGTCACGGACTGTATAGGTTTCAGTTTTTGTATAAATAAGTGTTTCACGCAGATTTCGTTCCAGATACAGGATATCATTTACCGCAATTCGGATGTGAGAATGTCTGATCTTAAGTGTGAGAAACTGTTCTTCATTTGTCTGGAGATTTTTAAGTGCAGCATCCAGAGCAGCCGGCAGATATTCATTAAGCCGGTTTTTGTAAATGAAATAGGTGTGTTTTGTGGAATAGACATCGGAGGCATATTCCAGATACTGACTGATAAAGATCAGCTGTGTCCGTGGATTCTCCCCGTTTATCATCTGGCCAAGTTCAATTCCGGAAACCGTATCGTCACCCAGGGAGATATCCAGAAAAACGATATCATAAGGACACCCCATTTCTGGCAGAGAAGTCATGAATTCCCTTCCGGAGAGAAATGGATGCAGTTCATAAGGGACTTTCAGAATGGTTTCAATATTTTTCTTTATAATCTCCACAAAGATCTCACTGTCTTCGCAGATTGCAATTTTCAACATACGCATACTCCGGAAAATTATTCGGCTGCCCGAGGCAGCCGTAGTGTCGTTATATGTCAAATATACATGAAATGGTATGGAAAGTCTATGATGAAAATTTTTGTTTGTAGCCAAAAAATAAAAAGATAAAAAATGAGAACATGTCATCTTACAGCAGTGAATTCAGAAAATCTTTCTTTGAAAGTAATGAAAAGGGTTTATAAGGCATTTTTAGTATAACTTTAAAGTTGTGTTATATAATTTCTACGGATATCTCAGGATTTTCGTTGATTGTGACATTTAGGACAATAATATTTTTGGTTAATTATTACAGTTTTCAGGTGATTTATGCCGGATCATTGAAGCGGAATAAAATAATATGATAAAATAAAAAAAAACAAGGGAGGCTTTGGGTATATGAAAAAGAAATATTTAACATTATTTATGTCGATAGTTCTTATGGCAGCTAATATTGAGGGAACAGAAGTTGCTGTTTACGGAGCTGATTTTACATCGGAAGAGTCAGTTGAAGCAGATGATATTTCCTTGCAGGAAGAGTGTGAAGAGGAAGAAAATTCGGAGGAATTTGAACAGGGAAAATTCTCTGATAATAATGTTATTAAGGAGGATAAAACAGAATTATTTGATGGAACAGTAGAAGCTGCGGGAGCAGATATGTTGACAGAAGGTGAAAGTCAAATAGCGGAGGAGACGAAAAAAAGTAAAAACAGTATTGTTGGGATTACTTTAGCTAAGAAAGATGGTTATAGTGTGCTTTCATTTTATGATACTTTTGATATGAAAATTGCATATGAGGATGGAACAACAGAAGTTAATGGACTAAATAGTGATACAACGTATGAGGATAAATATGGAAACAGCTATTATTATTCTATAGAACAAAAGAGGGTAGCTGGTGCTAAGGAACGGACATGTATATTTCACTATTATGTAACTAATGCAGATGGTAGTAAAAAGACTTTTACTGATAGTATGCAAGTGAAAGAGATTATTGGAATGTCTCATGCAGAAGTAAATACAAAGTATGAAATTAAAGGACATGAAGATTATATATTTATACCTCCAAGAACAGCAGAATACACAATTACATATACAGGGGATTCTAATATGTGGTTCTGGGAAGTGAATAAGTGGGAAGATGGGAAGTATTCTATTGGATTTGTAGACAGAGAAAAAACGGATTATGGTTCTTATAAAGTTGTAAAATCAAAATTGGAAAAAGATAAAGAATATCTTATTACCACTGTAGATGACAATTCTTTTTATGTAAGCAATCTGGAAACGGAGCATAGTTGGGATAAGGGGAAAATTACCAAAGCAGCAACATGTACAGAAGATGGAATAAAAACATATACCTGTGTTACCTGTAAAAAAAACAGAACAGAAAGTATACCTAAAGCAGGGCATAAAAAGGTTACAAAATCTGTAAAAAAGGCAACTTGCAAAGAAAAAGGTTACACAGGAGATATATACTGTAAAAACTGCGGTAAATTATTTGAAAAAGGAAAAGCCATTGAAAAGCTTTCCCATAAATGGAGCGAATGGAAAAAGATTTCCAGCGCAACAGCCTTGAAACGGGCAAAACAGCAGAGATCATGTGTAATATGTAAAAGTGTACAAACTCAGGAGTATGGAAATAAGTTAAAATCTGTAATGAAGGTAAACTATAATACGATTACCTTAAAAATAAAACAGTTTACCAACAAACTGAAAGTATCTGGAATGGCTAAGGGCGATTATGTATCAAAAGTACAGTCCGGGAACACAGGAATTATTAAAGTTGTAAAATTTACAAAAGATGGAAAGATTCAGCTGGCAGCACAAGGAAAAACAGGAAATACTAAACTTACGATTCGTCTTGCTGGAGGAGCTGTAAAAAACATCACTGTTAAAGTTCAAAAAGTAAAAACAACAGCTTTAAAAGTATCTTTCAAAAAAATAACAATGAAGTCAGGTGCAAAGAAGATTATAAAAACAACAGTAGTTCCATCAAATTCACAGGAAAAAGTAACTTACAAATCCTCTTCCGTTAAAACAGCGACTGTATCCAGTAAAGGTGTAATCACTGCAAAAAAACGTGGCCAGGCAAAGATTACAGTAAAATCAGGAACAAAAACTCAAATCATAACAGTTATAGTTAAGTAAAATGGCAATGCTGTAAGGTTATCATAGTGGTAATCTTGCAGCATATTTTGTCGAAATTTTTTGATTGCATGTTCGCCCATATTGTGCTAAGGTAAAGAAAAGCATTTCATTTCTATTGTTGATCTATACGGGTTCTTCCGTACCTGAAATTCATCAGCCGTTCGGCTATACAGAGAAATCTCAATGCTTAAATCACATAATCACGCAGGGGGATTTCCGGAAGTGCATTTTTTACCATGGGATTCTCCCGACTTTCTGACAAGGAGGATAACCACATGGCAGAAAACAATATGGATGTATTAACAGTGAACCGAACTTATAAATCCAGGATTTTTGCAATGCTGTTCAGCGACAGGAATGAACTGCTGAAGCTTTACATATTGAAGGCTGTTATGTTGAATATTAATAAAGGCCACAACCGGAAACTGATGGAAACCTGCAGAACGCTTCACGACTACGCAGAATACACTTCCCGGGTACGTGAATATGCTGCGAAGATGCCACTGGATGAAGCAGTAGAGCGGGCGATTACAGAATGTATCAGTGAGGGGATACTGGCAGATTTTCTGAGAAAGAATCGTGCGGAGGCGAAAAAAGTGAGTATATACGAATATGATGAAGAGAGGCATATGAGACAGACGAGAGAAGAGGGCGTTGAGGAAGGCTATGCCAATGGACTGACCCAGGGAATTGAGCAAACAGCGGTTAATTTGATTAAAACGAGACTTCTTACAGATGAACAAATTAAAGAAGTGACCGGTTTAAGCCAGTCTCAGATAGACACTTTGCGAAAAAACGAAAATACTCAATAATCACATCATTGTATAAAACCAATCATATAGCTAAAAAAATACATCGAAAACCAATCACATCAAAAAAATCTCTCTCAGAGCGCTTAACCATTTAAATTCCTGACACACAGCGAATATAAATGTCTAAGCTTCCTCTGGAAGAGATCGCATCTTTACATTTCTGATCAATGAATCCCCATCCCGGCAACAAAGAAATACATCACAACGAAATGGCACATACTTCCCAGCATTACGAAAATATGAAATACCTCATGAGATCCAAAATTTTTATGTTTTGCATTGAAGATCGGCAGCTTCAGCGCATAGATGACACCTCCGATGGTATAGATGATGCCGCCGGCCAGAAGCCAGCCGAACCCTGCGCGAGGCAGGTTGTGGAAGATCGGGACGAAGGCCAGAACACAGAGCCATCCCATTCCGATATAGATCACAGAAGAGAGCCATTTCGGGCAGTTGATCCAGCAGCCCTTAAGGATCATTCCGATGATGGCAACAGTCCATACAAGTGCACAGAGGATATAGCCGGTGCGGCCGTGAAGGACAATTAAGCATACCGGAGTATAGCTGCCTGCGATCATGACGAAGATCATCATGTGATCCATTTTTTTCAGGCGGCGGTTTACTTTGGCGGTGGAGTCTACGGAATGATAAAGAGTGCTGGCCAGATAAAGAAGGATCATAGTCAGGATGAAAACACTCACTGCAAAAACATGAAGCATATCAGCGCTTCTGGCAGCTTTCACGATCAGCGGAGTGGCTCCGGCAGCTGCAAGAAGCATGGCGATTCCGTGTGTAATCGCGCTTCCCGGGTCTTTTAATTTAAATTTCATGATATAACACCTCCTGGATACAGAAAAATAATGTAGAAATCGATAGAACAACATATAGTATTCAAAACTACATATCAAGTATACGAATACTATACCACTCTTGTTCGAAAATGCAACCCCTTTTTCGTAAAATTTTATGTGGAATTAACATAAGTTTGCCTTGAAGTAAACATTCAGTCAGTATACTTATTCAGGATAAAAAAGCTGTTGTTCATAGAGTGAGCAGTAACAAATAAACAAGTCGGTCGGGCGACACGACAAAACAGGAGGAAAAAATGACAGATACTATATACATGAACAGGGAATTATCCTGGTTGAAATTTAATGAGAGAGTGCTTGAGGAGGCGGAAAATCAGGATAATCCATTGTGCGAACGGCTGACCTTTGCATCTATTTATCAGAGTAATCTGGATGAGTTTTACATGGTAAGAGTAGGTTCACTGGTCGATCAGATGTTTCTTTCCAAGGATATTCGTGAAAATAAAACAAATATGACACCAAAGGAACAGTTGGAAGCGGTCCTTTCAAGAACCAGAAAATTAAATCGAAAAAGAGATGTGATCTATGAGGAGATCATGGACAGCCTGAAAGAATATGGCGTTCAGATGCTTAATTTCCATAAGATCGAAAAAGAAGACAGGAACTATCTAGAACGCTATTTTGAGGCAGAAGTAGCACCGGTGATCTCACCATCTATTGTAGGGAAAAGACAACCATTTCCATTTCTCAGAAACAGGGAAATTTATGCAGTCGTAGTTCTTGAAACTAAAAAAGGAAAAGAGAAGCTTGGAATTATCCCATGCAGCAGTACAGGTATCCAGCGCCTGATCCCGGTACCTGGAAAAGAGGGAACCTATATGCTGTCTGAGGAACTGATCCTTCACTTTGTTTCAAAAATATTCAAGGGCTACCACATCAAGGCGAAATCTCTTCTGCGTATCACAAGAAATGCGGATATTGATGCAGATGCTCTCTATGATGAAGATCTGGATTACCGTGAATTTATGGTAGAGATGATCAAAGCCAGAAAGAAACTTGCACCGATCCGTCTGGAGCTTTCCAGAGAGATGGATGGTGATGTCGTGGAGACACTGTGCGATTATCTGGATGTAAATAAGAATTTTGTATTCCGTGGAGATACACCGTTGGATCTTTCATTTGTATTCCAGATCCAGGACGGCCTTCGTAAAAAAACAGAGCTTTTTTATGAAAAAAGAATTCCGCAGAAGTCACCGCAGTTTAATACGACAGAGCCGATCCTTGACCAGATCGCCAAAAAAGACCGTTTTCTCTCTTATCCATATGAAAGCATTAAGCCGTTTCTGACCATGCTTCATGAAGCTGCCAATGATAAAGATGTAGTTTCCATAAAAATGACTCTCTACCGTGTGGCTAAACAGAGTAAAGTCGTGGAAGCTCTTATCGAGGCAGCAGAGAACGGTAAAGAAGTATTTGTGCTGGTAGAGCTGAAAGCGCGTTTTGATGAAGAGAATAATATCGAATGGTCCAGACTTCTGGAAGATGCAGGCTGTCATGTGATTTACGGACTGGACGGTTATAAAGTTCATTCCAAGCTTTGCCAGATCGTCAAGAAAAAAGGCGGAAATGTGGAATATTATACACAGATCGGAACTGGAAACTACAATGAGAAAACGGCCCGTCTGTATACAGATCTTTCTCTGATGACTGCTGATCCGAAAATCGGAACAGAAGCAGCGCAGGTATTCCAGGCTCTGGCCATGGGAGAAACTGTTGAAGATATGGATCATCTGCTTGTGGCACCGAAATGCCTGCAGAATAAAGTGCTGGCAATGATCGATACAGAAATCGAGCATGCCAAGGCCGGAGAACCGTCTTATATTGGACTGAAAATGAATTCCCTGACTGATAAGCGGATCATAGATAAGCTGGCAGAAGCGTCCTGTGCAGGCGTACATGTTGATATGATCGTCCGTGGTATCTGCTGTCTTATTCCTGAGGTGGAAGGAAAAACAGAGAATATTCACATCATCAGCATTGTGGGACGTTTCCTGGAGCACTCCCGTATTTATATTTTCGGAACGCAGGAAAGAGCGAAGATATATATTGCATCTGCTGATTTTATGACAAGAAATACCCTTCGCCGTGTGGAAGTAGCAGCACCGATAGAGGATCCGGATATCCGTATGCAGATCCAGGAAATGTTTGTAACTATGCTCAGCGACAACCGGAAGGCACGGAAAATGAACAGTAAAGGTAATTATAAAATTGAAGAGTCAGATAATGCGCCGCTGAATTCCCAGGAGGTGTTTTTACAGCAGGCATATGCGAATGCAGCACCCGAAGGAAAAGAGCAGTGATAATCAGGCAGAAAATTGCAAAATCCACTCCTGACGGAATACAGGTTTTCTTTGATAATATAACTGTCATGTGATAAGATAAAAGCAGTATTTTGTATAAAAACAGTTACCGGTCACAAATATTAACTGGAAACATGCAAACTGGAAGGGAGTAGTTTATGGCACACAAAAGAATAGTGCTCTGTTTGTTAGGAACTGTTTTGGCAGCATCCATGTTGAGCGGATGTGCCGGAAAGAAGTCAGACCCTGTTACAATTACTGTATGGACATATTATAATGGAGATCAGCTTGACACATTCAACAATCTGGCAGAGAAATTTAATGAAACAGTTGGTAGGAAGCAGGGAATTACGGTAGATAGCAAGAGCCTTGGAACGGTAGAAGACCTGGAAAAAATGTTCTGGCAGCAGCAGACGGAGAGGTTGGAGCTTCCGAAGTTCCGAATATTTTTTCTGCATATGCTGATACAGCATATACCATGGATCAGAAGGACATGCTGGTAGATATTTCTGGTTATCTTACAGATAAGGAAAAAGAACAATATGTAGAGGGGTATCTGAAAGAAGGAGACTTCTCAGATGACGGAAGTATTAAGATATTTCCGGTTGCGAAATCAACAGAGCTGCTTTTTCTCAATGATACAGACTGGCAGAAATTTGCAACGAATACAGGTGCGGAATATGATGATCTGAAGTCAATAGAAGGACTTGTAGAAACAGCAGAGAAATATTACAACTGGACAGATGAACAGACTCCGGATCAGCCAAACGACGGAAAGGCATTGTTTGGCCGTGATGCAATGGCCAATTACATTCTGGTAGGAGCCCAGGAACTTGGCTGTGATATTTTTGAAGTCAAAGATGAAAAAATGACTCTGAATTTTGATAAGGATGTAATCCGTACTTTGTGGGATAATTATTATGTTCCATATATCAGGGGATATTTTTCCGCGTCAGGACGTTTCCGCAGTGATGATGTAAAAACCGGAAATGTACTTGGCTATGTTGGTTCAACATCCAGTGCCACATTCTTCCCGACGGAAGTAACAAATGACAGTGGAGATACTTATGATATTTCACTGAAAGTACTTCCAAGTCCTAAATTTAAGGACGGCGATGATTACGCTGTACAGCAGGGCGCCGGAATGGTTGTGACCAAGGGCTCTGATGAAGAGATTAAAGCCAGCGTGGAATTTTTGAAGTGGTTCACAAAACCGGAGAACAATATTGATTTTTCCGTTGGTTCCGGCTATCTTCCGGTAACAAATGAAGCCAACAGCATTGATAAGATCAAATCTGTTGAGTCTGATATTAGCAGCTCTATGGAAGAGATCCTTACGAAATCTGTAGATGAGATCAATAATAACAACCTGTATTATATGCATGCATTCGAGAATGGAAATGATGCAAGAACTGTCCTTCAGGAAGCGTTCGAAGATGTTGCACAGCAGGATCGCGCAACGGTAGAAGAACGTCTGACAGAAGGACAGAGTGCACAGGAGGCAGAAGCTGAGTTTCTGTCGGATGATTATTTTGAAAACTGGTATCAGAATGTCCTTTCAGAGCTTCAGGCGTATGAAGGCTAACGCAGACTGAAGTCTCAGGAAGGAGGAGCTGCTGATCATGAAAAAAAAGGAGAAATCCATTTTTCGTACGATCCTGACAGCTATGTTGATGGTTCTTGGAATCGAGATACTGCTTCTGGTGGCTGCTTTAAGCATCAGTCATGTGAGCAGTCAGCTGGATCAGAATGCAGTTGATATTCTGAAAAAACAGGTGGATAACAGAAGCAGTTATCTGGAGAGCATTCTGTCTTCAGATCAGAATCTTTCAAATCTTTCAGAACGGATCAATGAAGTGACGGAAGAGCTGATTGATTCCGGTGAGATAGATATTCAGAATATCGGAACAAATAAAGAAGATTATCTGCCGTTGATGAAGTGTATTAATGAGTCAATGATCAGTACTATGAGGCGGAGAGCAGTTACAGGAATTTTTGTAGCCTTTAACACAGAGGATCTGGACGAAAAAGGCCAGAAAGATGTGATTCCTGCTTTGTATATAAGAGATCTGGATCCGGATTCCCTGCCAGCGCGGAAGAATACAGATCTTCTGATGGAGAGATCGCCGGTTGAGCTGGTTAAGACGATGGGAATCTCCACGGATAAGGGATGGAAATCGAATCTGGCTCTTTCGGATGAAAGTACGAAAAGGATCATGTATCCTGTTTTTCAGGCTGCATATAAAGACCATGGTCAGCTAGAGGCATCAGATTATGGACACTGGTCAACGGAAGAATATACACTGGATGGAGATAACCGTCCTGCGATCGCTTACTCTGTTCCACTGATCCTTTCGGATGGAACTGTTTATGGCGTTATTGGAGTTGAACTTCTCTCGGAATATCTGAATACACAGATACCTTATGAGGAACTGCAGAATGAAGGAGAAGGCACTTATATTCTGGCATATACGAAGTCATCATTAAAAGATGACGGAATCGTTATCTCAGGAATCGGAGGGATCAATGGAAAAAATCTCTCCGATGAAGAAGTATTGAGAAACAGTGAACTGACATTGTACAAAAGCAGCTACGGAGATTATCAGCTGGATCTGATGGGAAAAAGATATTATATATCAATGAAACCGATCCAGCTGTACAACCGAAATGCTCCTTTTTCAGATGAGCAGTGGGTTCTGCTGGGGGTTGTAGAAAACAATCAGCTGTTCTCTTTCTCAAGACATGTGCTTCGGATACTGATGTTTACCGTTTTAATGACTGTAGTGGTCGGTGTTCTCAGCAGCCTGATCGTCAGCCTCCGTCTGGCACGGCCTGTGCGGAAGCTTTCTTCGGAAGTTGCAGAAGCACAGAAAAATAACAGTACATCGCTGAAGTTTTCCAATACGGGAATCCGGGAGCTGGATCAGTTTGCAGGTGCGATCATGCAGCTGAACAAGGATATGGTAACAGTATCTACGAAATTTCTGCGCATTATGGAAATGGCCAGTGTGGAGCTTGGCGGATTTGAGGTCCGTACCGATATCAACAGCGTTTATGTGACAGATAATTTCTTTTCCATGCTTGGAATGGAACGTGATCCGGACGAAATTCTTGATGCGGACAGTTTTGTGAAGATCGTGAAAAATTTTGAAAGTGAATGTTCTTATACAACGGGCAGCGATAACGCAAAAGTATATTGTGTGAAGTATGATGACGGAGACGTCCGTTATGTCCGAATGGAGATCAACAAAGAGATAAACCGGTGTATTGGTCTTGTGGAAGATGTGACGAAAGTTACCAGAGAGCGTATGAGCATTGAATATGAGAGAGATTATGATACACTGACCGGACTTTACAACAGACGTGCTTTCCAGAGAGAAAGTGAGAAGTTGTTCCGCGAGCATCCGGAGAAGCTGAAACATGCGGCATTTGTGATGATCGATATGGATAATCTGAAATATACGAATGATAATTTCGGACATGATTTTGGTGACAGATACATTTACGAGGCTGGAAAAGGCTTTGCAGATTACACACCAAAAGGAACTATCTGTTCCAGAATCTCCGGTGATGAGTTCAATCTTCTTTTCTATGGTTACGACAGTCAGGATGAGATACGCAAGGTGATCGCTGAAGTAAAAGCTGCTATTGACAGGAAGTGTATAGTGCTTCCAAGCGGAAGAAAACTTAAGTTAAGCATTTCAGGCGGCATTTGTTGGTATCCGGAGAACACAAAAGATCTGAAACTGATGAAAAAATATGCAGATTTTGCAATGTATCAGGTTAAGCGTTCTGCGAAAGGCAATATTCAGGAGTTTGATCCGGATGTTTATAACAGGAATGCCAGTGAGGAACAGCAGAGAAAACAATTCCGGCAGCTGATCCGAAGAGAGGAACTTCGGTATTACTATCAGCCAATTGTATCTGCAGTTACCGGAAAAATCTATGCGCTCGAAGCACTGATGCATGTTGAGCTGCCAACACTGAAATTACCGGAAGATGTAGTAAGACTTGCCAAAGAAGAGAAGTGTCTCCATGAGCTCGAGCGGATTACGTTTTTCCGGGCGGCAGAAGGTTATGTTCAGCTGAGGGAGTGTGGTGATGTAAGGGGTGATGAACTTCTGTTTATCAAATCTATTGCCAGCGAGAGCATCAGTAATGATGAGTGCAGGGAATTTAACCGGAAATATGGTGATCTTCAGCTGCAGCTGGTTCTGGAGATCACAGAGCAGGAATCCTTGAACAAGAAAGCTCTTGAGAAGAAAAATATGCCGGGATTCCTTGGTGCTATTGCGTTGGATGATTATGGGAGTGGCTACAACAGTGAGAAGAGTCTGCTTGCTATTTCACCGCAGTATATTAAGGTGGATATGGCAATCATCCGGGATATTGATATAGATCCTGATAAACAGCAGATTGTAGTAAATATTGTAAATTATGCGCATCAGCGAGGAATGTATATCGTAGCAGAAGGTATCGAAACTTCGGCAGAGCTTGAGAAGGTTCTGGAGCTTGGAGTGGATCTGCTTCAGGGCTATTATCTGGCAAGGCCGGCAGCAGTGCCGGGAGAGATCAATTCCGAAGCAATAGAAATTATTAAGAACAGAAGTCGGGAAGTGTGATACTTCCCGGCTTTTTTATCTGTTTGACAATACATATTTATCCCATTTTTTCACATAATAACCATACAGATAAATAAACGTCTGCAGTAAATATAAAATTACTGTACAGCAGCAATCAGATAAAAAATGCAGGAGGAAAAAGACAAGATGAAAGCAACAGGAATTGTTCGCCGGATCGACGACCTGGGCCGGGTGGTGATCCCGAAAGAGATACGAAAGACTCTTAAGATCAAAGAAGGAACACCTTTGGAGATCTTTACAGACAGAGAAGGACAGATCATTCTGAAGAAATATTCTCCTATTGGTGAGCTGAATAATTTTGCCGAAGAATACGCGGAGGCACTGGTGCAGACAACCGGGCTGACAGCTTGTATCACAGACAGGGATGTAGTGGTGGCAGCGGCAGGAAGCGGAAGCAGGGAGCTTGATGGAAAAGAGATCAGCACAGAACTGGATGAGGTGATTTCCGGGAGGGAAGCACGGCTCATTAATGGGACCGACCGTGAAGATGTGTCGGTAACTCTCGGGCACAAGGACAGCTTTACCGGAAAAATGATCCAGCCGATCTTATGTGCAAGTGATGCCATAGGATCTGTGATACTTCTTGGAAAATCTGATAAGAACGTACTGGGCGAAAAAGAACGCGCGTTGGTAAAGACAGCTGCGAGTTTCCTGGGAAGACAGATGGAACAGTGAAATCCTTATGGCGGCGGAGCACATCTCTGTGGAAAGCTGTGATACTCTTCCAGAGTAAGATTGGTGATCGTCAGCCAGGACGCCAGCGGTTTTGTCACATAGCGGATGTGCCAGGGTTCGCAAGGCATGCCTGTGATCGCTTCTTTATTTTCAGGATATCGGAGAATAAAGCCATAGAGTGAAGCATTACGCTTCAGCCACTGTCCTTCTCTGGTGGAAGCAAATTTTTCGCACAGTTCCATATGGATGGCAGGACAGGAAACATCAAGGGCCAGCCCGCTCTGATGTTCGCTGGTACCTGGAGCAGCCACAAATCTGCTCCCTGTAAAAAGCTCCTTTTGTCTCTGGAAAGAGCGGTAGCCGGAGACTGCCCACAGATTCAGGCCGGACTTATGGCAGGCATGGAAGAGCTGGGAAGCCGCCTTTGCCGCCTGGTATTCCAGAAGCCGTTTTGAATCTCCCGGTGCAGCCTCAAAAGGCAGCCCGATATCAATAAGATGTTCTGGCACAAAAGCTTCCGGCAGCGGATGTTCCCTGCTGATCAGCCGGGTATAAAAATCTCTGTGCATAAAAACCCCCCTTTCCTTATCCATAAGCTTATGATAAGAAAAGGGGGTTTATGATTATTTTATCTTAGAGAGCTTTCTCACTCATTTCTTCCAGAAGAGCTTTTTTCATGTCGTAAAGTGACTGGGAAAGATCTACATATACTTTCTGCGGATTTACAAAACGTCTGGATTCATCCCAAAGAGTATTTTGCTCTTTCTTGCAGTAGTCACGGAGTTCCATGACAGATGGAGATGTGTAAACGCTCTTTCCACCTTTAATAACCGGAACAAGAAGCTCGCGGAGTTCGTAGGTTCCACCGAGAACTTTAGTCTTCTTCCAGGTGTCAACCGGGTCGAAGATGACCATGGTCTCTTCAGGATCAAATTTCTCATCTGCAAGGCAGATCAGGTCAGCTTTGATCTTGCCGGTTTTCTTGCTGTAGATACGGTATACAGTCTTGTTGCCGGGGTTGGTAACTTTCTCTGTGTTCTCGGAAAGTTTGATCTTCGGTACAAAGGTATCGCTGTCAGCGTCCTTTACTGCGGCAAGTTTATATACGCCGCCGAAAGCAGGATTGTCGTCTGCTGTGATCAGTTTCGTTCCAACACCCCAGGAATTGATCTTGGCATCCTGAGCTTTCAGGCTCTCGATCAGATACTCGTCAAGATCACTGGATGCGGAAATAGTAGCATCATCAAAACCTGCAGCTGCAAGCATCTTATAAGCTTTCTTGGAAAGGTATGCCAGGTCTCCGCTGTCGATGCGGATTCCGTAATTCTTCAGCTGGATGCCTTCCTCACGCATCTCTTCGAATACGCGGATAGCATTTGGCACACCGGATTTCAGCACATCGTAGGTGTCTACCAGAAGTGTGCAGGAATTAGGATAAAGTTTCGCATATGTCTTGAATGCTGTGTACTCATCCGGGAAGCTCATGATCCAGGAATGAGCATGTGTTCCAAGTACAGGAACATCAAACATCTGGCCTGTCAGTACATTGGAAGTACCGGCACATCCGCCGATTATTGCAGCTCTGGCACCAAAGATACCGGCATCAGGACCCTGTGCACGACGAAGACCGAATTCCATGATCGGCTCACCCTTGGCTGCGTGGCATACACGTGCGGCCTTGGTAGCAATCAGGCTCTGGTGGTTCATGATGTTTAAGATAGCAGTCTCAACAAGCTGAGCCTCCATGATCGGCGCGATAACCTTGACCATAGGCTCTCTCGGGAAGATTACGGTTCCTTCCGGGATCGCGTAGATATCACCGGTAAACTTGAAGCTGCTTAAATACTCAAGAAAATCTTCTTCAAAAATCCCAAGGCTTCGCAGATAGGTAATGTCTTCTTCTGTAAAACGAAGGTTTTCGATATATTCGATCATCTGCTCCAGTCCGGCACAGATGGCGAAACCACCGCCGTTTGGATTATTGCGGTAAAACATATCGAAGATTACGGTCTGGTTGGTCGGGTTTTTGAAATATCCCTGCATCATGGTAAGCTCATAGAGGTCCGTGAGCAGGGTAAGGTTATTTGCTCGCATATTATTCTCCTTTGGATGCCTCCGGATATTGTGACCGGAGGGGAATACACGGTAGTTTCCGTTCTTTTTAATTATAAGGCTTATTATACCACAAAGGAGTGGATTGTAAATTTTTTTTTAAGTCAGAGGGGGTATTTTAAATTCCGGAAAGCCGCATAAAATAAGGCTTTCCGGCATTTTGGAAAAGTTTTTTTGAGAAAAAATAAAAAAAATTGAAAAAAGGGGTTGCAATTTTAAAAAACCTGTTATATAATATCATTCGTCGCAAGCGATAAGGCAAGCGAAAAACAAACACATAGGGCTATCGCCAAACGGTAAGGCAACGGACTCTGACTCCGTCAGTTCAAGGTTCGAATCCTTGTAGCCCTGCTTCTTAAGCACCTCGAATGAGAGGTGCTTTTTTTGTGCTTGCGTATAAAGCCCTTTTTGATCAGCAGGGAGGATACGCAGATGATCAATGATCCGAGAATAAAAAAGTACTTTACGGTGGAGATTACAATTCGGAACAGTGACCGGAAGAAATATGGGAAGAGGATATTCTGACAGGAAATGTTTATGATGCGTCTGTCAGCAATTATGTCAAAAAACAAGTGCGTTTCCTCATGCCAAGTGGTACAATAAAGACAGGTAATTGTAAAAAGATTATCTTTTTCATAAGTGTACAGCAAAGCGGAATGTGAATATCCGCTCTGTGTTACGGATATTGCAATTGGAGGAATGAAAGAAAACAATATGAGTTACAGTTTTGAAAGCCGTGTAAGGTTCAGCGAGATCGGAGAAAATGGCTGCCTGGATCTGCCTGGTGTTCTGGATTATTTTCAGGACTGCTGTACATTCGAGTCAGAGAAGACGGGGCTTGGGATGGAAGTGTTGAAGGTGCAGAAACGTGCCTGGGTGCTTTCAGCGTGGCAGGTAGTAGTGAAGAGATATCCGAAACTAGGTGAAAATATAAAAGTAATAACTATTCCCTATGGATTCCGTGGCTTTATCGGAATGCGTAATTTTATCCTGGAGACAGCAGGGGGTGAGAAGCTGGCCTGGGCGAATTCCTACTGGTCTTTTATCAATACAGAAACAGGAGTTCCTGAGAAGCTGACACCGACAGATACAGAGCCCTATGATCTGGGAGATAAAATCGATATGGATTACGCACCGAGGAAGATCGCACTTCCAAAGGAACGGGAGAAGCAGAAGACTTTTGCAGTGCAGAAGCATCATCTGGATACCAACCATCATGTAAACAACTGTCAGTATATCCGGATGGCGGCTGATTATCTTCCGGAAAGGTTCAGAGTCAGCCAGCTTCGGGTGGAATATAAGAGACAGGCTGTGCTTGGAAATGTGATCGTGCCGGAAGTGTATGCAGCAGATAGGAAAGTAACCGTTATACTCAGTGCAGTGGATGGTGAGCCTTATGCAGTTGTTGAATTTACAGAATAAATTTTGTTTTGAGATATTGTTAATGTTATGCAGTAATTGAGGACACTTTTATTTGAACAATGAGGAAAAATATCGAAGCAGATTTAGAAACTCTGCTTTAAAAAGGGGGAAACGCTATGCTGGAAAAATTAAAAGAGGAAGTTTATAAGGCAAATATGGATCTGCCGAAATATGGGCTTGTAACCTTTACATGGGGAAATGTCAGCGGTATTGACAGAGAGAAAGGTCTTTTTGTTATCAAACCAAGTGGTGTTGAGTACGATAAACTGACGCCGGAAGATATGGTAGTTGTGGACCTGGACGGAAACAAGGTTGAGGGCAAATATAATCCGTCTTCCGATACACCGACACACGCAGTTCTTTACCGTGCATTTTCGAAGATCGGCGGTATCGTGCATACTCATTCATCCTGGGCTACAAGCTGGGCACAGGCAGGAAGATCTATTCCCTGCTACGGAACTACCCATGCAGATTATATTTACGGTGAAGTTCCATGCGTGCGCAACCTGACCAAACGTGAGATCGAAGAAGCATATGAGAAGAACACAGGAGTTCTTATTGCAGATTATTTCAAGAGCAGAGATTACGAAGCAGTACCTGCAGTTCTCTGCAAAAACCATGGACCTTTTACCTGGGGAAAGGATGCTCATGAGGCTGTCCACAATGCAGTTGTTCTCGAGGAAGTTGCCAAGATGGCATCTCGCTGTGAGCTGATTAATCCGGATGTGAAACCTGCACCGCAGGAGCTTCAGGATAAGCATTATTACAGAAAACATGGTGCAAATGCTTACTACGGACAGATCAATAACGAGGACTGACCGATAAAATAATAAAATATTCAGGAATGCCGCGGATAAAACTGCGGCATTTTTTGCTGTCTGTCTCTAATGTTAGCGAATTTTGTCAAAAAATGCCGAAAAAGTGGCTTTTAAATGATAATTAACTTGAGAAATAATTAACGCTTGCTATTTATGTCGGAAACTGCTACAGTATAAAGAAAAAAGACGGCTGTTGCTTTTTGCGGAAAGAACAGCCACGGATAAGAAGATAGAGGCGCGGATTTTATCAGTACTTACGGACATGAAGCCCTGGCAGGCTGTCCATGAAGAAAGGAAAATCCGCCGAAGTGCTCTGAACAGCCAGAGGGCAGGGCACTGGGACGACGCAGAATATGCGGCGTACTGTCACGGGTGTGGAGCGCTATCTGATAAGTTAAATAAGGATTATTTAACCGGAGGTGTTCTAAGAAGAGACAGCCTCCGTTTTTTTGTCCCCGAAAAGGGAGGAGAAAAATGAGTAAAAAAGCAGGAACAGCATTGTCTCTTATGGCAATGGTATTCATGGGTGCGCTGGCGAGCCCCCTGACTGTGCTGGCTGCAGATGCGGAGGAGACTTATCAGCCTGCTCTGTACGCAACGATCTGGGCACTGCTTCCGCCTCTGGTAGCGATCATCCTTGCGCTGATCACAAAAGAGGTATACAGCTCTCTGTTTGTGGGCATTGTAGTAGGAGCATTGCTTTATTCCGGGTTTAAATTCGAAGGAACTGTAACACAGATTTTTGAGGGAGGAATCATCAAGGTTCTTTCTGACAGCTACAATGTAGGTATCCTGATCTTTTTGGTAATCCTGGGATCAGTGGTGTGTATGATGAACAAGGCCGGCGGCTCCGCCGCATTCGGAAGATGGGCCAGCCAGAAGATCCATACACGTGTAGGTGCCGAGCTGGCAGCGATTATTCTTGGTATCCTGATCTTTATTGATGACTATTTCAACTGCCTGACAGTAGGAAGCGTTATGCGTCCTGTAACAGACAGACATCACGTATCCAGAGCGAAATTCGCATACCTGATCGATGCAACAGCTGCTCCGGTATGTATTATCGCACCGATCTCATCCTGGGCTGCAGCAGTCAGCGGATTCGTAGAAGGACAGGACGGACTTGCGATTTTTGTAAGAACGATCCCGTATAACTTTTATGCGATTCTTACTATTGTAATGATGGTGGGCATGGTACTGATGAAAACAGAATTCGGTGCTATGAAAACACATGAGATCAACGCTCTGAACGGAGATCTTTATACAACATCTGCAAGACCTTATGAGAATGCAACAGATGATGAAGCACCAAATCCCCGCGGAAAAGTGATCGATCTTGTGGTTCCGATCGTTGTGCTTGTTATCTGCTGTGTCATCAGCATGATCTATACAGGAGGATTTTTCAGCGGAACAGATTTTGTCACTGCATTTTCACAGAGTGATGCTTCCACAGGTCTTGCAATGGGAAGTGCTTTTGGACTTGTGTTTGCGATCATTTTCTACATGGTTCGCCGTGTCATCAATTTCAGAGATTGTATGGCCTGTATCCCGGATGGTTTCAAAGCCATGGTACCGGCCATCATGATCCTGACTTTTGCATGGACACTGAAAGCTATGACAGATTCACTTGGCGCAGCTGTATTCGTAGAAGAGTCTATGCGTTCTGTTGCCGGTGGTATTGAGGTTATCCTTCCGGCGATCATCTTCCTGGTTGGATGCGGACTTGCTTTTGCAACAGGTACTTCCTGGGGAACATTTGGAATCCTGATCCCGATCGTTGTTGCAGTATTTGAGAAATCCAGTCCTGAGATGATGATCATTTCCATGTCAGCCTGTATGGCAGGTGCAGTTTGCGGAGATCACTGCTCACCGATTTCCGATACAACGATCATGGCTTCCGCCGGAGCTCAGTGTGATCATGTGACACATGTTTCCACACAGCTTCCATATGCGATCGTGGCTGCAGCAGTATCTTTTGTGACTTATATTGTAGCCGGTTTTGTAAAAACTGCATGGATCGCACTTCCGGTCGGAATCGTGCTGATGCTGATAGTACTTTTTGTCATAAAGATGATAAACCCGATGCCGGTTGAGAAAACCACAGAATAAAATAACAGGCTAATACGGACGTCAGATATCCGTATGAACGGCGGATAAAAGGCAGTGACGGAAAGAAATTTCCGAAGCTGCTTTTTTTGTGCTTTCTATAATAATTCTCTTATGTTATAATGCAGGACAGACAGTAGTGTTGATTATCATATATATTCATTTAAGGAACAGGAGAAACAATGATCGAATTAGGAAAAAAACAGAAACTGCTGGTTGTAAAAACCGTAGATTTCGGAATATATCTTGGAGAAGACAGAAATGCTCCTCAGAACGAGAGAGTGCTTCTTCCGTCCAAACAGGTGCCGGAGGGAACTAAGGCGGGCGATGAGCTGGAAGTTTTTATTTATAAAGATTCTCAGGACAGACTGATCGCCACAACAAGAGAGCCGATGCTCCAGGTTGGACAGACAGCTGTTCTCAAGGTGAAACAGGTCACAAGAATCGGAGCATTCCTCGACTGGGGACTGGAGAAGGATCTTCTTCTTCCGTACCATGAGCAGACCAACAGGGTTCGCGAGGGTGAGGAGTGTCTGGTGGCTCTTTATGTTGATAAGAGCAGCAGACTTTGTGCTACTATGAAAGTGTACCATTATCTTTCTACAAGAACTCCATATGGACCTGGAGATATGGTGAAGGGCCGGGTCTATGAAATCAGTGGAAACTTTGGCGTTTTTGTTGCGATAGATGATAAATATTCCGCACTGATCCCTGCAAGAGAGGCAACCGGTAAATACAGACCGGGAACAGTTCTTGATCTTCGTGTTACTGAAGTGAAGGAAGATGGTAAGATGAATGTCAGCGACCGCCAGAAGGCTTACATCCAGATCAACGAGGATGCAGAGAGCGTACTCAGTGTGATCGAGGAATTTGCAGGCGTGCTTCCTTTTGATGACCATGCTTCACCGGAAGTTATCAAGAGAGAGTTTGGCCTGAGCAAGAATGCGTTCAAGCGCGCAGTTGGCCATCTGATGAAAGAAGGCAAGGTAGAGATCCGCGACAAGAGGATCTATATTAAAAAATAACAAGGTGTTGACCGGCTCCGGATCAGACACGCTCCGGCACGTTCCGAGATAAAGTGCAGGGCGGGTAGGATGCGGAGCTTTTTTTCACAATAAGGAGAGAAAATTTGGAGTTTACACATTTGCATGTCCATACAGAATACAGTCTTCTGGATGGCTCCAACAAAATTAAAGAATACGTGGCCAGGGTGAAGGAACTGGGAATGGACAGCGCGGCGATCACAGACCACGGCGTTATGTATGGTGTGATCGATTTTTACAGGGCTGCCAGAGAAGCCGGAATCAATCCGATCCTGGGCTGCGAGGTTTATGTGGCTCCCGGATCACGTTTTGACAGGGAGGTAGGAAGCGGAGATGACCGTTATTACCATCTTGTGCTTCTGGCTGAGAACAACCAGGGCTACAGTAACCTGATGAAGATCGTATCCAGGGCATTTGTGGAAGGTTTTTATTATAAGCCTCGTGTAGATCTTGAGCTTCTGGAAAAATATCACGAGGGAATCATTGCATTAAGTGCCTGCCTGGCCGGAGAAGTAGCCCGTTACCTTGCACGGGGTATGTACGAGGATGCGAAGGTCGCAGCCCTGCGTTATCAGGATATTTTTGGAAAAGGGAATTTTTTTCTGGAGCTGCAGGATCATGGAATTCCGGAGCAGCAGACTGTAAACCAGCAGCTTCTCCGCATGCACAGAGAGACAGGCATTGATCTGGTTGCTACCAATGATGTGCATTACACCATGGCTGAGGATGCGGAGCCCCATGACGTGCTTCTTTGCCTGCAGACACAGAAGAAACTTACAGATGAGAACAGAATGCGCTATGAGGGCGGTCAGTATTACGTGAAATCTCCGGAAGAGATGGCAAGACTTTTTCCATATGCTCTGGAAGCTCTGGAAAATACCCATAAGATAGCCGAGAGATGTCATGTGGAGATCGAATTCGGTGTGACCAAGCTGCCGAAATATGATGTGCCGGACGGGCTTACATCCTGGGAATATCTGAACAAGCTTTGCCATGAGGGACTGGAACAACGGTACCAGCCGGTAACAGAGGAACTGAAGAAGCGTCTGGATTATGAGCTCACTACCATTAAAAATATGGGATATGTGGATTATTTTCTCATTGTGTGGGATTTCATTAAATATGCCCGGGATAATGACATTATGGTTGGCCCTGGCCGAGGCTCTGCCGCAGGAAGCCTGGTTGCCTACACACTTGGGATTACTCAGCTGGATCCTATCCGTTATGACCTGCTGTTTGAGCGTTTTCTGAATCCGGAACGAGTATCCATGCCTGATATTGATGTTGACTTCTGCTTCGAACGAAGACAGGAGGTTATCGATTATGTAAGACGGAAATACGGCGATGACTGCGTGGTTCAGATCGTTACTTTTGGTACGCTGGCAGCGAGAGGTGTTATCCGCGATGTCGGCCGTGTTCTGGATATGCCTTATGCACAGGTGGATACCATTGCAAAGATGATCCCGCAGGAGCTTAATATCACGATAGATAAGGCGCTGGGGATGAATCCGGAATTTCGTAAAGCTTATGAGGAACAGGAAGATATCCATCGTCTGATCGATCTTGCAAAGCGGCTGGAGGGTCTTCCAAGGCATACTTCCATGCATGCGGCGGGTGTTGTGATCAGCCAGAAGGATGTTTCTGAATATGTGCCGCTTTCCAGGGCACAGGACGGTTCCATTGTCACTCAGTTTACCATGACAACTTTGGAAGAGCTTGGTCTTCTGAAAATGGATTTTCTGGGTCTCCGGACACTGACAGTTATCCAGAATGCAGTAAAAATGGTGGAAAAAGACACGGGTACTCTTCTGGATATGCAGAAGATCGATTATAACGATAAAAAAGTACTGGATTCCCTTGGAACCGGACGTTCTGACGGTGTGTTCCAGCTTGAGAGTGCGGGTATGAAAAACTTCATGAAGGAGCTGAAACCCCAGAGTCTTGAGGATGTGATCGCAGGAATTTCGCTGTACCGTCCGGGGCCTATGGATTTTATTCCTCAGTATATCAGAGGAAAGAACCGCCCGGATACCATCCGTTACGATTGTCCGCAGATGGAGCCGATCCTGAAGCCGACTTATGGATGTATTGTGTATCAGGAGCAGGTTATGCAGATCGTCCGGGATCTTGCCGGATATACTCTTGGACGAAGTGACCTTGTGCGTCGTGCCATGTCAAAGAAAAAAGCTTCTGTCATGGCAAAAGAGCGTCAGAATTTTGTTTACGGTAACGTGGAAGAAGGGGTTCCGGGATGTATTGCCAATGGAATCTCCGAGGAGATCGCGAATAAAATCTACGATGAGATGACGGATTTTGCCAAGTATGCATTTAATAAATCCCATGCAGCAGCTTATGCGGTAGTTTCCTATCAGACTGCGTATCTGAAATATTATTATCCGGTAGAATTTATGGCTGCGCTGATGACATCCGTTGTAGAAATGCCAAACAAGGTTGCAGAGTATATTTCTGTCTGCCGTCAGATGGGAATCCAGATCCTGCCACCGGATATTAACCGTGGTATGTATGGTTTTTCTGTCGATAATGGTGCTATCCGCTACGCACTTTCTGCGATCAAGAGTATCGGCCGTCCGGTTATTGAAGGAATCGTGAGGGAGCGTGAAGAACATGGTGAGTATACATCACTGAAAAATTTTGTGGAGCGTAATATTGTTCAGCTGAACAAGCGTGTTGTGGAGAATCTGATCAAGGCCGGAGCGATGGATTGTCTGGAAGGGAACCGCAGACAGAAAATGACGGTATACATGCAGATCATTGATAGCATTAATCAGGAAAAGAAGCACACTATGGCAGGCCAGATGAGCCTTTTTGATATTGTGCCGGAGGAAGATAAGAAAGAATTCGAGATCCGTATGCCACATGCTGCTGAGTATCCTGATGATGTGATCCTCACTTTTGAAAAAGAAGTTCTGGGAATTTATTTAAGCGGTCATCCTCTGGAACGTTACCGCAGTATGCTGGAGAAAATGATCACTGCCAAAACTTCAGATTTTCAGCCGGATGATGAAACCGGAATCCCGGAAGTTTACGACAACCAGAATGTGATCGTTGGTGGAATGATCACGGATAAAACTATAAAATATACAAAGAATAACAAGGTAATGGCATTCCTTACACTGGAAGATCTGGTAGGGACTGTGGAGATCGTAGTTTTCCCGCGTGATTACGAAAAATGTCAGATGTTCATCAATGAAGAAGCGAAGCTTTTTGTTCAGGGAAGAGTGTCTGCAGAGGACGATAAAGCCAGCAAGCTTATCCTGGAAAAAGTCCGCTCTTTTGATGATGTACCACGTGAAGTGTGGATCCAGTTTGACAGCAGAGCAGATTACGCAAAAGCAGAAACCGGCCTAGTGGATGATCTGATGGAATCAAAAGGAAACAGCACAGTAGTCATCTACCTGAAAGATGTTAAGGCCATGAAGAAACTTCCACCTTCATATCAGGTCCATATTGAGGATTCCTGGCTTGATAAAATGTGTGAAAAATATGGAAGTTCCAATGTTAAAATTGTGGAGAGAGTATTGAAAAACTTATAAAAATGCTATAAACTATATCCGAATATGTGTATTACAATAGGTTGTTTCATAAGATGGAGGATAACAATATGGCAGAGAACAAAATCAAAACGATCGGCGTTTTGACCAGTGGCGGTGATGCCCCTGGAATGAATGCTGCAATCCGTGCTGTTGTCAGAAGAGGATTAAGCAGCGGACTGAACGTAAAGGGAATCTATAAAGGATACAGCGGTCTCTTAAATGAAGAGATCAGGGACATGACAGCAAAAGATGTTTCCGATACGATTGAACGAGGCGGAACAATTCTTTACACTGCCAGATGTGCAGAGATGAGAACAGAGGAAGGACAGCAGCAGGCTGCAGAAATCTGCAGAAAACATGGAATCGACGGCCTTGTTGTTATCGGTGGAGATGGTTCCTTCGCAGGTGCTCAGAAACTTGCGAACCTTGGAATCAATACCATTGGTCTGCCGGGAACTATCGACCTTGATATCGCATGTACTGAGTATACGATTGGTTTCGATACAGCTGTAAACACAGCTATGGAAGCTATTGATAAAGTACGTGATACGTCTACATCCCATGAGAGATGCAGTATCATTGAGGTTATGGGACGTAACGCCGGATACCTTGCTGTATGGTGCGGTATCGCCAACGGTGCTGAGGATATCCTGATCCCGGAGAAATATGATTATGACGAGCAGAAGCTTATTGACAATATCGTTGAGAGCCGTAAGAAAGGTAAAAAACACCACATTATCGTAAATGCTGAGGGTATCGGTCATTCAGAAGCCATGGCTAAACGTATCGAGGCTGCAACAGGTATCGAGACACGAGCTACTATTCTTGGCCACATGCAGCGTGGTGGAAGCCCGACATGTAAGGACCGTGTATACGCGTCTATGATGGGAGCTCTTGCAGTAGACCTTCTTGTTGCCGGAAAACGCAGCCGTGTAGTAGGATACCGCCACGGTGAGTTTGTCGATTTTGACATCAATGAGGCTCTTGCAATGCAGAAGAATGTAGACTCCTACATGTGGGAGGTTTGTAATTCACTTTCTCATAATTACAGAAAATAATATTTATGAACTTAAAAAAAGTTTCAGACGGATTGCATAAACTGAATACGTCACAAATAATTGCCCTCGGCTTTGCGGGGGTGATTTTTGTAGGCGGACTTATTTTGTGGCTGCCGTTCTGCAGTGCACCCGGGCAGGCTGTTACCTTCCCGGATGCTGTTTTTACAGCGGCAACCAGTGTATGTGTAACAGGTCTTACTACAGTTGTTATGGCAACTCAGTGGAGCTGCATTGGAAAAATTGTTATACTGTGTCTGATACAGATCGGTGGAATCGGATTAATTGCGCTGGCTAATATGATATTTATCAGTCTCCGCAGAAAAATTTCTCTTAAAAACCGCCGGATCATTAAAGAATCCTATAACCTGGATGAGATGGGCGGTGTGGTTTCGGTCATGCGGAGTGTAGTAAAATGTGTATTCCTGGCAGAAGGAATCGGTGCGGTTCTGTATGCAATCTGCTTTGTGCCGGAATTCGGATGGAAAAAAGGTATGACTCATGCAGTGTTTCTGGCAATATCTGCATTCTGCAATGCAGGAATCGACCTTTTCGGAGAAACAAGTCTTGCTGCTTATGTGAGCAGCCCACTGGTGAATCTTACGACGATCGGACTGATCATTGTTTCAGGACTTGGATTTATTGTATGGTGGGATCTCTGGGATAAATTCCGTAAGATCATAAAGAAAGAACTTTCCCCGGGGAGATTTTTTCGGGTGCTGCGCCTTCAGAGCAAACTGGTCCTTACCATGACTGGGATACTGGTATTTGCAGGAGCACTGCTTGTATTTATCTTTGAATCCGGAAATCCGCTTACACTGGCAGACAAGCCACTTGGAACAAAGATCATGGCATCTTTTTTCCAGTCAGTGACAACACGTACAGCTGGATTTTATACGATAGATCAGTCACAGCTGTCCACACCGACAGTGATCATCTCTCTGCTGTGGATGTTTACCGGTGGTTCTCCTATGGGAACAGCAGGTGGTGTGAAGACAACGACTATCGCGGTTCTGATCCTTTCCATTGTAGCGTACCTTCAGGGAAAAAAAGACGTGGAAGTTTACGGTCGGAGGATTCGCGAGAGCTATCTCCGTTCAGCAATGGTTGTTGCCGGAACCAGTTTGCTGATACTTTTTACTATGTCGGTTCTTTTATCAGCAGCAATGCCGGAAGCAGATCTGGCAGATATTTTATATGAAATCACTTCCGCAGAGGCAACAGTAGGACTTTCCAGAGGACTGACACCGCAGTTAAATGTGACAGGTAAATGGATCGTGATCCTCACTATGTATCTGGGGCGTATCGGACCGCTGACTCTGGGAACAGCAGTTGTGTTAAAAGTGCGCAACAGGCCGGGAACTACTACCCATCTGGGAGAAGAAGATATTATGATCGGTTAAACAGGAGAAAAGAATGAAGAATAAATCATTTGCTGTGATAGGTCTGGGACAGTTCGGAATGACTCTTGCAGTGACACTTGCTGAGTCAGACTGTGACGTTCTTGCCATTGACGACAAAGAAGAAAATATTGAAGAAATTTCCGAAAAAGTAACCTACGCGGTGAAAGCGGATGTACGTGAGCCGGGGATCCTCAAGGCACTGGGCGTTCAGAACGTGGATGTGGCGATCATTGCAGTTGCCGAGAACCTGGAGGCCAGTATTTCTGCAACAATGCAGGCCAAGGATCTGGGAGTTCCTTTTGTAGTAGCGAAGAGCATGAATTCCCTTCATGGACGCATTCTTGATAAAATCGGTGCAGATAAAATTATCTACCCGGAACAGTCCATGGGGCTGCGTGTGGCCAGAAATCTTCTGTCCGGCGGATATCTGGATGTGTTTGAACTTTCCTCGGAATTCAGCATAGCAGAGTTTGCCATTCCGGAATCCTGGATCGGAAAAAGCCTCGTAGAGCTTAATGTCAGGGAGCGTTTTCATATCAATATTATCGGTATCAAACAGGGTGAGAATGTTACTGTGGATCTGAAACCTTCCGAAGCGCTTCCAGAGCATTGTTCCGTAATCGCCATTGGAAAGAATAAAGATCTGAACGCAAGCTCTGAGGGACTGCGTTCGTAAGCAGGCAGCAAAATGAAATGTGAAAATCTGCTTTGCCCGGAATCGGCATTTATGCAGGAAAAACGGATAAGCAGAAATGGAGAAATATAAACATGATAACCAGCGTATCAAATGCAAAAATAAAAAATGTCATGCAGCTGAACCAGAAGGCGAAAGCCAGAAGAGAGCAGGGACTTTTTGCGGCAGAAGGCAGAAAGATGTTTCTGGAAGCACCGGAAGAATGGGTTTCCCAGGTGTTTGTCTCAGAGAGCTTTTCCCAGGATGGAGAGCTGATGGCACAGGTGGAGAAATATCCGTACGAGATCGTAAAGGATTCCGTATTCCGTCAGATGTGTGACACCAAGACACCACAGGGAATTCTGACTGTTCTGAAGCTTCCGACCTGGAGCGAAGACGATGTACTTGCAGGCGGAAATCCACTTGTGATGGTTCTCGAAGATCTGCAGGATCCGGGAAATGCAGGAACCATTCTTCGAACCGGTGAAGGCGCAGGAGTCAGCGGCGTTTTTCTCACAAAAACATGCGTGGATATCACCAATCCAAAAGTGATCCGTTCCACTATGGGATCCATTTACAGAATGCCTTTCCTATATGTGGAAGATGTGGTATCATTAGAAAAGAAGCTGAAAGAAAAAGGAATCCGCAGTTTTGCAGCTCATCTGAAAGGTGAGAACTCCTACGATCAGGAATCTTATAAAGGCGGCACAGCGTTTTTTATCGGAAACGAGGGAAAAGGCCTGACAGACCAGGCGGCAGAAGCAGCAGACTGTCTCATCCGGATCCCGATGTGCGGCAAGGTAGAATCCCTGAATGCTGCCATGGCATCGGGAATCCTGATGTATGAAGCTGCAAGACAGAGAAGAGAATAATTTTTTCAAAAAAGAGAGGAGGGGTTTTATGACACCTTTAGTCTGGCTTGGAATACTGGCAATTTTACTGGTAATTGAGGCGATCACAGTAGGACTTACCACTGTCTGGTTTGCAGGCGGTGCTCTTATTGCGTGCATTGCATCGTGGCTTGGCGGGGGAATTGTTGTACAGCTCCTTTTATTTTTCGGAGTTTCCGTGGTGCTTCTGATCTTTACCAGACCTCTGGCGGTCCGCTACATGAACAAGGGCGTGGAGAAGACCAATGCAGAGAGCCTTCTGGGAAAAAGAGCTGTAGTCATACAGCAGATCAACAACCTGGCCCAGACCGGGCAGGTACGGATCAATGATATCGAATGGACTGCCCGTGCGACTGATGATTCAGTTCAGATCCCGGCAGGTGCAGTTGTCGAGATCGAAGAGATCCGCGGCGTGAAGCTGATCGTAAAAGAACTTAGCAAGGAGGGCTAAAATTATGGGTGGAATTATTGTTTTGCTTGTAGTCATTGTTCTTGTTCTGTGGATACTGGCATCCTGCATCCGTATCGTACCGCAGGCCTACGCAGTGGTACTGGAAAGACTTGGTGCTTACAAGGCTACATGGGGAACAGGTATCCATTTCAAGGTTCCGTTTATTGAGCGCGTTGCAAGAAGAGTGAACCTGAAAGAGCAGGTTGTGGATTTCCCACCGCAGCCGGTGATCACAAAAGATAACGTAACCATGCAGATCGACACTGTAGTATTTTTCCAGATTACAGATCCGAAGCTTTATGCATATGGCGTTGAGAATCCGATCATGGCGATCGAGAATCTTTCCGCTACCACACTTCGTAACATCATCGGTGATATGGAGCTGGATGAGACACTGACATCCCGTGAGGTAATCAATACCAGAATGAGAGCTTCCCTTGATGAAGCTACAGATCCATGGGGAATCAAGGTCAACCGTGTTGAGCTTAAGAACATCATTCCTCCGGCCGCGATCCAGGATGCCATGGAGAAACAGATGAAAGCTGAGCGTGAGAGACGAGAGGCTATCCTGAAAGCAGAAGGTGAGAAGCGTTCTACTATCCTTGTGGCAGAAGGAAAGAAACAATCTGCGATCCTTGACGCGGAGGCTGAGAAACAGGCGGCTATCCTTCATGCTGAAGCACAGAAGGAGCGTATGATAAAAGAAGCAGAAGGTCAGGCACAGGCAGTTCTCAAAGTACAGCAGGCAACTGCAGAGGGACTCCGCATGATAAAAGAAGCAGGTGCAGATGAGTCTGTTCTTACATTGAAAAGCCTGGAGGCACTTACAAAAGTTGCCGACGGCAAAGCAACGAAGATCATCATTCCGTCCGAGATACAGGGCATTGCAGGGCTGGCAACATCCCTGAAGGAAATTATGACAGATAAACCGGCAGAGCAGAAATAAATCTGCAGCCGTGAGGAGGATATATTATGAATCTTAAAGGAAGAAATTTCCTGACACTGAAAGACTTTACACCGGAAGAGATCCTTTACATGATAGATCTTGCAGAAAATCTTAAAGCCAAGAAAAAAGCCGGAGAGCTTCATGAGTATTACAGAGGCAAGAACATTGCCCTGATTTTTGAAAAAACAAGTACGAGAACACGATGTTCTTTCGAGGTAGCTGCTCATGATCTTGGAATGGGTTCCACTTACCTTGATCCGACAGGTTCCCAGATCGGAAAAAAAGAGAGCATCGCTGACACAGCAAGAGTTCTTGGAAGAATGTATGAGGGAATCGAGTATCGTGGATTCGGCCAGGATATTGTTGAAGAACTTGCGAAACATGCAGGTGTTCCGGTATGGAATGGTCTGACAAATGAGTATCATCCGACACAGATGCTTGCAGATATGCTGACAGTACGTGAGCATTTCGGCAAACTGAAAGGTCTGAAACTTGTATACATGGGTGATGCCCGCTACAACATGGGTAATTCCCTGATGATCGTATGCTCCAAACTTGGTCTTGATTTCGTGGCATGTACCAACAAAAAATACTTCCCGAATGACGAGCTTGTAGCTCAGTGCCAGCAGTGGGCAAAAGAAGCAGGTTCTACCATCACTCTTACAGAAGATGTTGAGGCCGGAACAAAAGATGCAGATATTGTTTACACAGATGTATGGGTATCCATGGGCGAGCCTGACGAAGTATGGACAGAGCGTATCCATGACCTGACACCATACAAAGTTACCAGACATGTAATGGAGAATGCAGGGGAGAAAGCAATCTTCCTTCATTGTCTGCCGGCATTCCATGACCTTAAGACAAAGATCGGCAAAGAGATGGGCGAACGTTTTAACCTTACAGACATGGAGGTTACAGATGAGGTATTCGAGTCTCCGCAGTCTAAGGTATTTGACGAAGCTGAGAACCGTATGCACACAATCAAAGCTGTGATCGTTGCAACATTGGGAGAGCCGGAGAAATAATGTCAGACTTATTTAATGAAGAAATAATTTCACAGGCAACACATACAAAATGGGCGGGCAAAACCGTCCATTTTGCAAGAGAAATTGATTCCACCAATCTCTGGGGAAAACGTGCCTGGAAAGAAGAAGGCGCAAAACATGGTGAGCTTTTTGTGGCAGAATATCAGTCCGCAGGACGCGGACGTTTCACAAGACGCTGGAGTGCACCACCGGACAGTGCAATAACCATGAGCATTCTCATCTGTCCGGAATTTTCCCCGATGAAAGCTCCGATGATGACCCTTGTTATGGGACTTTCCGTTGCGCAGGCAGTGGCAGATCTCGGGCTTGATGTGGGAATTAAATGGCCCAATGACGTAGTTGTTTCCCGCAAAAAGATCTGCGGTATCTTAACAGAGATGACCATGAAGCAGGACAAGATCGGCTGTGCTGTCATTGGTGTCGGGATCAATGTAAATATGGACAGCTTTCCGGAAGAGACGGCTGATAAGGCAACTTCGCTGTATCTGGAAAGCGGACATGTTTTTGACAGGGCTGAAGTAGTCGGGCTTGTGATGAAGCATTTCGAAGAAAATTACGAGAAATTTGTACAGACAGAAGATCTGTCAGAGCTGAAGGCAGATTATGAGAAGCTGCTGGCAAACCTGAACCAGCCGGTACGTGTACTGAATCAGAATGATCCATATGAGGGAATTGCGCGGGGAATCAACGCAGGTGGCGAGCTTCTTGTGGAACGTGCAGATGGAAACATTGAGGAAGTAAATTCCGGGGAAGTTTCTGTGCGCGGATTGTACAGCTATGTATAAAACCGGATTATAATACAGATGAGAGATGCAGGACTGTGCAGAGTGATGTTGAAATTGCTGTCAGTTACAGCTTCATCAGAAACGGCAGATAGCTGTGTTCGGAGTGACAGAAGTAAACGCTTTCGGACAGTAATTGTATTTAATGAGTAGAGGAGATTTTATGTATCAGGATAACATTGTGCTCTGCGGAGCAAGCTCTTATGAGCAGAAATATTATTTTAACCAGGATTTTGCATCCCTTCCGGACGCAGTAAAGCAGGAGCTGCAGATCATGTGTGTGCTTTTTACAGAGGATGTAGGCGGAATCCTGACGCTGGAATATGATGAGAACGGAAATCTGCAGTTCAAGACAGAGGCACTGGAGGCAGACGGCCGTTTTGATGAGATCGGAAGCGCACTGAAGATCAAAGAGATCCAGCGCAGCAAGAAAGATCTTCTGGAATCCCTGGAAATGTATTATAAAGTATTTTTCCTCGGGGATATCCCGGATGAGGAACTTAAGAAAAAAGCAGATGCAGTTGAGGACTGATCCATGAAGATGCAGTGGAAGATCGGAAATGTGGAGATGGAGAATCCTTTTGTGCTTGCACCAATGGCAGGGGTGACAGATCTGGCATTCCGAAAACTTTGCAAGGAGCAGGGAGCAGGACTGATTTGCATGGAAATGGTCAGTGCAAAAGCCATTTCCTATCATAATAAAAATACAGAAGCACTGATGGAGATCGACCCCGGAGAACATCCGGTGTCCATGCAGCTTTTTGGCAGTGAACCGGAGTTGATGGCAGAAGTAGCAAAATGCATCGAGGATCGTCCTTTTGACATTCTTGATATCAATATGGGATGCCCGGTTCCGAAGGTAGTAAACAATGGCGAGGGATCCGCACTTCTGAAAAATCCAAGGCTCATTGAACAGATCGTACGAAGTGTTTCAGGAGCAGTTTCCAAACCTGTGACTGTGAAGGTGAGAATCGGTTTTGACGAGAATACACCGGTGGATGTGGTGGAGATCGCCAAGCGTGTGGAAGACGCCGGGGCAGCGGCCATTGCAGTTCATGGAAGAACAAGGCAGCAGTACTATTCAGGGCAGGCTGACTGGGATGCCATCCGTCGTGTGAAAGAGGCTGTGACGATTCCTGTGATCGGAAACGGAGATATCGTTTCCCCGGAAACAGCAGAAGAGATGTTTAAAGAGACTGGCTGTGATGCAGTGATGATCGGCCGCGCAGTCCGTGGAAATCCGTGGATATTCCGGGAGCTGAACCACTACTTCCGGACCGGCGAAAAGCTGCCGAAACCTTCTGTGGAGGAAGTCTGTGAGATGATTTTGCGTCATGCGCGAAACCAGATTGAGATCAAGGGAGAATATATCGGGATCCGGGAGATGCGTAAACATGTGGCATGGTACACAGCAGGTATGCGGCACAGTGCCGGGATTCGGAGAGAATCCAATAATATTGCAAGCTATGAGGAGCTGAAAAAGCTTACAGATATGCTTTTGGAAAGATAAGAAAAAATGCTTGGAAAAACCGTGTGGAAATTTATGATTTCCTGCGGTTTTTCTGCGTTTCAGGAGGTCCTTTTTTCGACGTGGAATGCTTGACAATACTGGGGCTTTTCGGTATAATACAGGAATTGTGAATATCCTGAGATTTTTACGCCCTTTTTTAGAAAAAAGAGCTCTTGGGAATGGTAGCAACAGAAATATCCGAAGCTGTATTTTTTCAGAAAAACAGCACGGTTTTGAAAGGAAGTAAGGCAAAATGGAAGAAGCAAAGAAGAACTTACTCACATACGCAGGACTTAGAAAACTGGAAGACGAGCTGCATGATCTGAAAGTTGTTAAGAGAAAAGAAGTAGCAGGAAAGATCAAAGAGGCCAGAGAGCAGGGAGACCTTTCTGAGAACGCTGAGTACGATGCAGCAAAAGACGAGCAGAGAGATATCGAGGCACGTATCGAGGAGATCGAGAAGATCCTTAAGAATGCCGAGGTTGTAGTAGAGGACGAAGTTGATCTTGACAGAATCAGCGTAGGCTGCAAGGTTAAGGTTCATGATTATGAGTTTGAGGAAGACATGGAGCTGAAGATCGTAGGTTCCACAGAGGCTAACAGCCTTGAGGGCAAGATCTCCAACGAGTCTCCGGTAGGCAAGGCACTGATCGGTGCACACACCAACGATATCGTTGAGGTTGAGATGCCGTCCGGAATCATGAAATACAAAGTTCTTGAGATCCAGAGAAACGTATAATATAACTGTGAAACAGTTATTTAATTATGAGCAAGTAGCGAATGCGGATTGCAAATATCCGCTAAATGATTGGTAGATTAAGGAGGCCGACAAGTGGCAGAGCAGAAGAAGCAGGATGTAAACCAGCTGCTTAAGGTACGTCGTGACAAACTGGCAGACCTTCAGGCAAATGGCAGGGACCCGTTTCAGATCACGAAATTTGATCAGACACATCATTCCCTTGAGGTGAAAAATCTCTATGAAGCACATGAGGCAGAGCTTCTCAGAGACCGCAAGGAGCTTGATGTAACAGGTCTTGATGAAGAGCAGGCAAAAGAGGCTCAGAAGAAGGATTATGAAGAAAGAAGAAGCATCATGGACGCAAGCCCGATCCATGTATCGATCGCAGGACGTATGATGTTCAAGCGTGTAATGGGAAAAGCTTCTTTCTGCAATATCCAGGATTTACAGGGTAACATTCAGGTTTATGTGGCAAGAGATGCCATTGGAACCGATTCCTATGCAGATTTTAAGAAATCTGATATCGGTGATATTTTTGGTCTGGAGGGATTTGCTTTCAGAACAAGAACAGGTGAGATCTCCATTCATGCAGAGAAGATAATTCTTCTTTCCAAGAGCTTACAGATCCTTCCTGAGAAATTCCACGGACTGACAGATACAGATACCCGTTATCGCCAGAGATATGTGGATCTTATCATGAACCAGGACAGCAAGAATGTATTCATCAAACGTTCCCAGATCCTTAAGGAGATCCGTAACTTCCTTGCAGGACGTGACTTTATGGAAGTTGAGACACCAATGCTGGTTTCCAACGCAGGCGGTGCAGCTGCAAGACCATTTGAGACACATTACAACGCACTGAACGAAGACGTTAAGCTTCGTATTTCCCTGGAGCTTTATCTTAAGAGACTGATCGTAGGCGGACTTGAGAGAGTTTACGAGATCGGCCGTGTATTCCGTAACGAGGGTGTTGATACCCGTCACAATCCGGAGTTCACTCTGATGGAGCTTTATCAGGCATATACTGATTATGAGGGAATGATGGAGCTGACAGAGTCCATGTTCCGTTATCTTGCAGAGAAGGTCTGTGGTTCCACAAAGATCTCTTACAACGGTATGGAGATCGACCTTGGAAAGCCGTTTGCACGTCTGACCATGAACGATGCCATCAAGAAATATACAGGAATTGATTTTGACGAAGTAGCAGATGATGAGGCAGCTAAGAAACTTGCTGATGAGCATCATATTGAATATGAGGATCGTCACAAGAAAGGTGATATCATCAACCTCTTCTTTGAGGAATACTGTGAGAAAGAGCTGATCCAGCCGACATTCATCATGGATCATCCGATCGAGATCTCTCCGCTGACAAAGAAGAAACCTTCCGATCCGAACAAGGTAGAGCGTTTCGAGCTCTTTATCAATACATGGGAAATGTGTAACGCATATTCCGAGCTCAACGACCCGATCGATCAGAGAGAGCGTTTCAAAGCACAGGATGCTCTTGCAGACGCAGGTGATGAGGAAGCAAACCATACAGATGAAGACTTCCTGAATGCACTGGAGATCGGTATGCCGCCAACAGGTGGTATCGGATACGGAATCGACCGTCTCGTTATGCTTCTGACAGACAGCCAGGCAATCAGAGATGTACTGCTGTTCCCGACAATGAAGTCCTTAGATGGTGTAAATAAGAAAAATGATGTAAATAATACAGCTTCTGAAGCACCTGAAAAAAATGTAAAAACTGAGTCTGAAAAGATTGATTTTTCTAAGGTAAAGGTAGAGCCTTTATTTGAGGAATTTGTTGATTTTGATACATTCAGCAAGTCAGATTTCCGTGCAGTAAAGGTTAAAGAGTGTGTTGCAGTACCGAAGTCAAAGAAACTGTTACAGTTTACTCTTGATGACGGAACAGGCACAGACAGAACCATTTTAAGCGGTATTCATAGCTTTTATGAGCCGGAAGAACTGGTTGGAAAGACTCTTATTGCTATCACAAATCTTCCACCGAGAGCTATGATGGGCATTGACTCTTGCGGTATGCTCCTCAGTGCTATTCATGAAGAAGAAGGCGAAGAAAAGCTTCATCTTCTGATGGTAGATGACCACATTCCGGCAGGTGCAAAGCTCTATTAAGATGATGTAAAGATGTACCGTTTTACCAAATAGACGGGACGTACTTCATTTGATAAAAAACTGAAAAAACAGCGATTTACATCAAACTTACATCAATTGATGCAGAAATCGGTGCAAACAAGAGAAAATCGCATAATTAGTGCAATGAGTGGGCAATTCCAATCGGGATTGCCCATTTTTAAAACAAACAAAAATACATATCGAAATTTACAGGAGGAATATATATGGTTGGAAGAATTTATCATGTAGGACTAACGGTTTCTGATTTGGAACGCTCAATTGCATTCTACAGAGATGTCCTTGGGCTTGAGTTTCAAGTCCAGCTAATAAATGTCAATAGTTAAATGAGAAAAAAATTATTTTGTTTTTTGACTAAAAAAGGCGGACTTTCCCCTTGGTGAAAATATCGTTTTTTGAAAGATATTGATTCATTGGGTTCATAGTATTTTATGCAGCTATGTCGCATTTAGCAGCATTGTATTGTTTGATATGCTCCTGAGGAGCAATGATTTTGAATGGTTTGTTGTCTCTGAGTATTGCAAATATCATATTGCATACCTTATGTGAAACAGCTC
>OLNI01000286.1_pt1 | contig 52008 bp, 50 predicted proteins | sample 1672921 | NCBI WGS metagenome assembly OLNI01 (sample SAMEA3136737, study PRJEB25190) | human gut metagenome | biome: human gut; feature: human-associated habitat; material: faeces | place: Austria | collected 2013 | reverse complement strand
TGTTTTTAGATTTCCATGTTCCCATGCCATGAGTATACAATAATTTCTGATTTTTGGCTACCTTAACCCACCGTCTAAAGCCAGTGGGATTGCGGTAGCCTTATTTCAAGATTAACACTGATACGATCTGCAAGATATCCTGCTGATGCAATCAGCTCGTCCGAAGCAACAATAACGTCTCGCACATCTTCTCCATCGTATAAGTCGGCAGCCCGCTTGATGTACATGCCACATCATATTTTGCTGCGTCAGCAAGAATCTGCAGCGTTTGTATATGATCATTCGAAAAAATATCGTAATAGTCTTATTTCCATGTTTTCTATTTCTGCATATTATTTTTCTACCAATATATATTCCATTTGTCTTTCTTTCGTTCGCATTCCCATTTTTTCATAAAATTTCTCTGCTGAAGTATTTCCTGCCCATACATTCAATGTCACTTCATAGCACCCTATCTGTTTCGCTTCATTTTTTACATATTCAAACAGACTTTCACCAACATGCTGACCTCGAACCTCTTGACTGACACAAAGATCATCAATAAAAAACGTCTTAAACGGAACCATGTTGTTTGAAAAAGGCTGCTCTTGTAATTGACAAAATGCATACCCTACACAAACATCATCCTCATCCACCGCAACATATATTGGCTTTTCTTTATGTTTCAAAAGCTCTCTCAATTCGTCTATCGTATATTTGGTCGTGCCCGGAATAAAAATATCAGGCCTTATATCTGCATGAATTTGTAACACTTGCTCTAATAACTCTAAAATTCTCGGAATATCTTTTTCTTTCGCTTTTCTGATAATCATTTTTACCTCCATCCATTCTCATTCTTCTGCAAAACATTTATCTACTGTTCGTTTATCACGCTCTATCTTGTTATATCAAACATTTCCCTGCAAATCATTTTTCCACATGATGTTTTGAAAATATTATGATAGGCTTTTAAAGCCGCTTCTTTCGATAAACCATCTTCCATAATATTTACCAGGAAATCAGCCTCTACCAATATCTGATAATCTATACCATCAATATTATTATACGTATGATGATGTGCGATCAAATACTGCACCCGCTCCGATACCTCTTGTTCAAATCCTAATTTTCTAAGCAGCTTTTCTGCTATTGCAGGACCTTCTTTTTCTTGTAGTTTTCCATTGCAATCACCATATTTTTCTTCACAGAAATGAATTCCAATATCATGTGTCAAAGCCGCCGCTTCAATGGTAAACAAACATTTCTTATCTACATTTTCCGTTTCTGCTATCAATTTTGCATAACTGTGCACTTTACAAAAATGTTGAATTCTCTTTGAATCTCCTCTATATAACTCAATCATTGCTAAATGTAATTTATTTATCATCTAAAATTTCCTCCTCTTGCACATTATAATAATTCTCAAATTAATCCTATATTTCCCTTGATATCCATCACATTTTCCTTGTTGAATCCACATCATTAGAAACCATTAATTCAAAATGCTTTCGATTTGTTTTTATAAAACCTTCTTTTTGTAACTTTGATATCTCCGTAGACATTGCTGCACGGTCAATACAAAGATAATCTGCTAACTGCTGCCGGTCAAAAGGAATATCAAAGGATAAAGATGAATGTCTGATGGATTCGGCTGACAGATATGACAATAGTTTATCTCTTGTCGTTCGCTTGCCAACATGTGTGATCTTATCGTTCAAGATCAGTATCTTATTTGCCAGGACACTGACCAGGTTACGAATCAACTTCTGATGATGCTCGCATGCAGTTGGACAAGTAACCAGAAGCTTCTGGACATTTAGGAAAATAATTTCACAGTCCTCATCTGCTACCACACTGATATTCAAAACAGCACCCGGACTTGCCGCATATGGTTCTCCGAAAAAATCACCGGCATGACATTTTGATAAAATATTTCGATGCCCCCAAAGGTCTTCCTGGATAACAAGAACACAGCCTGACACCACAAGTCCCATTACTTCTGTAGAATCTGCTGCTCTGAAAATATAAGAATCTCTCTCTTTTGAAACTGTTGTTGCCTCTACACAGTGCAATATGGATAATATCTCGTCATCCGTAAGACCTTTAAAGAAAGGACTGTTCCTTAAAACGGGTAAAAATTTTTTCAAAATTGTTCCTCCTGTTGGAAATCAAACATACAAGTTGCATTTATTATACTATGATTCTAACAGAAATAAAAATTTTATGCTATAGACGGAGGGTAAAAATGATAAGAAAGATTATTCGAATTGATAAAGAAAAATGTAATGGATGCGGTGCCTGTGCAGATGCCTGTCATGAAGGTGCCATTGACATCATTAACGGAAAAGCAGAATTGGTAAGAGAACATTTCTGTGACGGACTTGGTGATTGTCTCCCGGAATGTCCTACAGGTGCCATTTCTTTTGAAGAAAGAGAGGCTCCTGCATATGATGAAGAAGCCGTAAAAGAAGCGCAGAAAAAAGTATTTGCCAAAAATCAGGCAATATCTACACACACCGGCTGTCCTGGTTCTAGAAGTATGCAGATTCAGCGATCCGAGACACCTGATACCATAGAATCAACTCCAAGCGTAGAGCAGCTATCAAAACTTCAGAACTGGCCAGTACAGATTAAACTGGCACCTGTAAGTGCACCATATTTTGACGGCGCAAAACTATTAATCGCAGCCGATTGTACTGCTTATGCATATGCAAGCTTTCATCAGGATTTTATTCGGAATAAGGTAACATTAATCGGCTGTCCTAAATTAGATCAGGTAGATTATAGCGAGAAATTGACTGCAATTATTCAAAATAACAATATTCAAAGTGTAACCATCGTAAGGATGGAAGTTCCTTGCTGTGGTGGTCTGGAGATGGCAGCAAAAAAGGCGCTTCAGGATAGTGGAAAATTCTTACCATGGCAGGTTATAACGATAAGTATTGATGGGAAAACTATAGAATAAAAAAGGAGGATACAATAATGGATAAGAAAATGTTTTGCTTTCAGTGTGAGCAGACCGTCGGATGCGCCGGATGTACAGGAAATGCCGGTGTCTGTGGAAAAAAGGCAGATACAGCCAGATTACAGGATGAACTGACGGGTGCCTTGATTGGTCTTGCAAGAGCTGTCGATAGTACAACAGCTATTTCCAAAAGAACCGGACAGATCATAATTGAAGGGCTGTTTACCACAGTTACAAATGTAAATTTTGACGATGTCTCAATTGAAAACATGATACAAAAAGTCCGAGCTGAAAAAGAAAGACTGGTTCCTGACTGCAGCAAAGGTCAATCATCTTGCGGTAAAACAGACGAATACGATATGCAACAGCTGTGGAATGCCAACGAAGATATACGCTCTTTGAAATCTCTGATTCTTTTCGGAATTCGTGGAATGGCTGCCTATGCCTATCATGCAAATGTTCTGAATTATGAAGATACTGAAGTGAATCGCTTCTTCTGTGAAGCATTATTTAAGATTGGTTATGAAGAAAGTGCAGATGCACTGCTTCCTACAGTACTAAAAGTAGGAGAAATCAACCTGAAGTGTATGGCACTTCTTGATAAGGCAAATACAGAAACCTATGGGACACCAGAACCAACCAATGTTACACTTACAATAGAAAAGGGACCATTTATTGTTGTAACCGGACATGATTTGAAAGACCTGCAGCTTTTACTTGAACAGACAAAGGGAAAGGGAATCAACATCTATACTCATGGTGAAATGCTCCCTGCCCATGCCTATCCACTCTTAAAAAAATTCTCACACTTAAAAGGGAATTTTGGAACCGCATGGCAGAATCAGCAAAAAGAGTTTGATCATCTTCCAGCTCCGATTCTCTACACCACCAACTGTCTGATGCCGCCAAAAAGCAGTTATGCTGACAGAGTATTTACAACAGAAATGGTTGCCTTCCCCGGTGCTGTTCATATTGATGAGAAGAAAGATTTTACGCCGGTTATTGAAAAAGCGCTGGAACTTGGTGGTTACAAGGAAGATCAGGTACTCACCGGCATCAATGGCGGTACAAAAGTGACAACCGGTTTTGGCCATGCAGCCATCCTGTCCCATGCAAACACTGTAATTGAAGCAGTAAAATCAGGTGCAATCCGTCATTTCTTTCTGGTTGCCGGCTGTGATGGTGCTAAACCTGGACGAAACTATTACACAGAATTTGTAAAACAGACACCTTCTGACAGTATTGTCCTTACTCTGGCATGCGGAAAATTCCGTTTCAACGATCTCGATCTTGGAGAAATCGGTGGTCTGCCACGACTGATGGATATGGGGCAGTGTAATGATGCTTATGGCGCGATTCAGGTTGCTGTAGCACTTGCAGATGCATTTGGATGCTCCGTAAATGAACTTCCTCTTTCCTTCGTTCTCTCCTGGTACGAACAGAAGGCCGTCTGCATCCTGTTAACACTTTTACACCTGGGTATCAAGAACATTCGTCTTGGTCCTTCTCTTCCGGCATTTTTGTCTCCTAATATTTTGAATTTTCTGGTAGAAAATTACGGTATAGCACCTATCACCACGCCGGAAGAAGACATCAAAACGCTGATGAATTATAACAAATAAATTTCTTTAAATCTCTATGGAATCTCCGAAGCCGATACAGGATTCAAAAATCCTGCATCGGCTTTATGATCAGATTACTTCTGTTTCTTTTTTTACCTCAAAATACTGCTTTTAAAAAATGTGCCTGACCATACTCGAATGCCTCATAAAACAAATTGTAAAATCCCCGGTCGTTTCCCGGAAGAAAAATTCTCATGGTTTCCGTCAGTGAGAAATTTCTTGAAATTTATTATCAGTTCAATTTCTCCAATAGAAATTGAACAACTTCCCATTTTATGATATAATTTCTATTACAATTCCAACGGACAGGGGATTATTTTACCGCAAAGCGAGGTGTTTATTATGGTAATACGTGAATCTGCAGAAGATTATCTGGAAACAATACTGGTTCTGAAAAACAGACTTGGAAATGTCAGGTCAATTGATATTGCACATGAGCTCTCTTTTTCTAAGCCGAGTGTCAGTGTTGCAATGAAGAATCTTCGATTAAATAATTATATTACTGTTGATGAAAATGGTTATATCAACCTGACAGACAGTGGTATGGCAATTGCCGGGAAAATTTACGAACGTCACACATTCCTGACAAGTTTTCTGACTTCAATTGGGGTGGATCCGGAAACTGCCGCTGAAGATGCATGTAAGATTGAGCATGTCATCAGCTCAGAGAGTTTTTCCGCTTTAAAAAAGTACCTCGCAGATAATGAGAACAACTAATTGTTCTGTATAAGCTGCATGAACGAAATAACCGTTAATAAAAAACAACAAAATCAAAAAATCCGGATTTTTCGCAGTCCTCACTAACCATGTGATATTACGCAAATCCGGATTTTTATATTTTTTCTTACACCTTATGGTTGGAATCCACCTTCAAAACCTGCAAATGAAAGTTCGCATTTGCCACCCAGACGGCTACAGATATTCAATGCACGTGTCATAACCTCTGGATACTGCTGATCCTTCGTGTCCACGAACAGATACTTATTATCTTCTGTGATTCTTGCTGTCTGAACATTTTCCAGTTCATTAATCTCGTTCAAAATTGCGGTTGCCATATCATCTGTGATTTTCTTAGATAAACGATAATATCTTCCCATGTTAGATTCCCTCTTTCCTATGTGATTCGAGACTCACTGGCGGTGTCGGTCAAATGATTTCAGGCTCATCTGACGTATTTAGCACTCGCTAACTTCTCTTTTAAATTTACCACTTTCATTTTTTTGTGTCAACCAGTCAGGAACCCTCAATTTTCATTTTTCCCCTTTTTTCCCTTAGATTTTCTCACATATTCTGCTTTGTTTTCTTTTGTAATTCTCTATGTTCTAACACAGATAAAATAAGAAATCCCATCATTCCGACAGAGGACATCACTTTTCCTGCTGCCATCCCCGGTGCATGGTATGTGATGACAATGTTATGCTCCCCTGCCTTCATCTTACAGCCAAGGAACGCTGTATTTACTTTCTCACTTTTTACATTTTTTCCATCAACCTGAATTTTGAATCCGGAATCGTATGGAATCGAAGTAATCAGATATCCTGACTTTTGCATTGTCAGATTTCCGGCAATTACATTTCCCTTTGTCTTTGTGCTATTTTGTAAAAACTCTGATTCGTAAAGCTCTGTTCCCGGCAACGGTGCTATATATGCTTCCACATCAGACAGATTATATTTGCCTTTGCTAAATGTAACCTCTACCTGATTTTCATCACCCTCAAGTGCCACTGCATAAGTAAACGTTGTGTTATCATTATAATAGACCCGCTGCTTAGCGCTCAGTTTATTACGATTGCCATCCACCCAGATTGTCAGATCTTTTGAGGGTTTCAGATTCTTGACCTTGAACCGAAGCAATAAAACTCTGTTACCAGAATCTGTTTTTGTTTCATTCGCAACGTTTGTGTTTTCACCGGCATTCTCTGTATTCACTGTATTCACTGAATTTATGTCTATCTGGCTCACAATCTCTGCTTTTACTTTTGTATCCTTTTTGGCAAAAATATGATATCCACCGTCTGTCTCGGAAATACAGGAGTTTTCCCCAAATTGCAGTACTGCGTTGTGCAAATTGTCCACCGCCTCTATACTGTCCGTCTGCTTCGTGGCACTCTCCGGCACAACTGCCTTCTGAAGAAGCGTTGTCTGATTATATGGATAGTCCAACTTATCATAGTTTTTCTCACTCATAACCTGGCTTGTTCCATAGATGATCGAAGCTGCACTTTCATTTTCATAAATCTTCCACTCCCCCGACTTTCCAAGAAGCCTGACACCTTTCATCTTAGACTTTGTAACAATGTATTTTTCGCCCATGAATCTCGCATAAATCGGATTTGACTCCTCAGACTGCATCAGGAAATTCCGGTAAGGCTGTTCCAGCCCAAATGTATCTTTTCTAAAATTCTGGTAGGTCTTATTATAGGAAGAAGAATAGATGGAAGAAATGTACTGATCTGTGTTCCACACACGATTTAAATTTGCTGCATTTTCATCGTCATTGCCAAGCTGGACTGTCCGGTAAAATCCTCCATCTTTTTTTGCCTCATCGGTTGCTGTCTGAATTGCATCTGTGATTTTAGGATCTGTTACCTGTTTATAAAATGTTGTATCCAGCATCTCCTGTTTTTCTTTGGCATACTGATTATCAAATACTGCCAGAAATACCGCCATAGAACCTGCTAAAATTAAAACTGTTCCTCTAATTCTCCAGATCGTCTTCCTTCGTTTTCTCCACACTTCTTTTATCACACCTATTGCCAGATAACAACCAAACATAATCTGAGATTCTGTCATCAAAAATGGCCACAGATTTCCCATTCCTTCCTGGTTTCTTCCTATATAGATAATTTCCATCGTGACAACATATGGAATACAGCCGCCCCACGAAAACTCTTCACAGCTCACCTTCTTTAAATACATGGCAAGCATATAGCAAAAAAGCGGAATTAACGGGATCAGTGCCTTGTCCCTCAGATAAAGTCCCCCATTTAAAATGTATACAAAAACCGGCACGCCTGCGACAATGGCAATGATCCACGCCATTACGCTGTCACTCCATCTTCGCCTGAACATGGTCGCAACAAGCACCGTCAGCATCAACGTTCCGAATCCCAGACCATACGGTGAATAAAAAACTCCTGACAATCTAAGTTGTGGAAAGAAAAGTCCCTTCAGGATTTTTGTTGCATTTCCACTTCCAAGCAATACCGACAGACTTTCTGCATTCGCGTTGCCTCCGGAAGATTCACCGGAACTTCTTCCAATCAATGCAAGGGCTGTCGGCACAAGAAGGACTCCGCTTGCCAGTACTGCAAAAATCATAGGCAGAAGAAATCTCACGCCCTCGCACAGAAACCCTTTTACTGTGGCACGCTCATTTTTTCCTTCCAGTTTTCGTCCGTAACAATGAATTCCATAGATTACCAACGCCAGCATTCCTCCGATACTGAAGTAAAAGCTGGTCATGATCATAAGAAATGTACTGCCTGCCAAAAGCCCTGAACGCCTTTTTTCAAAGTATCTGTCCACGCCCATCATAGCCAGGATTAAAAATGGCATGTAATTAACAAACATAATCTGGCTGTAGGACTGGCAGATCATAGGCCCCGTCAGCAAAAAAATAACAGCCACAGCGAAGCTGACAGCTCTGCCAAATCCTTTTCGATTCAGCCACAGATACAATAAAAGCACCGAAGCCATCAAGCATAGCATTTCCATAACAATAACATACGTAGACATTTTCACAAAAGGCAATGCGTAGGACAACAAAAATAACGGACTGTAAAGTCCATAATATGAATAATTGTATATGTTCTGTCCTCCGCCCAGGTTCATAGCGAATTCCGGGAATAGATTTCCCGTCTCATAAAACTGTTTTCTGAAATAATCCGGAATAACACTGTGCTGGCTGATCCAGTCCACCTTCGATCCAAATACTCCCCATCTGAGGCAAAACATCCAGCAGAAAAATAATGTCAGTGCTGCAAGTATTACATACCCTGCATAATACAGATATTTTGACATCGTTGTTTCTTCATTATTATGCAGATGCACCGGCTTTGTTGTTCCAACATTTTGATTATGCAGACGCTTTGACTGTCTTGTCTTCATGAGATTCCTCCCCGGATTTCTTTTCTCGCATTACAGCATTCACACCGCTTCCCACAAAGCTGTCTCCTGCTGCTTTTCCTGCCGTCTGAACTTTACTTTCTTTCAATATAAATATCGGACGGTGCTTCGTCTCCAGATATGTCTTAGCCAGATACTCTCCCACGATTCCAAGACAGAACAGTTGAACCCCGCTCACCAAAAAGATAATACATACCATTGACGGCCAGCCTGCAACCGGATCGCCCCAAATTAATGTCCGTACTATGATTACTGCAATCATAATAAATGCCAACACACAGAACCCTACTCCCATAACAGATGCCAGGGACAAAGGTGCTACTGAAAATCCGGTAATTCCTTCCAGCGAATAAGAAAATAGTTTCCGAAGAGACCATTTTGTTTCTCCTGCCGAACGCTCCACGTTTTGGAATTCCAGCCATTTTGTACGGAATCCGACCCAGCCGAAAATTCCCTTCGAGAAACGATTATATTCACTCATTTCCAATACGGCGTCCACCATAATCCGTTTCATCAGCCGATAATCTCTTGCACCATTGACAATTTCTGTCTTGGAAATGCTGTTAATAAACTTATAAAATGTCTCAGATAAGAAGGAGCGGATTTTTGGCTCTCCGGTTCTGGTGGCACGTCTTGTTGCAACACTGTCATAAGGTTCTTCCTTCAAAATACGATACATTTCCGGAAGAAGTCCAGGTGGATCCTGGAGATCTACGTCCATCGTTGCCACATAGTCTCCACTTGCATGTTTAAGCCCCGCGTATATAGCTGCTTCTTTTCCAAAGTTTCTGGAGAAAGATAAATATTCACATCTTCCATCTTTTGCATTTAATTGTTTCAATATTTCTAAAGTCTTGTCGCTGGAACCATCGTCCACGAAAAGGATCTCAAAGGAAACCTCTGACAGCTCGCCCATGACGCGCTTCATCTCCCGATAATACACCGGCAACGCTTCCTCTTCGTTAAAACACGGAACCACAATACTGATTCTGTCCATTTTGCATACCTCCATAAATTCAGTCCCTGCAGAAGACACTACTCGTCATCTCTGCTTTATCATTCAGTATGCCCAAAGTTTAACATTCATCCCTTAAGAAAATGCCTAATTAAATCTTAAAGTTTCTTAAGAAGATTTTTTATTTTTTCCAAACTCCTGTATAATAGATCTATCGAAAGGAGTTATTTCTATGGATAAGACTTGTATTTTAATCGTAGATGACAACCCGGAAATCCGGGAAATTATAAATGTGCTGCTTGGTGGGGAAGGTTTCGAAGTATCTGAAGCAGCAAATGGGGCGCAGGCACTTACACTCATTGAGCAGCAGGATTTCGACCTGATTATTCTGGATATTATGATGCCGGGGCCAAATGGCTATCAGACATGCCGGAAAATCCGGGAACTGAGCAATGCGCCAATTCTGTTTTTAAGTGCCCGCACAAAGGAAAGCGATAAGACACTTGGCTTTTCCAGTGGTGGTGATGATTATCTGGCAAAACCATTTTCCTACAACGAACTGATCAGCCGGAGCAAGGCATTGATTCGGCGTTACCAGGTATACAAAGGGAAAAATGAAAGCGGCAATCAAAGTGTCAATAGTGCTTCTGTTAATCCGACTGCTGATCCAATATCTAGTACATCGAATGCTTCTGACTCCAGGCATCGTATCCTGCTCTTTCATGATCTGGAAATAAACCAGACTGTCCGGGAGGTTCATAAAAATGGGCAGCTTTTAGACCTTACAGAAACGGAATACTCCATGTTGGAACTGCTGGTCGCGAACCGCCACCAGACATTTTCTGCCCAGCGTCTTTTTGAGTCTGTCTGGCAGGAGCCTTATTACTACGGTGCAAATAATACTGTCACCGTACATATTCGAAACTTACGCTCCAAAGTGGAAGATAATCCCGGTAATCCTGAACTAATTAAAACAGTCTGGGGAAAAGGGTATCGTTGCGACTAATAATTTTCATTCAGTAACAATGAGGTAACAGCATGAAAAAAAAATTCAGTACCATGAAATTACAGAACCGTTTTCTTTTGATCTTGCTTCTGGCTCTGACGATTTCTGCAACATTATTCGAACTGCTTTGGCTAAATAAATGGACTCTGGTAAACTGGACAGGCAATTTTGAAATTTTACAGTCCCAGATTGATGACGAAGATTTCTGGACGAAATTGGACGAAACTGCACAAAATTTATCACTTCCAGAATCCTCAGACGATGAATCTGCCGCAAAAGCAATAAAACCCCTTCTAGATCTGGCAGATAAATACACAAGCATTTATCTTTACGAACAGGAGGATGGCCTTTATATTACAGGACAATATGCAAAAATTATGGACGAAAAGCATTCCGGTTTCCGGACTTTTTTCGATCTTGGATACAGGTTAACTGATGGGGAAGGGGAAGATTTTCGTCAAGGGTATCTCCAATTTCAAAACGGAAAAGCTCAAGTCGTTGTTGCCAATTACCAGCGTGCCCTTTTCATTTACCCTTATATGTTTCTTTCGCTACTTTTAAGTGTCCTGGTCTTTCTTGGAATCGTCCTGTTCTTCATGAACCGGAAGATGCGCGAAGTACTGGCTCTGGAGCAGGAAATTTTGCTGATGTCCACAGGGGATCTGACCCACCCGGTTCCGCAATATAGTAAAGATGAAATTGGCATTTTGGCAAATGAGTTGAATCATCTTCGTATCTCTTTAAATGAGAATATTGTCCGTGAGCAAGAAAGCCGAAAAGCAAATCAGGATCTGATCACAGCACTCTCCCATGATTTACGGACGCCACTTACAATTCTGACCGGATATCTGGAAGTATTAAAGCTTGGAAGAACTCCTGAAAAGCAGGAGGATTATCTGGACCGGTGTCTGAAAAAAGCTTCCGATATTAAAGAACTGACGGATCAAATGTTCAGTTACGCCCTTGTTTCCGAAGAGCAGGAAACTCCTGACATGTCCTGGCTGTCTACCGATTACATTTTTCAATGTATTCAGGAAAATTGCGATTTCATTAGTCTGGCCGGATTTACGACAAATGTTAAAATTCCAGAAGTGACTGGTATTCTGCTCAGCGACAAAACAATGATCAATCGCATTTTTACCAATCTGTTCTCTAATATTTTAAAATATGGAGACAAAGGAACTCCGGTCATCATCCGCAGTTCCGTCCGTAAACAGCGCTTTACTGTGACTGTTTCCAATGCAATCAAGCAAGAACATTCTGATGTCGGAAGCAGCAATATCGGACTTCGTAATGTCCAGCGGATGATGCAGATGATGGACGGCGAAATGCTTCTGACAAAGAAAACATCATCAGACAGCCCGGGAAACCATAACATTTCTCAGAAAACAAGTTCAGCCTTCGCCTCTGAAAATGTATCCGGAGTCTTTGAAGTTACACTTTGGTTCCCACTCCGATGACATGCTCTGACCTGCTGTTTTTCTAACAAGCGGAATATCAACTATCGATTGTTGAGAAATATGTCTCATTAGATAAGCTGCGTTTATAAATGCTTACAATATTGTTTTATAATCCTTATAAAACAGCATGAATTTTCATGTTTTGAAGCAATTAGCTATTGTTTTTTGTAATAAAATCTGCTTAACTTATAAGTAGGCGATATAAACCACGCCAGGATAACCCGAATAAAATTATTGATAATAGTGAGGTATTAAGATGAAACCAATCAAAGAAGGAAAAGTACGTGAAATCTATGATAACGGTGACAGCCTGATTATGGTTGCTACGGACCGCATCAGCTGTTTTGATGTGATTCTTAATAACGTCGTTACAAAAAAAGGAACTGTTCTGACTCAGATGTCCAAGTTCTGGTTCAATCTGACAAAAGACATTATTCCAAACCATATGATCTCTACTGATGTAAAAGATATGCCTGAGTTCTTCCAGAAACCAGAGTTCGATGGCAACAGTATGATGTGCCGCAAGCTTGAAATGCTTCCAATCGAGTGCATTGTCCGCGGATACATTACAGGAAGCGGATGGGCAAGCTATAAAGAAAATGGAACAGTCTGCGGAATCACTCTTCCGGAAGGATTAAAAGAGTCCGACAAACTTCCAGAACCAATCTACACACCATCTACAAAAGCTGAGATTGGTGACCACGACGAGAATATTTCCTATGAGCAGAGCATTGCTCATCTTGAAAAATACTTCCCTGGAAAAGGCGAAGAGTATGCCAAGAAGCTTCGCGATTACACCATCGCTCTTTATAAGAAATGTGCGGACTACGCACTGACACGCGGTATCATCATTGCTGATACAAAATTTGAATTCGGTCTTGATGAGAACGGTAACATGGTACTTGGTGACGAGATGCTCACACCAGACAGCTCCCGTTTCTGGCCAGCAGATAGTTATGAGCCTGGTCATGGACAGCCGTCCTTCGACAAGCAGTTCGCCCGTGACTGGCTGAAAGCAAATCCGGATAATGACTGGACCCTTCCGGATGAAATCGTCGAGAAAACAATCGACAAATACTTACAGAGCTATGAGATGTTAACTGGAGAAAAATTAGCTTAATGCAAAAGAATTACATTTACCGTGGGGGCTTTTACTTAGTAGGATTACTGGTACTGGCCCTCGGTATCTCTCTCTAACACATGTGTTAGACCGCGATAACACCAGGAAGCTTCAGCTTGGTTAAAGTGCCACATTATGCTATAAATATATGCCCCAACAGTATCCCCTGATCCTGAATAATGATTTTCTACTACTAGTCCATAATACTTAGAATCCTCTTCCGGTATATTCTCATTGTAAACCTCTACCATATCTGCGCCTTCTACATCTAATATTTCTTCCCAGTCAATTCCCATAGTAAAGTGCTCCTTTTCTTACGTACTTTCTTGATTTGTTAAGCTTATTTTATCATACCATAATACTGGTCTGTAATCTATGTGGATTTAACCTGCCAAGCATTTCTTTTATGTGAAAATAGAATTCTCCTCAAAATAAAATAATCCCATAGCAGGTACTATCACGCGTGTACCTGCCAGGGATTATTTTATGGTATATAAATTACATATTTACATGGAAATCCAGCCAAATGCGTTTGCCACGGAACTTGCCAGAATAATCATAGCAAAAATCGGGCAGAGATATTTAATCATGACTACAAATATCTTCTTTCTGCGGAACGCAGCTTCCCCATGTCTGATTTCCTCTTCTATGCGGTCTATGCCAACTACTTTTGATACAAATATACTTGTCATCATAGCTGCGATTGGCATCATCACTGAATTTGTCAGGAAATCAAAGAAATCCAGGAACTGCATTCCAATGATTTCTACAAATGCCAGCGGTCCATATCCAAGACAGGATAATGTTCCAAGGGCAATCATTATAATTCCGATTACGGCTGTAGATTTTCTTCGGCTCCAGCCAATCTCATCTTCAAAGGTTGAAACTGCACTTTCTGTCAGTGCAATAGAACTTGTCACTGCTGCAAATAATACCAACAGGAAGAATAAAATTCCTACAACTGTTCCAAATCCCATATTTGCAAATACTTTCGGGATTGTAATGAACATCAATGCCGGACCTGCCTGCAGTGTATCCGGATCTCCTCCGGAAAATGCAAAAACTGCCGGGATAATCATAAGTCCTGCCATAATTGCAATTGCTGTATCGAATACTTCTACATTTCTTGTAGAATCTTCAATGGAACTGTCTTTTTTCATATAAGAGCCAAATGTAATCAGAATACCCATAGCAATAGACAGGGAATAGAACATCTGTCCCATAGCTGCCACAACCGTCATCCATGAAAAGTTCTTCAGATTCGGCACGAGGAAATATTTCACTCCTGCCATAGCTCCTGGTCTTGTCACCGAATAAATCGCAATAATGACAGACAGAACGACCAAAATCGGCATCATGAACTTTGAAACTCTTTCGATTCCATTTCTCACACCTGCATAGATGATCGACAATGTGAACATACAGAAAATTACAAAACAGATTTCTGTCGATGCTCCATTTGAAATGAATTCAGAAAAATATCCATCTGCCGCCAGTTTTGTACCATTTCCCTTCACATACTCAATCAGATACTTAATGACCCAGCCTCCGATCACGGAATAATATGGTACGATCAGCACTGGAATGATTGCATTGATCCAGCCTCCAAAGGAGAGCCACCCCGCTTTCTTTCCAAATGCTTTAAATGCTCCTACAGGACTTTTTCTTGTCATACGTCCCAAAGCTGATTCGGCAACAATCATTGTGTAACCGAATGTCAATGCGAGCAAAATATAAATAAGAAGAAAAATTCCTCCACCATACTTTGCTGCAAGATACGGGAATCTCCAAATATTTCCCAATCCTACTGATGCACCCGCCGCAGACAGTACGAAACCTATCTTCCCCGAAAAGGTGCTTCTTTTGTTCTTTTGTGTTTCCATCTCTCTTTTACCTCTGATCTGCTCTTATTGCAGATCAGGCCTTCCCTTTCTCACGCCCAAAGCCTCTATGCCCTGGCTTTAAATTAATCCCGGCTATTCTTGATTTATCTTTTGCCGTATTGATTCATTTTATCATAAATCACACCTTTTATCTAGTGTAGAAAGCAGTGTATTTCTGCGATGTATTCAGTATAATCATATTGTTCTGTCGAATAAAATACTGTATAATGAAATTCATCTGAAAACGAAAGGGATTTGAAAACTGGACACAAAAGAATATGTTGGAAAAGCAGCAAAAAAATATTAACATTGAAAATAAGAGGTTACAGCATTGAAAATTCAGTGCCACAACCTCTTATTTTTATACAAAAAAACAGTTCACAGATTTTTCACATAATTATTAGCACTCACCTCTTGACAGTGCTAATAATAGGTGATATATTACAGTTAGAACAAAGGAAGGGGAACAAAAGAAAGATAAGATTCCTGATCCGAAAGGTTCTGGCACACAACACATCGGATTTCTCCGACAGTGCTTAAATATATTTTATGAATGTCTTTTGAAAGGAGATATGACTTATGATGTTACCTAGTATTTTTGGAGAAAACTTATTGGACAATTGGTTTGATGATGGTTGGAATTCATGGGATTACAGCAATACAAGCCTCATGAACACAGACATTAAAGAGAATGATAATGATTATGAACTGACGATGAATCTTCCAGGTGTTAAAAAAGAAGATGTCACAGCAGAGCTGAAAGATGGTTACTTAACAATCCATGCTACATCTAATCAGAACAAAGATGAGAAAGATGAAGATGGCAAATATATCCGCCGTGAGCGTTACAGTGGTTCCTGCAACCGTAGCTTCTATGTTGGAGATGCTGTTACAGAGGAAGATATTAAGGCCAGCTTCGAGAATGGTACTTTGAAGATGACAATTCCTAAGAAGGAAGCAAAGGCTGTACCGGAGAAGAAATTCATTTCCATTGAAGGATAATTTCACAGCAAAACTGTATACAAGTTTTAGATTTGTTACACCTTCTTTGTAACCGTGGCGGTTCAAAAGAACCGCCTGCGGATCACATAGATGAGTAATTTGATTATAACGATTTTAGTATATATTTTTAGGAGGAATGACTTATGTTACCTAGCATTTTTAATGATAATTTATTTGATGATTTCTTTAACTTTCCATTTTACGATGACAAAGCAGAGCGTCGTGCAGAGAAAAAACTTTACGGACATCATGCTCACAACCTTATGAAAACTGACATCAAAGAGAAAAAAGACGGTTATGAGTTAGAGATGGATCTTCCGGGCTTTAAGAAAGATGAAATCACCGCTGAATTGAAAGACGGTTACATGACCATCAGTGCAGCAAAAGGTTTGGATCAGGACGAACAGGAGAAAGATACCGGACGTTATCTTCGTCGTGAGCGTTACGCCGGTGCCTGCCAGAGAACTTTCTATGTTGGAGAAGATGTTACAGAAGAGGATATCAAAGCTGAGTTCAAACACGGTATCTTGAAACTCTTCATTCCAAAGAAAGAAGCAAAACCAGCTGAACCAGAGAAAAAATTCATCTCCATTGAAGGATAATTTTCTCTCCCATTGAGAGTGTTTTCCTGTGAGATAGAATTTTCTCATAAATGTAATTTCCCCTCTTACCGGAAGAACCTGTCACTGGCAGGTTCTTCCAGATGCTTCGGCAACGAAAAGAAGTGTCACATCCCACAGTGGCACTTCTTTTTATTTGCATTTTATTTGCACTTTTTATTCTTTATAATCAACAGATTTTATTTCCATTGGCTTTCATCTTAAATTTTAACCCCAGTATTTCTGCTGCTCTTTTACACATCAGCATGCGCTGCAGAAATATTTCAAAATAATCTAAAATGGAGCATATTTCTTCATCAAGTTCAATTTCCAATAAGATTACTTTTTTCTCAACATTAACCTGAAGACTGGAGGCAACTGCCGCATAATTAACACGATCATGCATATCAAAATTCTCTTTGATCGGATTTCTTACACGGTTTCTTCTGACATCTGTCTTATCTGCCAGGATCAATGCCGCAGAAACAGCATCTACTGCAGTCCCAGTTTGTTCATCATGCTGACCGATTGCACTGACAATTGCCGCGATATCTTCATCTGGAAACTTCCATTCCCGAAGCAGCTGAAATGCCATCAGGGCAGAACTATGTGCATGATCTACACGGTTGACACAATTTCCCATATCATGCATATATCCTGCAATTTGGGCAAGTTCTACTGTATGTTCGTTATATCCTAATTTTTCCAAAATTTCTCCTGCTGTCTCGGCAACTTTTACTGCATGTCCTCTGGAATGTTCTGTATATCCTAAGATTCCTAAAACTCTATTTCCCTGTTCAATATACGCATTCACCTCCGGCATCTTTTTGATTGATTTATAAGTTATTTTATCCAAGTAAATTTCTTTCCTTTCTTTTTTTATAATCTTTGTATTGCATCCATCGCCAGCTCCGATCGCTCACATTCTTCTGTTGACATCGTAATCTGATAGCAAAGCGGACTTCCTTTCATATACTCCGATGCATAACTGAGACCATTCGTTCTCTCATCAAGAAATGGGCGGTCAATCTGATTCGGGTCTCCAAGCAGCACAATTTTCGTTCCTTTTCCGGCTCTTGTAATAATTCCTTTCACCTGATTTGGTGTCATATTCTGAGCTTCATCGATGATTAAATATGTATTTACAAATGAACGTCCTCTTATAAAATTCATTGCTTCAGCCTGTATGATTCCTCTGGCAAATATTTCTTCTATTTTTCCTTGAAGTTCCTGTTCATCTTGATAACGGGCTTCCTCATCAGAATCAATTAACTGCTCCAGATTATCCATGATTGGGCGCATTAGCGGTGATATCTTCTCCTGCTCATCTCCCGGCAAAAATCCAATATCCGAATCAAACTGTGCATTCGGTCTGCAAATCAGAATTCTGCGATATTCCCCCGTCGGATTATTCAAGATCTTCTCCAGACCAACTGCGAGAGAATAAAATGTCTTAGCCGTGCCTGCCATACCTTTTACAATCACAAGCGGTGCCTCATCAGCCGGTTTCATAAGTGCTTCCTGAAGGAAATACTGACCTGAGTTTCTTGGCTTCACTCCATATGGTAAACTCTTTTTGTATTTTAAAGGCACAACTTTCTTACCTTCCACTCTTCCAAGATGTGTTTTCTTCAACGACTGATCTGCTTTTAAAATAATAAATTCATTTTCCACAAGTTCCGGTTGAATTTTATTTCCCATTTCATCTGACAAATATAATTCTTTGACAGAAACTCCTTTTTTCTTAAAATCTTTGAACTTATCCTCCGCTACAAAGCATTGTTGTCTGCCACTATACTGTTCTTCCTCTGCAATTACCTGCTCTGTACTAAAATCCTGCGCCTCAATCCCCATAATCTGAGCTTTTATTCGAAGCACCAGATCCTTTGTCACAAGTACTACTGGTTTTTCCTCATCAGAAATCCCTTTGCAGACTTTCAAAATCCTGTTATCCGCTTTATCTTCCGGCAAACTTTTAGGAAGTTCCACTCCGACACAATTAGCCTCGACTCTTAAAAAACCACCATTTTCCAACTCTACTCCCTTTAACAAGTCACCTTTCATTCGAAGCTTTTCTAAGAAACGTATGGCCCGTCTGGCATTTGCCCCTTTTTCACCTTCTGCTTTCTTGAGTCCGTCCAATTCTTCCAGTACGACCAATGGTAAAATAACCCGGTTTTCTTCAAAACACTGACATGCATACGGCGCCTGAATCAATATATTAGTATCAATCACATACGATTTAATCATCAACATCTCTCCTGCTCTGCATTTTCAAACTTATTCTGCAAGTTGTCGACCTTGCATCATCTAATATAACAAGGGAATATTGATTTTATTTCATGATTGTGTAAAATACGCGTAAATTAAATTACAATCCCGTTACAATGATCTATCTCATGCTGAATAATCTGTGCAATCCAACCAGTATATTTCTGACGCTGTTTTTTCCAGTTCATGTCCTGATACTCGAGTTCAATCTCCTGATATCTGGTACATGGACGCACACCAATCATGTTAGCTGCCATACCGACACAGCCCTTCCGTCAACATCTGAAACCATTCATTCTCAGTAAGTTCCAGAAACTCAGCTACTGTTCCATAATATCCGCTATAATCACCCAGCCCCACGTGTGGTGTGGTCTGCTCTGCCTGATTAGTCCGTACCACTCATAATTCTCATTACGGCAGCACAAATCCTTCATATAAGGCGAATTATAAAGATAATGATTCACTGTGCTTCTGTCTTTATTCAGTTTCTTAGCAATCTCCCGTGCTTTAATTCCATCGCCAGAGGCAATCAGGGCATAAATGTCCCGTTCAATGATATCCATGATTAAAAGCTTGCCCTCCAAAGTGGAATCACATTAATAACAGGCTCTTCATACGGATGAACTGTCTTCACCGCTTCGATTGTCTTATCAACATTTTCTGTATATACTGTAACCTCCACTTTTAACTCCGGCTCACAACTGATTTCTCCGTTCGTCCCTATATATGGATTACAGCCGTCAAGCGGACGCCAGTAACCAGTTACCGGACTCACCGACATACAGGAATCATAATTGCCGATGTGTCCCGCATCAACCTCCTGGAGAGCTTTCTGTAAGACTTCCAGGTGCGATGGCGGAAGAAAGATTTCTAATTTACAATACTTAAAGTCCATGGAAATACCTCTTTTGTTATTCTTATAGTTTATCCTTATTGTATCATAATAAGAATATCCCGTCTTCCATTTACACGTACAATCATCAGGCAATCATCATTATTTAATTAAGCCTCCTGATCATAATAATTATCCGGTTCTTTCACACATGTAACCTTCCGCCCAATTTCAAAAGGATTTTATCTAATCCTCCATATATTCTCTATAATCTACTTCACTTGCGAATAACATATATCTTCCTTGCACTAATCCCATGTAACCTTCTGATGTTGCATATCCTTTCATATTCTTCATCCTCCTTAGACATAATCTGTAATTTATATAGTTTCCATTGTCTCTTTGCTTTCTTATAGCTATAGTTTACAGATTTAGATGTCCTATAAAAATGACAGGTTGACGTATAAAAATCTTTATGCTATTCTTATCTCGCTAAATCTGATTAATATTTCGGATTCAAAGTAACATTTACAAAATACATATTCTAAAAACTACAGTGTGGACTTTTTCAGTTCAACTTTTTTTCGCCGCACAATTATAGACTTTTTATAATTGTACGGCTTTTTGTATGCCCGAAATAATTCGTTTAACACATTTTTAAGGAGGAAATATTTATGAATGATACATTTATGAAAGAAAAGCCGATTCTGCCTCTTTTGACTTCTATGGCGCTTCCCATGGTCATTTCAATGTTGGTGAACTCGCTTTATAATATTGTAGATAGTTTTTTCGTAGCTCAGATCAATGAGCAGGCAATGGCTGCCCTGTCACTGGTTTTTCCGGTACAGAACTTTGTGAATGCAACTGCTATTGGATTCGGCGTCGGAATCAACGCTATGATCGCATTCCATCTCGGAGCTGGCAATAAAGAAAATGCAAATGCTTCCGCAACTCACGGAATGATTCTTTCAGTGATACATGGATTTCTTGCTCTGATCATCAGCATTGCAATTATGCCAACATTTTTAGGAGCATTTACGAAAGATGAAAATGTTATAAAACTTGGATTAGAATATTCCAGAATTGTATTTTTGTTCGCGCCAGTGATTATGATCAGTCTGGCTTTTGAGAAAATATTTCAGGCTGTAGGACGAATGAATGAGACAATGTTTGCACTTTTATGCGGCTGTATTTCCAATATCATACTGGATCCGCTGCTGATTTTCGGAATTGAATTCTTCCCAAAACTCGGAATTAAAGGTGCTGCGCTTGCAACCGGCATCGGACAGATTATTACTGTAATTGTTTATCTAATCTATTATGTGAAGAAGCCACTTCCGGTAAAGCTAAAAAAATCTTGTCTGCCCCTTCAGCGATCCTTGGATTTTAGGCTCTACACAATTGGCGTACCAGCCATTTTAAACCTGGCTCTGCCTTCATTTTTAGTATCATTTCTTAATGGTGTTCTCTCCGCCTACTCCGACATTTACGTCGTAGTGCTTGGAATTTACTACAAATTGCAGACGTTCCTTTATCTTCCGGCAAGTGGAATTGTCCAGGGAATGCGTCCCGTCATTGGTTACAACTATGGTGCCGGAGAAATGGATCGCGTAAGAAAAATTTTCCGTCTGGCGCTGCTTATGTGTGGTGGAATCATGGCAGGCGGAACACTTCTGTGTCTGTTTTTTGCAGATGGTCTTATCGGAATGTTCACTACGAATCCTGAAACAATTCAGGCGGGCGGTCTTGCACTTCGCATTATCAGCTCCGGATTTATTGTTTCCAGTATCTCCGTTACTGCTTCCGGCGCACTGGAAGGCCTCGGAAAAGGGGTACAGTCACTGCTCATTTCTCTGATGCGTTATGTAGTTATCATTATGCCGGCGGCATTTATTTTAAGCCGTATCAGGGGTGCTGTCGGAGTATGGAATGCATTCTGGATCACAGAACTTATCAGCGCAATAGCTTCTGTGTGGATCTATAGAAAAAGTCTGAAACACTAAATTGGGGACACCCTTAATCGTTGATGGGGACGTAACACTTTGGCAAAGTGCTACGTCCCCATCTTACTATTTTATATTGATATAAGATTCAATCAACTCTACTGTCTTCTCGAATCCAAGTTTTCCGCTGTTGATGCACAGGTCATAATTTTCTGCATCATCCCAGCTTCTTCCTGTGTGATAATGATAGAAGTCTGAACGGTATTTGTTGGTTCGTTCGATGTATTTCTCCATCTCTTTTTCGCTCATGCTGACACGCTCTAATGCGGATTTCATCTGGAAATCGTGATCTGCATGAACGTATACGCTGATCATATCCGGATCGTCTTTTAAGACAAAGTCAGCGCATCGTCCGATCAATACACAAGAACCTTCTGCTGCGTATTTTTTAATGATCTCAGCTTCGTAGTTAAAGAGATTCTGATCTGATGTAAATTCTTTGCTTTCCGGTGGAAGGAGTTCTCCGCTATATACGTTAGTGGATAGCAGGAATTTCGGTAACCTTTTCAGGCGTTCATCTCGTGCATTGAACATACTCTCATTAATACCACTTTCCTCGGAGGCACGCTGCAGGATTTCTCTGCTGTAGCATGGAATTCCGAGTTTTTCTGCCAGCATGTACCCGATGGTCTTTCCACCGCTTCCATACTGTCTGTTGATTGTTATTACTACTCTTTTCATAGCAATTCCCCCAATCTTTTTCTGTTACTTATATTCTATATGTAACATCTCATTTATGCAAGTCTTGCTCTAACAAGCCTCAATCTGAAACTCATAGAAGAAAACATTACTCTTCCCTGAACTTCTACACATTTGCCATCTACTCACCAAGATATGCCTTCTTAACTGCATCGTCGTTCATCAGCTCTTTTGCATCTCCGCTAAGCAAGATTTTACCTGTCTCTAATACATAAGCACGATCTGCAATTTCCAAAGCTTTCTTCGCATTCTGCTCTACGAGAAGTACTGTCGTTCCCGTTTTTCTTACTTCTTTGATAATGTCAAAGATCTCGTTTACAAAGATTGGTGAAAGTCCCATGGAAGGCTCGTCCATGACGATCAGTTTCGGTTTTGACATAAGCGCCCGTCCCATTGCCAGCATCTGCTGCTCGCCACCGGAGAGTGTTCCGGCTCTCTGGTCTTTTCTTTCTTTCAAACGAGGGAATCTCTCATAGACCATAGCAAGCGTCTGTTCGATCTCCTCTTTATCTTTTCTTGTGTATGCACCCATTTTCAGATTCTGGTATACGCTCAGATCTGCGAATACACGACGTCCTTCCGGTACGTGTGCGACTCCCATGTATACAATTTTGTGAGCAGGTACTTTTGTAATATCCTGTCCCTCAAATGTTACAGTTCCTTTCTTTGACGGAAGAAGACCTGTAATTGTATGAAGTGTGGTTGTCTTTCCGGCTCCATTTGCTCCGATAAGAGCCACAACTTCTCCTTGGTTTACTTCAAACGAAATGCCTTTGATTGCCTGGATCATTCCGTAATATACTTCCAAATCCTTTACTTCAAGCATTGCCATATTCTTATTTCCTCCTGTCTGGCTTTTCTTTACGTTTGTTTCCGGTTCTCTTATTCATCTCCAAGATATGCAGAAATAACTTCAGGGTTATTCAACACATCTGCTGTTTTTCCCTGTGCCAGTACCTGACCGAAATTCAGAACTGTCAGTTCTTCGCAAATTCCGGATACCAGTTTCATGTCATGCTCGATCAGAAGTATTGTCATTCCAAAATGTTCTCTCACGAACTGGATCGTCTCCATCAGTTCTCCCGTCTCATTCGGGTTCATACCTGCGGCAGGCTCGTCCAGGAGAAGAAGCTTCGGCTCTGTTGCCATAGCACGGGCAATCTCCAGCTTTCTCTGCTTACCATATGGAAGGTTCGTTGCCAGCACATCTGCTTCACCGTCAAGATCAAAAACCTTCAAGATTTCCATAGCCTTCTCATCCATGGCTTTCTCTACTTTTTTGTATTTTGGAAGCCGTAAGATTCCTTCCAGTGTAGAATATTTATAGTGATTGTGAAGTCCGACTTTTACATTATCAAGTACTGATAACTGCTTGAACAGACGGATATTCTGAAATGTTCTTGCAATACCTGCTTTGTTGATGTCAATCGTCTTCTTACCTGTAATATCCTCGCCATCCAGTTTGATAATTCCCTCATTTGGCTTATACACACCTGTCAGAAGGTTGAATACCGTTGTTTTACCGGCTCCGTTCGGTCCGATCAGTCCGTAAAGTTCCCCTTTTTCGATCTGCATTTCAAACCCGTCTACTGCACGCAGTCCTCCGAAGGAAATGGACAGATTTTTTACATCTAATAATGCCATTTTATGCTTCCTCCTTTACTGCTTTTTTCTGTTTGAATTTTGCCAAATGTTTTTCTCTCCACTCAATTGCTTTCGGAGCCCAGTTAAAGAGCATCATGACAATCAGTACAATTGCGTAGATCAGCATACGGTAATTGGACAGCCCACGCAGAAGTTCCGGAAGCAGTGTCAGGATTGCTGCTGCAATAATAGAACCTCTCACACTTCCAATTCCTCCCAGAACAACAAATACAAGAATCATGATAGACATGTTGTAACCAAAGTTCTGTGGTGTTGCCATCAGCGATGACAGATTATGTGAGTAAAGCACTCCAGCCATTCCTGCAATTGCTGCAGACAGAGAAAATGCAATCAGTTTATATTTTGTTATATTGATTCCTACGGATTCTGCTGCAATACGGTCATCACGAACCGCCATGATCGCGCGTCCGGTTCTGGAGCTGATCAGATTCAGAACAATGACAAGTGTGATCAGAATTAATATAAATCCGATAGTAAATGTACTGTCTTTCGGTGTTCCGCTGATTCCCTGTGGTCCGTTCAGCAAAATCTTTCCATCCGGCTCCATGTTCAAAGAGACGGAATCCTTCATTGAAAAATGGAATCCTTTAGAATCTTTGCCAATATAAAAGACATTAATTACATTTTTAATAATCTCACCAAATGCAAGTGTTACAATTGCCAGGTAATCTCCATTCAGACGAAGTACCGGAATTCCAATTAGGATTCCGAAAATTCCTGCGCACACTGCTCCGAGCAGAAGAGCAATCATGAATCTTAAAAGATCCGGCTCAATGACACCTTTCATGCATTTAGAGAAAAATGCACTTGTAAATGCTCCGATACACATGAATCCGGCATGTCCAAGGCTCAGTTCTCCAAGAAAACCTACGACCAGGTTCAGAGAAATTGCCAAAATGATGTAAGTACAGATTGGTACAAGTAATCCTGTAAATAAGCTAGACAGGCTTCCACTTGTAACAAGTACCTGGATTACTGCGTAAACTACGATTACCATAAGATATGTAATCATGTTGTTTTTTGTTGTTTTATTCATATTCTTTAACATTCCTGCCACCTACACTTTCTCCTGGATATTCTTACCAAGAATTCCAGTAGGTTTTACAAGAAGTACCACGATCAGAACTGCAAATACGATTGCATCTGCAAGCTGTGAAGAAATGTATGCTTTTCCGAGAATCTCAATGATTCCAAGAATAATTCCTCCTATCAGCGCTCCCGGTACAGAACCGATTCCACCAAATACAGCTGCTACGAACGCCTTGATACCAGGCATGGAACCTGTGTAAGGTGTCAGGCTTGGGTATGCAGAGCAGAGCAGTACACCTGCGATTGCAGCAAGTGCGGATCCGATTGCAAATGTCATGGAAATAGTCTTATTTACATTAATTCCCATAAGCTGTGCTGCACCTTTGTCCTCGGATACAGCCAACATTGCCTGACCTGCTTTTGTCTTATTAATAAACAGCATCAGACCTGCCATAATAACAATACATAGTACAATGGTCAGGATGGTTGTTCCTGTAATTGTAAGCTTTCCACCTGCCAATTTTAAGTTTGGCAATTGGATGACTTCTGGAAATGATTTCGTATTAGAACCAAAAATCAGAAGTGCCAGGTTCTGAAGCAGGTAGCTGACACCGATTGCTGTAATCAGAACTGCCAGTGGAGATGCCGCATTACGAAGCGGGCGATAAGCAACTCCTTCAATTACAATTCCAAAAATTGTGCAGGCGATCGTCGCAATAATGATTGCAACAATTGGATTCAGACCTGTGCCTGTCACACAAGTCAATACGATATATGCTCCGACCATAATAACGTCACCATGGGCGAAGTTCAACATCTTAGCAATACCGTATACCATGGTATAGCCAAGAGCGATGATCGCATATACACTTCCAAGGCTGATACCATTAATGAGATAAGATATAAAACTCATTTTTCTTCTCCTTCCTTTAACTAAAATTTTTACCTCTCAATTATAATGATGTTGGGGGCAAAAGCCCCAACTATGATGCAATATGTGAGAAAGGCTGCCACAGCAATTCTGTAGCAGCCGCTTATCACTATTTTAACTTATCGGGCTGAATTAGTCCATGGATACATATACACCATTTTCAATCTTAACACCCTTAGGTGCCTTGTTCGGCTCACCGTTCTTCTCCCATGTGATTCCGTCTACACCTGTCAGACCGTCAATCTTGATCTTTGTCATAGCGTCCATCAATTTGTCGCACATCTCTGAGTAATCCATATCCGGTGTTACATCAGCTTCCTCTGCTGCAGCTTTGATAGCGTAAATTGCATCATATGCATCTGCTGCAAACTGAATTGGTGTATCGCCGTATTTATCTTCATATGCTTTTGTGAATGCCTGAGTCTTCTCATCCTGTGCATCAGATGCATAAGGTGTCAGAAGCATCGTTCCCTCTGCAAGAGATTTATCAAATCCCTCTACACCAAGGATTCCGTCAAGTCCATCACATCCAAAGAATGTCGGATGATAATCTAACTTAGCTGCCTGCTGTAAGATAGCAGATGCTTCCTGATAGTAGATTGGAAGGAATACAAGATCAGCTCCTGATGACTGTGCCTTCTTTAACTGTACAGAAAAGTCTGTCTTATTATCTGCTGTAAATGCTTCTGCTGCTACAACATCAAGGCCTTCTTTCTTAGCCTCTGCTGCGAAGTTTGTGTAAATTCCATTAGAATATACATCGGAGCTGTTATAAATAACTGCTATCTTTGTTGCAAGTTTGTTCTTTGCAATGTACTCTGCAGATTTTGTTCCCTGTTCAGGATCTGAGAAACAAAGACGGAATACGTTGTCGTGATCCTGAACGCTCTCTACTGCTGTTCCGGAAGGTGTGATCTGGAACATGTGATCACTGTCTGTCTCAGATGCTACTGCTGTACAAGAACCAGATGTTACAGTTCCCATAAGAATCTGCATACCCCAGTCTTTCAGAGTATTGTAAGCATTCACAGCTTTCTCTGCATCTGCCTGATCATCTTCTGTCTTGAACTCAACCTGCTTACCATTGATTCCACCATTTTTATTAATCTCTTCTACAGCAAGCTTTGCACCGTTGTCTACTGCTTCACCATATGCTGCTGCATCTCCTGTCATCGGTCCGATTCCACCAATTTTAAATACATCTGATTTTGAATCTGAGCTTCCGCTCTTAGAACCACAGCCTGCCATCATGCTGACTGCCAGTGCTGATACTAATACAGCACTTACAACTTTTTTAAATTTCATAATTCCTATCCTCCAACTCTGTTTTTGTATTGACCTTATAATATCTCCTTCTTTTCCGTCTGTCAATGAAAATTTTAGATTTCACTCTGTTTTTTTATCAGTACAATCTTTTTACATAATAGAAAATAGCAGGTAAACATATCGCTTTCAATGTCATATTTAAGCTCTGACATTGAGTGCCATATATCCACCTGCTATTTTTTAATATTTTCCTTCTATATAATGATGTTGGAACAAAACCCCCACTGATACAAGCTTGTTTCTCACCACCTATAGAGGCGGGAGTCATCTCCCAGCTGATATTATCTCATTTTCAGAATCGGACTGATCTTCTTGTAGATCAGAAGTACTACAGCGGATACCATTGCACCTTTCAAAAGATTAAATGGTGCTACTGCAAATACGACAAATGTAAGTAAATTCGTAATATGGCCATTTACTGCTGTTCCCATTTCTACCAACGCATCGATTGGCATGCTAAATGCTTTTGCATAAGCCGGAAGTAATACATATGCATTTAAAAAGCAACCGATAAATGCCATAAATACAGTTCCTGCTGCCATTCCGATCATTGCACTTTTTCTGGAGTGTTTTGCTTTATAGATCCATGCTGCCGGAAGGATAAAGGCACAGCCAATTGCAAAGTTGGCAATATCACCGACACCTGCTGTAGATGTTCCACTGATCAGAAGATGTAATACGATTTTAATAAGTTCGATCAGTGCTCCTGCTGCCGGTCCCATTGCAAAGCAGCCGATCAGTGCCGGAACTTCGCTGAAATCAATCTTGTAAAATGCCGGTGCAAATGGAAGCGGTATTTCAAATGCCATTAAAATAACTGCAATTGCCCCCAGCATTCCCACCTGGGTAATGAATCTTACTTTTGACATACCTGCTGTGTTTGACTTGTTCTGTGTTGCTACATTTGTACTCATTTCTTTCTCTCCTTTTTATCTGCGGTGTGTCTGAGCTGTGCAAATGAAAACCTCAGGCACTGCCCTCTTTTATTTTAAGTAAGAAAGAATACTTCTTTTGGAACTATGCTTCTTTAGAATGTATCACTAAAAAAGGTCCGCCGAACCTTTTTGTCGTATGCTTGACAACACAAAATCCCCCGACGCTTACGCTTCGGGGGACTGACATACATTCACCATAATTCTTCTCTCATCCAGACTTTACTGTCGGTTCCGGAATCTCACCAGATCAGCCACTGCATACACTTACACAGCGGGTCGCGGACTTTACCGCCGGTTGGGAATTACACCCTGCCCCGAAGAATCTCTCTTATCTGTATTTGATTATAATCCTCTGATTAGTCCTTTTCAAGGCTTTTTTCAAAAATCTTTTTACTGGAAGGACATCATCAGATCGTCCTGATGCACTGTCTCACCTGGTTTTACATAAATCTTGTCTACAACACCTTCGATCGTAGATACAACAATTGTCTCCATCTTCATAGCTTCCAGAGTAAGAAGCGGTGTATTGACTTTGACCGGATCTCCCTCTTTGACAAGGACATTTCCTACGATACCTGGGATATTTGCTCCAAGCTGTTTCGGATTGGACTTGCTTGCCTTAAGCTTACGATCTGTCTTGATCTCCAGTTTCTTATCCAGAATCTTGACGTTACGGATAGATCCATTTACCTGGAACATCAATGTACGGTATCCGTCCTCGTCCGGCTCGCTTGCTTCCAGATATTTGATCAGAAGTTCCTTTCCTTCGCCAATCTTCAAGTTAGTCTCCTCACCCTTTCTAAGGCCATAGAAGTATACGTGACTTTCCAATCTTGTAACATCATTGTAAATCTCAAAGTGTTCGCAATAGTCCTCATATACCTTCGGATACAGCGCATAGCTGACTGCTTTCTTGCACATATCTGCTTCTGAGCGATCCTCATAATGATATTTCTCGCACAGATCCTTCTTAATCTGATCCAGATCAACTGCCGGGAGAAGTGCACCTGGACGTTCTGTCAGTGGTTTAATATCTTTCAGGACAATCTTCTGCAGCTCCTTCGGGAATCCACCATACGGCTGTCCCATCATACCCTGGAAATAAGATACGACGGAATCCGGATAGGATAATCCGGCACCTTCTGTCAGAATATTATCTTTTGTCAGACCATTCTTGTACATAAAGATAGCCAGATCACCGACTGCCTTGGAAGTTGGAGTTACTTTTACGATATTTCCAAGCAGATCATTGGCGTCTTTGTAAAGTCCCTTGATTGCTTCAAAATCATCCGGTGACCCCATACTTGTTACCTGTGCAAGCAAGTTGGAGTACTGTCCTCCCGGAATCTCATATTTGTAAATCTCTGTGTTTGGAGATTTCATATCACTTTCAAATGGTGCATATACTTCACGCACACGGCTGTAGTAGTGACTTAATTCTGTCAGTTCCTCCGGCTTCAGGCCTGTGTCACGTCTTGTTCCACGAAGTGCCTCTGCTACTGCGTTCATAGACGGCTGACTGGTCAGTGATGACATAGACTCAATTGCCAGGTCGACAATATCTACGCCGGCTTCTGCCGCCATCATAACAGTACTTACACCATTTCCCGTGGAATCGTGTGTATGCAAATGTAATGGTACATGAAGTTCTCTCTTCAGTGTGCTGATCAGTTCTTTTGCTGCCAGCGGCTTCAGAAGTCCTGCCATATCCTTGATCGCAATAGAATGGCATCCTAAGGACTCCAGTTCTTTCGCCATCTTCACATAATAATCTAATGTATACTTTGTCTCGTTCGGACTTGTAATATCTCCTGTGTAGCAGATTGCACCTTCAACGATCTTTCCAGTCTTAAGTGCCTCCTCGATTGGCAGTTTCATAGTCTCGATCCAGTTCAGACTGTCAAAAATACGGAATACATCGATTCCATTCTCTGCTGAGATCTGAATGAACTCTTTTACAAGGTTGTCCGGATAGTTGCTGTATCCAACGGCATTGGACGCACGAAGCAACATCTGGATCAATGTGTTCGGCATACGCTCTCTTAAAGTTGTCAGACGTTTCCACGGTGACTCCTTCAGGAATCGGTACGCTGTATCAAATGTAGCACCTCCCCATGCCTCTACTGAAAATGCGTTCTGCATAAATGCATTTGTCGCATAAGCGGCACCGCACAGATCTTTGCTACGCATACGTGTTGCCACCAGTGACTGCTGCGCATCACGCATACTTGTATCTGTAACATAAAGCTTTTCTTCTTTTAAAATCTTCTGCATGTAGCCTTCTGCACCAAGTTTTAAAAATTCATCTCTTGCACCATAGACCGGTTTATCATGGTCAAATGTCGGCAGAATACGGTTATCGAACTGTTTCTTCTTACCCATGTCAGAATTGATGATACGATCACCGATAAACTCAATGATCTTAGTCGCACGGTTCAGGCTGTGTGTCAGGCGGAATAACTCCGGTGTCTCCTCGATAAATGTTGTGTAACACTGACCGGACTGGAATGTCGGGTGGTTCAGCACATTGATCAGGAACGGAATATTTGTCTTAACTCCACGGATACGCATCTCCTGAAGGGCACGCTCGGATTTTCTCACTGCGCCTGCAAAGGTACGGTCATGAGAAATAATCTTTACAAGCAGACTGTCATAGTGTGGTGATACAACGGCTCCGACATATGCACAGCCACCGTCCAGACGGATACCATTACCGGAACCGGAACGATATACTGTCATCTCACCTGTATCCGGCAGGAAGTTATTTGCCGGATCTTCAGAAGTAACACGAGTCTGAATAGAATATCCGTTACATGTAACATCTTCCTGTGATTTAATATGTATCTCCTCTGAATCAAGAGCATATCCTTCTGCAACCAGGATCTGAGCCTGCACGATATCAATTCCTGTCACCATCTCACTGACTGTATGCTCTACCTGAATACGAGGATTCATTTCAATAAAGTATGGATTGTTATCTCTGTCTACCAGAAACTCCAGTGTTCCTGCATTGACATATCCAACATTTTTACAAAGACGGATTGCTGCATCAAAAATCTTCTCTCTTGTCTCGTCTGGAATGGTAAATGCCGGCGCATACTCTACGACCTTCTGGTGACGTCTCTGCACAGAGCAGTCACGATCGAACAGATGCACAACATTGCCGTAATTATCTCCGATTACCTGAACCTCAATATGCTTTGGTCCTTTCAGATACTTCTCAACGAAGATCATATCATCACCGAAAGCTTTTTTAGATTCGTTTCTCGCTTCGTTGAATTCTTTTTCCAGATCAGCCGGATCATTGACAATACGCATACCGCGTCCACCACCACCGTTGGAAGCTTTCAGCATAATCGGATATCCGACCATGTCTGCAATCTTCGCTGCCTCTTCATAAGACTTCATCGCGTGATCTACTCCAGGAATGATTGGTACATCTGCTGCAATGGCAATCTGTTTGGAAGAAATCTTATCTCCCATTGCTCTCATAATATCACTGGAAGGTCCAATAAATGTAATGCCATTCTGTTCACATGCATCTACAAACTCCGGATTCTCTGACAGGAACCCATATCCAGGATGGATTGCATCTACGCCTGCATTCAGTGCGATCTTAATAATTGTATCAATATCAAGATATGCATCGATTGGTCCTTTATCAGGATTCAGGGGATAGGATTCGTCTGCTTTGGAACGGAAAAGAGCGTATCTGTCTTCCTTAGAATAAATGCTGACTGTCACAATTCCGAGCTCATTGAGCGCGCGGAATACTCGAATGGCGATTTCCCCACGGTTCGCCACCAGAACTTTCTTGAACTGTTTCATTGTCTTCTTCCTCTCTTTTTTTATTGGTTTGCAATTAGCCTTTTTCTCTCTAATCCCACGGGCAATTACAAATTGACCGAAAAGTCGCATGATAGTTCATCTGCCCCACACGGATTACATGCACTTTTGATTTAGTTTACAGGATTTTTCTGAGAAATGCAAGATAAAAATATGACAACTTCATTTTTTTGACGATAGTTAAGAAAATAACAATAAAATTTGCAAGATTTTGAATTATAAAATTCATTTTAGCCTCTTTTTTCCCTTTTTCCTTGTCTATAACAGATAAAAATTGCATCAAAACTTTTCTTTTCCATGATTCACACTTTTTTAACAATCTAAACACAAATCGAAAACATTTTTTCATTATTATATAGACATCAGCAAGAGAGATGCTGAGATATAAATAACTATTTTCTTTTTCATACTTTTTCCTTTGAGAGTCTTCCGGTGGGAGGGCTCTTTTTATTATGTAAAGAATGTTCGAATTTTCTCTGTTAATGCAGTGTCCCGCGGCCATGCTCCAGCGTATACGTGATTTTTTAAATTAGTTTTTGTTACAAAATATAAAGAGGCGAATCTCTATATCATTCATAAATTGTCTTGCATTAAATTTATAAATTAATTTATTCTTCTGACATTGACGCCCCTGTTTTTTCCCTGCCACTTATAAATCATGAGATAAACCTTATAGTCGAGTTCGTCTTGTGCGGTGACGAATGGCTCTTCTCTTAGTACCTCGGATTTGATTCCCTGCTGATAAAGTTCTGCCTGCTCTTTTTTTGCCTGACTGATAAGTTTCTGATGTCTTTCATCAGCTTCTTTTCCGAAACTCCGGTTTGGATAGTTTGCGGCTTCTTGTTTGAGTTTTTCTGTCAGAAGTTCTATGAAGCGTACATGTTTTGTCTGATGTAATTTTACGGCTATGTAACGACTCATTCTCATACCATGATGTTTCCGGTAATATTTTAATAACTTTATCATGCTTTTATCGTCTGCTTCTTCTGCGAATTCTTCCATGACTGTGATTGCCTCTTCTGACGGCTGCCACGGATTATCTTTTGGTACAATATATTGATCCGGCACTGCCGGGTAACAGCAGTAATTGAGTGGCGGGAACTGTTCTAACATTGCCAGTTTCTGTTCTGTCGGTGTGCAGAATTCCGGTCATTCGCGCACCGTGAAATACAAGAAAACTTTCCACTGCATCGTTCATCATATAAACCAGTTTATACTCTGGCAGAAGTAATTCGAACTGATCTTGTTCCAAAAGTTCTTCCAGCATCTCCAAAGCTCTCTCCTGACTAATCTGGTACGCCTGATTTTCCACATTTTCTTTATTCTTTTGCTCTGCTTTCCACACATTTTCTGTGTTTTTCTCTGTTTTCAATTATCGCTCTCCTTCATTGGCATCTTCCATCACAATTTTCGTTTCTCTAATCATGCCTTCCGGCAGTTCCTGATACTCCACCCTCAAGACTGCCTGTGCCCAGTTCAGACTGATCTGAGGCTGTTTATTTTTCTCATGTCCGGCTCTCTCGATTTCTTCCAGAAGTTCTTTTAACACTTCTTTGGTCAGATAGCTGCCTCGCCAGTGAAAAGTCAGCACGCGTCCTTTCTTCGCTGCCTGAAGCGACCGCTTGTATACATCTTCTATCTTTGTAAATGACAGTTTCTTTTCTTTATAATAGAAGTGTCCGCCCTCGTTGCATGCTGGAGCCGGATACAACAGTGGTTCGTGATCCCGGAAAATGTTTTTATCATCCAGGTTAAAATAATCGTACCTGAAATCCATCTGTTCTGCTTTTCCGGCTTTGTTCTTTCCCGATGTGTTGCGTGGAGTTTTGTTTTCCGGTTTCTGATTTTCTTTTTTCTCATAATTGCCAAGCGTATTGTCAAATGTTACGTCCAGGTGATAATACTGTCCGTCAATCTTTACGATATTCCATGTATGACGGTACTTAATCCCTTTTTCCGGATTATTTCCACACACTGCGATCATACACCAGATTCCAAGGACATCACACAATACCTTCACGGATTTTGCAATTCCTTCACATACGCCTACCCCATGCCCTAAAGGTCCGATAATCTCATGGGAATAAGGTTTTTTCAGCTTATCATAATGTATACTTTCACATAAAAAGTCGTGTATATATTTTTCCTTGCCCCACTGGGAAAATGTTTTCGCTTCTCTTGTGATTTTCTCTACTCGGGCTGTCATGGCTTTCTGATGTTCTTTTATCTTTGCTTTTTCAAATAAATATTCCGGCACAAAAATCAGATTGGGAGAATCGTTGTAATATTTATACTTATAGCCTGTTGCCCAGAAAATTTCCGGATGATCCAGCCGGAGCTTGAAAAAGACATTATAAAGTGCCTCACCCTCCAGTCTTGGGATCTGAATCTCTTCATCTATATTTAAAAATCCCTGATACAAGGCATGATAAACTGCCTGTTCTATTTTATTCATCCTATTATAATAGTACTGTTCCATGTAATTTCCCGTAATCCTTTTCTATCATTTCAAGTTTTTGTCACTAATAATGATTGCGAGTTTTCTGTCACACGCAAATTCAAGTCGAACATTGCAACTAGAGTATAACATATATTATGAATATTTTCGTGTTTCTTTGAAGCATACATTGACATTCCATATCAGACTTTTTATACTGGGAAATGTAAATTTCAAAGAAGAGCTTATGTAATAGGCTGTGAGGAGTTTTCAGAAAGTAGGAATCCAATATGAACTGTAATGATTCTATGATAAATAATTCTATTCTCAAGAAGAGGAATGATCCTGGCAAAAATTTCCAAATCCTTGCTATTTCAAACCGACATCTCTGCAATCAACCTTTTGAAGACCAGATTAAACGGGTCTGCGAATGGCACCCGGACGCTCTCGTTCTTAGAGAAAAGGATCTGCCAGAAGACGAATACAAAGCATTAGCAAAAAGTATTCTGGATATCTGTAAAGCTTACGATGTCCCATGTATCTTACATACTTACTGGAAAGCAGCGCTGGAACTTGGACATGATGCCATTCATTTGCCACTGCCTCTGTTACGGGAGTTGTCTGCCGAGTCGCAGAAGCATTTACAAAGTCAGAATTCGACAATCTCGCAGAGTTTTCATGTTACGGACTTCCATAAAATCGGCACATCTGTTCATTCTGTCGAGGATGCCATGGAAGCAGAACGGCTCGGTGCGACCTATGTGACAGCCGGACACATTTTCACAACAGATTGTAAGAAAGGCCTGCCGCCACGTGGACTTGATTTTTTGAAAAATGTCTGTGATGCAGTCACGATTCCTGTCTACGGAATCGGCGGAATAAAATTTGACCCGCAGCAATGGAACAGCCTGAAAAAACAAGGTGCCTGCGGCGGGTGTATTATGTCAGGAATGATGCAGCTTTAAAACTGCATCTTTTTTATTGTGTAAACGACGACTGACATTCTCAATAACATCTTGTATTCTTTCCCTTTCCATGTTATCCTATATCCACATTTACAGAAACGTATTCTGCGAATCTGCAAAAGTTTCAAGCCTTCGGGCATCTTGATTTCGGTGTTTCATTTTCGAAACTGTTACCCGATATGAAGAGAACATTCGCAACTGTCAACTATTTTCAATTTATTTCTTAGGAGGAATCGCCTATGACAAACAAACTGCAACAATATTTTCCAATGCTTCGTACACGGGAAGAAACACTTCACAAAATCGAGCACCGGCCAAATTTACGACACATCTTTTACAGTTGGTCCGAAAAAGCACAGAATGAATTTCTTGACTTCACTTCCGGCGCAAAAGGTGTAAAAATGATGTATGATTTCGCAAGTAAAGAACTTCTTAATCCGGAGACTCATCGGGAACGGGTAAATGAATTTCTTTCCTTGCTTCTTGGACAACCTGTAAAAATCCTTGAAGTTCTTCCTAATGACGGAACAAGGCTTGCCGATGAATCTACATTGTTAATCACGGATATTGTCGTTGAACTTTCTGATAGCAGCATTGTAAATCTGGAAATTCAAAAAATCGGGTATGATTTTCCCGGACAGCGAAGTGCCTGCTACTCTGCTGATCTTCTACTTCGTCAGTATAAACGAGTCCAACAGAAAAACAGCCTGAAAGACTCTCATGCCAAAGTTCATTATAAAGATATCAAAAATGTTTACACCATTGTGTTGTTTGAGAAAAGTCCAAAATCATTTTATAAATATCCAAATGTTTTCCTACATCATTTTGAACAATGTTCCGATACTAGACTAGAACTTGATTTATTGCAAAAATATCTCTTTGTACCTCTTGACATTTTCAAAGAAATTAAGCACAATGAAAGTATACCAATAAACTTAAAAGACCGACGGGAAGCATGGCTGGCATTCTTGTGTATGGATGATCCGGAAGACATTCTTGTAATTCTGGAGCAATACCCGGACTTTAAAGAATGCTATGAACAAGTCTATGAAATTTGTCGGAATATCGAGGAGGTAATGTCCATGTTTTCAAAAGAATTGGCTGAATTAGACCGCAATACAACTGAATTTATGATAGACAGAATGCAAAAGGAAATTGATCAGCAAGCTGAGAAATTAAAAGAAAAAGATCGTATTATTGCTGAACTGCAGGCAACTAATGAGAGCCTTAAAAAGAGAAAAATCTAGTTAAAAATCAAAGTAAGTTCCTTAAGAAAAGGGCGAACTGTTTTTTGCAGTTCGCTCTTTTACATATCTCTCTATACATCTCCAACACTTTTATTTTTCAAAATGTTTTTTCAGAAATAACTTTCCAGTTATTGCACATATGGATTATACAGAAAGAACGCTCCGGAAAAAGCCAGCGCCAGATATATCATTGGTTCCCATTTTCTTCCATCAGCCTCTATTGGATTTTCCACATGTCCATCACCTTTTTCTTTCTGTTTTCCACAAACTAACACATAAATACCTCTCCAGATCAGATATCCTGCGCACGCGCCGATCGTATTTGCAAGGAGATCGTCAATATCTGTTGCACGCGCGTTAAATATCTGAGAAATTTCAATTGTTAACGACAGTAAAAATCCTGTGACTGTGACATTTGTTATATTTCTGCATTGCTTCCATATACATGGTATCAACAGCCCAAGCGGCAGAAACATGATTATATTTAACACAAACCCCATGCCCAATCCTGCCAGTGGATTCCAGTTATATCCACCACTGATGGCACCTTTAAGTCTTACAATGTCTGCCAACAGGCCAATCCCTGTCACTTTAAATACCGCCCACAGATAAACGAGCATTACATAAACTCCAAAATAATATTTTGCAGGCACACGTCTGGAATTTTGCTTTGCTTTGATTTCCATTAGTCCCTGATATATCAGACACGGCAGCAGCAACGTAAGAAGCAGATAACCACTGTACATAAAATCCTCAACTATATAAATATATAAAATCCTCACATAATCCATAACATTTTCTCTCCTTTTTCCAGCCTTTATCTTCACACCTGATATATTAGAATACATTTCTTAACAACTTCTTTAGAATATTCTTAATATTCTCTGTAGCTTTAACCCATGCCTGTATCATGCAGTCCGATAACATCAACATTTCTTTCAATTTGTTTCTTGAATTATCAGACAAATGCATCTATCATAATCATATAAATATGATGCCAGGGTCCCAATATGAGCCTAAAAGTGGGATGACAATCCCACGATATGCGAATAATTGGGAGGATTATGGGAGTGCAAAGCACGGAACAATCCGTAGGCATCGTACTTGCAGTCCAGCAAACCAGAGCTGTATTTGGGGGACCAATTACAAATTTAAAAATGAATTCAATTATATAGGAGGGCTTTTCTTATGACACAGGCTGAAATCAAACAACTGATTCAGAAACAGCGGACTTTTTTTCATTCCGATGCTACGCTTGATGTAGAATATCGTATACATGCACTTCAAAAATTAAAAGCATGCATCTTAAAATATGAAAATGAAATGAATATCGCAATCCGTGCAGATTTGGGAAAATGTGCTTTTGAAAGCTACATGTGCGAGACTGGTCTCGTCTTAAGCGAACTGACTTACATGCTGAAACATACACGCAAATTTTCGAAAGAGCGCACAGTCAGGACTCCACTGGCACAGTTTCACTCCAGGAGCTATCAAAAACCGTCACCGTATGGTGTCACACTGATTATGAGTCCATGGAATTATCCGTTCATGCTCACCATAGAGCCGTTGATCGATGCGCTGGCAGCTGGAAATACCGCAATCCTGAAGCCAAGTGCCTATTCTGCACATACTACTGCTCTGATTAGCCGTATGATCCAGGAATGCTTCGATGAAAAATATGTGGCCGTTGTCACAGGTGGGCGCGAGGAAAATAATTTCTTGCTAAATGAACATTTTGACTACATCTTCTTTACCGGAAGCCAGGAAGTAGGGAAAGAAGTGATGCGGCATGCTTCCAACCATCTGACTCCAATCACCCTTGAGCTCGGTGGTAAAAGCCCTTGCATCGTTCATAAAAGTGCCGATATCAAACTTGCTGCTAAACGTATTGTTTTTGGTAAATTTTTAAATTGCGGGCAGACATGTGTTGCTCCTGATTACATTTACTGCGACCGCACAGTCAAAGATAAACTTATAAAAGAATTGAAAAAACAGATTCAAAAACAATATAGTAAACAGCCTCTGGCACATAAAGAATATGGCAAAATTATCAATTTAAAACATTTTGACCGGCTGCTTGGACTGATTGATTACGACAAAGTGGTCTATGGCGGCACTTTCGACCATCACACTTTACAGATCGAGCCAACAATCATGGACAACGTCACCTTTTCGGACGCTGTCATGCAGGAAGAAATCTTCGGACCGGTTCTTCCAATCCTGACTTACGATTCTATCAACGAAGCCGTGAATAATATCCGTGCCATGTCCCATCCGCTTGCACTTTATATTTTCGCAGGAGATACTCATGTAGCGGAAAATGTAATTTCAAGAATCGGGTTCGGCGGAGGCTGCATCAACGATACACTGATTCACCTTGCCACAAGCGAAATGCCTTTCGGCGGATTTGGCGAAAGCGGCATGGGCAGTTACCACGGAAAGACTGGATTCGATACATTTACACATTACAAAAGTATTGTGGATAAGAAGACCTGGCTGGATCTGCCAATGCGATATCAGCCTTACAAGAAGATAAATAATAAGTTGTTACATATGTTTCTAAAATAAATGCTATCTAAAAACAACAGACCAGTTTACAGTTCTCCCATAAAACTACAAACTGGCCTGTTGTTTTTTATCAGAATTGGACCTTTATATCAAGCCATGAGTGTTGTACAGTAGGTTCAATCGAAAGATAAGTAATCATATAAGGAAAGAGGTTTTTACTATGAATTCAAATTTGAAAAAAATTGTGATGACAGCACTTTTTGCTGCACTTGCATGTGTTGCCACCATGTCTATCCGTATTCCAACACCTGGAACAGGCGGATATATACATCCAGGTGATGCAATCGTAATCCTGTCAGGAGTTGTTCTTGGACCAAGTTATGGACTGTTGGCAGCCGGTATCGGTTCCGCAATGTCAGACCTCCTCGGTGGATATTTTGTATACGTTCCGATTACATTTGTAATCAAAGGACTGATTGCTCTGTTTTCAGGACTTGTTTACCAGAAAATTGCAAAAGATTCCAAATCACGTTATGTAGCAGTGCTTCTCGGTGGCGTGATTGATATCGTACTGGTAGCCGGTGGATATTTTATCTGTGAATTTTTCCTTTATGGATCATCTGCAGCAGCAAGTATTCCAGCCAATATTATTCAGGGAGTCGGTGGACTGATTATCTCCTTCGTACTGTACCCGGTATTAATGGCAATTCCAGATGTAAAACAGCTCACATATAAGACAAAATAAACTATGAGAAACACGCTTCGCGAGTTTCTCAAGTTATCGCGGCAGTCGCCAAGGTCTCGTGCAAGCACGGACTTTGGCTCGTTGCTCGCGTAAATCCATTGGGGACGTAGTAAACTTTAAAAGTACTACGTCCCCATCATTCATTATCGGTGTCCCTTTTAGAACACTTTCGTTCTCTGACCTCCGCTTAAATCTGTGACATCGCGTTCCAGTCCGAGATCCAGAAGTCCAAGTGCTCTTGCTACCTCTTCTACTTTTGCATCGATGGTGTAGAAATCATGTAAAGTCAGCTCATCCTGAATCGTTCCCAGTTCTTCCATCAACTGCTCCATCTGCTCTGAATCTGCGTCTCCAAGCTGGTCACAGATTTCATTCATGCGCTGCTCTTTTTGAAGAAGTGGATCAAATGCTGACTTTAATACGCCGCCGATTGTCATTCCCTTTTCCAGTACTGCATGCTGATCCAGATATCCTGCATGGACATTCTTTGACCATTCTACTTTTCCTTCATCCGGCATCAACTTTCCAGTCACAATATTCATAAATGTGGACTTTCCTTCACCATTAGCTCCTACAAGTCCAATATGTTCCCCTTTTAAAAGACGGAATGAAACATCTGAGAAAATTGCCCTGTCACCAAAGCCATGGGTAAGATGTTCAACATTTAAAATACTCATTTTTACTTTCTCCTCTATCTGCAAAAATTGTTCATTTTATTACGATTAAAAATCACCTCAATAATTGTTCATTTTATTACTGATTGAAAATCACCTCAATAATTGTTCATTTTATTACTGATTGAAAATCACCTCAAGGATTGTACCTCCCGACGGATTGGACTTAACTGTAATACTGCCATCATGCACTCTCACGATCTCATGGACCAGTGCAAGTCCCAGTCCTACACCGCCAAGCTTTCGGCTTCTGGACTTATCCACGCGAAAGAATGGTTCAAATACACGCTCCCTGAGCTCTTTCGGGATTCCACTTCCTGTATCCGCTACTGACAGGCAAATGTGTTTTTGCTCCTTATATGCAGTTACTGTAACCTGTCCACCTGAATGATTATATTTTATAGCATTTTCAACAAGATTATATACCAGCCTGTAAATAAGAATATCACTTCCAACCATCGTTATATCCTTACATTTCCCAATAAGTTTTATATTCTTTTCCTGTGCAAGAGGTTCCAAATCCTCCAACACCTCATCAACAAGGTCATCCATGATAATTTGTTCATCCCGGCCTACTGTCTGAAGCTCACTCATATCGAGAAGTGTCTTTACCATCTTGCTTAGCCTGTCATTTTGTTCCGTCACCATCTTTATCATCTGTAAGGTGTCTGCATCACTGCCTGGATGCTGGGTGGAATGATATAGATCAAGCTGTACCTGCATTAAAGATAATGGGGTGCGAAGCTCATGTGCTGCATTTGCAGTAAATTGTCTCTGTACCTCAAATGCATCCTGAAGGCGTTCAAGCATCTTGTTATATGAAACACTAAGCTGATTCAGTTCTTTAATCTTGCTTTCTTCGATTCGCGAGTCTGCCAGATTTTGTATCTGCACCTCTTCTATTTTATCAGAAAACTCACGGAGTGGTTTGAGTGCGTGTCCACTTATAAAATATGTAGCTACCCCGCCAAGAATCGCCAATAAAGCTGAAATTATCAAACTGTTTTTTCTGTAGTCTTCTTTATTATTGTACACTTGAACAGAAAAATCATTTGCGAACTCATCCCACTTATCCTCTGGTATGCTAATATATATTTCTTCTGAATCATTTGCACTATTGTCTGCACTATCATCACTCTGCGCATTAACAGCCTTCTGCAAAGAATCTATATAATACACACCATTTTTATAGACAAACATCGTCAGACACCCACATATGATTGCAATACACAATGTCGTGATACAGGTAAGTCTCCACTGCAATGACATCTTTTTCATCGATCGGACTCCTCTCGTATTTTATACCCTTCTCCCACCTTGTTCATGATCACATCATGTCCAAGCACTGCTTTAAGCTTTCTTCTTAGTGAAGACATATGTACTCGGATAGCTCCACTAAAGCTATCCACGGAGGCATCCCAGACATGCTCCATCAATTCCTCCTGGCTTACCGGTCTGCCCTGATTAAGAAGCAGATATTCCAAAATACCTTTTTCTTTTCTTGTCAGGGAAATCTTTATTTCCTTTGCATATGCCTCACGTTTTATTGTGTCAAACTTAATATCGCCGCTTTCCAGACATACATCCTTTTGTACAAATTTCCTTCTTGTCAGACTTCTGATACGAGCCTCAAGCTCCTGTAGATGGAACGGCTTTTCCATATAATCATTCGCACCCGCATCCAGCCCTTCGACCTTATCTGCGATCTGTCCTCTTGCTGATAATATAAGAACCTTTGTCTCCTCATTGCTCTGTCTAAGTTCCTTTAGGATCTCCATCCCATCCATGCCGGGCAGATTCAGATCCAAAACAACCAAATCATAATTCTCTGTCAGAATGCATTCCAGCGCCTCTTCCCCATCATAACAAGTATCCACCTCATACCCGGCATTATACAGACTTTTTGCAATTGCATCACATATTTGTTTTTCATCTTCAACTATTAATAATCTCAAAATCATTCCACCTGCTTCTTAACAAAAATTTCACACCAACTATTGTATAATACCGAAGTCAGTTGGTCAACAAATACAACAAACGAAAGGAGTAACAACATCTTGAAGTGCAGAAAAATATCTCAATTTGTAATGCTCATCGCGGGTATCTCTATGATTTGCTATGGTGCGATCAGAGGTGAAGGAGACGTCGTGCTTGGCAAAGCAATAAAATTATGTTTGGAGTGTGTCGGAATTGGATAAGAAAACGAAATTACTATCAAAAAAAATTGCCAAAATACGAGGATGGATACAGGCAGTTGCCACATTACTTACCAATATTCATATTCCTAATTTATTTAAGGGCAACATATATCAAGGCAAAATCAAAACTGTATGTGTGCCGGGATTAAACTGCTATTCCTGTCCTGCTGCGACAGGAGCCTGCCCCATTGGAGCCTTTCAGGCGGTTATCGGATCCTCCAGATTTAAATTTTCATACTACATAACCGGTTTTTTCATTCTACTCGGTGTGACACTCGGAAGATTTATCTGTGGTTTTTTATGCCCGTTTGGCTGGTTTCAGGATTTACTTCATAAAATCCCCGGAAAAAAATTTTCCACAGCCCGGCTAAAACCGCTAAGATACCTGAAATATATAATCCTCATTGTTTTCGTTATTCTTCTGCCATTGTTTGTAACGAACTCTATAGGGATGGGGGATCCATTCTTCTGTAAATACATTTGCCCACAAGGTGTTTTGGAAGGAGCCATACCACTGTCACTTGGAAATACTGCTATAAGGTCTGCACTTGGAACACTTTTTTCTTTTAAATGCCTTATTTTAATTACAGTTGTTGTGTTGAGTATTTTGTTTTACAGGCCGTTCTGTAAGTGGATCTGTCCTCTTGGAGCAATCTATTCATTATTTAATAAGATCAGCTTTCTTAATATTAAGGTTGACGGCAACAAATGTGTCGGATGCAGCCAGTGTTCAAAGGCATGTAAAATGGATATTGATGTGTGCAAGACTCCAAATCATCCAGAATGTATACGATGCGGGGCTTGCATCAAAGCTTGTCCAAAAGATGCGATCCAATATCAGTTTCTGGGAAAAACATGTCAGAAAAAGAACAGCAGCAATCAACCATAACCATCTGGTAACTATTATTTAAAGGAGCAATTATTTATGAAAACAAAAAGAACATTTCTCTCTATTTTAACACTTTGCATAGCATTATTATTTACGGCATGTAGCGGGAAAGAAGCTGCAAGCACAAAATCTACGGATACCAAGACTGAATCCGGATCAAAATCTGCAGACGATTCCAACTCTAAACTGGATGATTTATATCAGCAGGAAAATCAGATCTTCGCAGATCATGAAGATGTATGGAACAAGGTATTTGGCATGATGAATAAAAGTGATGCGGATCCAAATGGAAATTATGCGGACTCTCTGGCTGCCACTATTGAATCAAACAAGGAGTCTTTTACAGATGACGAGCTGAAAACACTGACCGCTGATATTGAAACTATCCGAAAAATCGAGGAACAGATCGCTGAGATTGAAAAGAAAAATACAGGGTCTGATAACACCGATCAGAAAAACAGTTCCAAAGGCGCATCTCCTTTCAAGAATTTCTCTGGTCAGGATTATGATGGGAATTCTGTTGATGAAAGCCTGTTTTCCAAAAATGCAGTAACTGTCATCAATTTCTGGTTCACCGGCTGCAAACCTTGTGTTGCCGAATTATCTAAACTTAACGAATTAAACGACGCAATCAAGTCAATGGGTGGAGAAGTTGTAGGTATCAACACAGAAACCTTCGACGGAAACAAAACTGCTATAAAAGAAGCAAAGACTATTCTCGAAAAGCAGGGTGCTAAATATCGCAATCTTTCCATTGACTCTTCTTCAGATGCAGGGAAATATGCGTCCGATATTATGGCATTTCCTACAACAATACTGGTCGATAGAAATGGTAATATTGTAGGTGATCCGATGCTCGGCGGAATTGATAATCAAGACAACTATGATACTTTGATGAAACAGATTCAGTCTGTAATTGATGCAGACAGCACAAACAAATAATTCCATTCAAAGACAGGATAAAACTACAGTTGTTTTACCCTGTCTTTGATTAAAAAACCCCAGAAACACAAAGTTCCTGGGGTTTGATATGCATTCTGTTGTTCCAAACAATTAACGTTTGCGTAACCGAAAACAGCGGAAAAATCGAGCATATTTCAGACACAGCTGCTGTGCCTTTTCTGCAGTGAGATTATTTTCTTCCACATCCTCCGTATCAAGACTGATGAATTGCATTTCTACCAGCATCAATTAGATCTACAATTTCTCTCCGTTCAGGCATAGAACAAATTGCACCTTTTTTTGTTGTAACTAGAGCCGCACCTGCATTCGCAAAGATAAGCATTTCTCTCAAATGATCCTCTGTCAAGTTGTTAATATCGTGTTCCAAAATATATGCCAAGGAACACCCGCAAAAAGTATCTCCCGCTCCTGTTGTTTCTATCGCTGATACCTGAAATCCTTTTTCTTCTATCCTAAAGTCTTTATAGTAAGCTCTACTCCCCTTTTTTCCCATAGTAAGAAGAATCAATGGTATCTCATATTTATTCTGTAAATATAAGACTCCTTGGTCATAATCCTCTATTCCTGTAATAAACTGGATCTCATTATCGGATATCTTTAGAATGTCACATTGCTCAAATCCATATTCCATCTGCTTTTTTGCCTCTTCCAAGGATTCCCAAAGAGGCTCCCTCAAGTTCGGATCAAAAGAAATCAGAGATCCATTCTTCTTTGCAGCTTTAACAGCTTTTTTTGTTGCATTCCGAACATTTTCATGTGTCATGGACAAAGTACCAAAATGGAAAATCTTTGTAGACCGAACAAACGTGTCATCTACCTCGTCTTCTGTAAGCATCATATCTGCACCTGGATTCCGATAAAAGGAAAATGCTCTGTCTCCGTCTGGAAATGTATGTACAAATGCAAGCGTTGTGTTCATATTTTTATCTACTTTTAGTTCCTTTGATGAAATTCCCACTCGTTCGATCGTTCCCTTTAGCATCGCACCAAACATATCGTTTCCAACCTTTCCTATAAAGGCTGTTTTTTTCCCCAGCTTTGCCAATATAGCAAGCACATTGCATGGCGCGCCTCCGGGATTGGCTTCAAAAAGCATATTTCCCTGATCACTTGTTCCATTATTCGTAAAATCGACCAGTAATTCTCCTAAAGCAATTACATCATACATTTTTACACCTCCGATACCTCTGTTCCTTCCAACGTGTACATTTCATATTTCACATTCCCCTGTTGATGAATATCAGTGCCTAGGTTGTAAACACAATTGGATATTATATATTCTCCGTCATTTACAAAAACTTCAATTAGATTCGGATCCACATATACATCTATCTGGAATCCGTCTTTTAAATCAGGAGTGGAAAATTCTGTTTGCATTTCCCATGAAGTATCTACCAGCCTACCTCTATCCGTATGGATCTTATTTCCTTTTCTTGTAATTTGATATCCTCCAATATCAACAGTCTCCCCATCCTCTAATGAAAATGATACTCTGTATCCATTTTCATTCGCTTCATCCGGGCTGTTAATCTTTTTGGAAAAAGCATTTCTTATATTAGGATGTACACGAAAATAAATATGATCATTTTTCACCTCAATAACCCTTGGAATGCATTGCATCCCGCTCCATTGTCCGTCAACCGGCTTTGGCATACGTAACCATGCTAGCAGGACTCTTCTGCCCGCTTCATCCACAGTAGTCTGAGGCGCATAAAGATCCAGTCCATAATCCAAATATTGATATGTATCTGGCATCTCCATATGGCATGTTTCTTTCTGAAACATGACTTTCATACAGATTGACTGGTCAGAATAAGATTTCCCTCCTTTATTAAAATCCATCGGAGAAAAAATTAAAATCTGTTCTCCATCTGTTTGAAAATAATCAGGGCACTCCCACATCCAGCCGAAACCGTTATCTTTTGTGACAAAATTCATGTATGTCCAATTTTTCTTGTCCGTACTTTTAAAAAACAATAGCTTTCCCTGCTTATTATTAATCGTACTTCCAAGAACCATATACCATCCGTCATCTTCTTTCCAGACTTTGGGATCTCTTGTATGCCGTGCATCTCCGATCTCACTGTTATTAAAAACCGGAATAATAGTTTTTTTATCTTTTATGTTATCAAAATGATATCCATCTTCTGATGTGATCAGCATTTGTGCCGAAACAAACTGTTCGTCTAGAAACAAATTAATATCTTCTGGATTTTCCAATAAATACCTTACACCAGTATAATATAAATATAATTTACCCTCATCTTCAATGGCACTCCCTGAAAAGCAGCCATCTCTATCATCCGTTTTACTAGGAAATACTGCAATTCCCTGATACTCCCAGTTTACCAGATCATCACTCACCACATGAGCCCAATGCATCCTTCCCCATCTAGCTTCATATGGAAAACACTGATAAAATAAATGATATTTACCCTTATAGTAGATGAAACCATTTGGATCATTCATCCAGTGCCTGTTCGCTTTTACATGTATTTTCTGCATACTCTTTCTTCCTCCGGAAATTATATACTTTATTGTTTCAATAACACCATTTAATAAAAAGACTGGCATCGAACTCTCTGTCAGTCTTTTTGCAATTATCTTTTACCATTGTTTAAGTATTATGTTGTCCCATGTCTTAATCTCCCAAAGCAGGTGTCGGTCTGAAAACATTTACGGTTCTATCTAAAATCACTTGTTTTTCATTTCCTGAATCAAGAATCGTATTATTAGTCGCTTCTTGCTCAACCAATACATAAACTACCGACATCTCCCGGATATTATTTAATGATGTCAAAGCGTCTACCTGTGACGAATAGCAAGAGTCAGATGCATCTTGCAACTCGTTTTCAATATCACAAGTAGCTACGATATGATTATTTGAAATATAGTTCCCTCTTCCAGAAGCAATACGTATAATCACAGGCATTGCATCTAGAGGCTTGATATATCTCCTTTGAATCATTTCTGAAATATGATTTGCAACTATAGAATTATTATTTCCATTTATACACAAAAGACCGTAACTGTCATCCAAACCATTGTCATTATCTAACATCGGTTTCCACGGCTCATTGTCTCTTAAGAAATGATTAGAGGAGATCATATTTTCAGAACAATTACCTTCTAACGAAAGCATTCCAGGGTAAAACGAATGAAACCTATTGTTTGAAATAATCGATTTTGCTACATTTTGAAAACACACACTACTTTTTCCTCTTGGGAAAACATTGTTGTTACTGATCAAAAGACCACCAAAACTTTGCGCCAAGATCGAATACCCATTATACCCTGCACCGATCAGGTTATCTGTAATTTTAGAAGCCTGTCCCCAACCACGTAGTTCAATACAGTTGCCGCATTCTGCAATAAAATTGTCATGGATCGACAATGCATCCGCATGATAAATAACAACCCCATGTTCTAAATATACAAATCCCATTCCTGTGATACGAAATGAATCTTGGGCACTTGCTATGTAAATTCCTGTCTTCCCATTAATATATGTATTCTCCGGATTATTTTTTTGGGTGCCATCATCTTCAAAATGTAATCCATCAATACAGAAATTTTCAAATTCAACAGAGCTAATCCTAGGATTTCCATCTCTTTCCACGTAAAAGGCAGCTCCGTCTTTCTCCGATGCATGATTACCAGACAGTTCCACCAGAATACGGCTTCCTCCCGGCCATACCTCATGCAGGTCTTTCCATTCATCTTGCGGCAGATTATATCGGATACTGGAAGAGACAAAACCATGTCCCGATCCCATGATTTTTAGGTAACTGATGTCAATTACCACTTGAGTATGCAGATGATAATCGCCCGGTGGAATATATATTACTGCTCCCGGCTTTCCTCCTTCTTTAACATCCGAGTCTGTTTGCCTGCTTTTGATGTCTGCGATCATGCTGTTGATCACTTCTCCAATATCTTCATACGGATTTCCCGTCTTCCATTTTGTAACATCGTAATAATTGTTACATTTCATTCATAAATCCTCCTGTCTGTTTCTATCATCCCTATCCCTTCACAGCTCCGGCTGTCATTCCCTGTACAATATATTTCTGAACAGCCAGAGAAATGATCATAACAGGAAAACTAAACAAAAATGCTCCTGCACACATCGGACCTAAATCCAGATTATACGCTGATAAAAAGCCCGCTAAGCCAACAGTAAACGTCTTTGCATTTGTGCTGGTGAGCAATAACGCAACAAGAAAATCGTTCCATGCCAAAAACAATGTGAATATAAATGCAGTCGCTAAACCTGGTTTACAGATTGGAAGGATTACTTTCCTGAATGTCTGCAGACTGCTAGCCCCATCAATATAAGCCGCTTCGTCCAGCGTTGAAGGTATTCCTTCAAAGAAACTCAACATTGTCCACATAACAAATGGCATGTTAATTGCTGCATATACCAGTATTAAAGCAATTTTTGTATCATATAATCCCAAATTGCATATCAGTTCATAAATAGGCACCACGATACTTGAAGTAGGTATCATTTTTAAACACAAGACCAGAACCACTAACAAAATTGACAATTTTGCACCTGAACGCTGAATCGCATATGCCGCAAGAGATCCTAAGATCAGTGCAATAATCGTACTGAGTAACGCAGTACTCAGACTATTGAAAAGAAATTTAAAAACATCCATTCTTTCCAGCAAACCCGAAAAATTTTCAACTGAAAAGTTTTTAGGGAAAAAACTTGGCGGAACTGCGATTACTTCTGAACCCGGTTTAAAAGAGCAACAAATCACATATATATACGGAAAAAGCCAGCCTATTGTCAGAACCACTGATAATATGATCCCTATCTTTTTTCCTATTTCACTCTTTTTCTTCACTTTTATGCCTCCTATCCCAATCAACTAACCATTCTTTTTCTTCGGATTCCACAAGCTTTGCATAAATACCAGCGTGAATACTACTAAAACTACAATAAATACAACTGCCATCGCACTTGCATAACCAATGTCGTTATATCTTGTCAATGTCTTATATATAATAATACTGATCGTTTCTGAAGAACTGTTCGGTCCACCTTCTGTCATTGCCCAGATAATGTCAAATGTTCTGGCCGCATCAATGATCCTTACAGACAACGCCGTCAATAAAACTGGTTTGATGACTGGTAATTTGATCGCAAATATCTGCTGTAATTTGTTTGCACCGTCTATTTTTGCTGCCTCCAGCATGCTACTGTCCAACCCCTGTAGTCCCGCTAAGATCATCAACATCATAAATGGTGTTGTCAACCAGATATCTGCAATACAACAAGCTAATAATGACCATTTTTCATCCGCAAGCCAGAGAATATCACTGCTACTTGATAAGATTCCTACTCGTGCCAGCAGTTCATTGACAATTCCAAAGCTTGAACTCATCATCAATTTCCATGTAAGACCAGCTACCAGTGGCGCTATCATAAGAGGCGCCATAAGAAATGAGCGGATCACTTTACTACCTTTATAATCCAATTCAAAAAACAGTGCAAATAATAGTCCCATCACTGTTTCGATTCCTACGGCAACAATGATATAGATGAGAGTATTTTTTAATTGTTTCAAAAAGCCGCCGGCTGTAAATGCATGAATATAGTTTTCTAAACCGATAAATGTTTTATCTCCCGTAATGCCAATCTCAAAAAAACTGTCTATGACCATCTTGAATATAGGATATATCAGGAATGCACCCATAAATACCGCACCCGGAAGGAAGAATAATAATAAGGTTTTTTTTGAAATCAATCTCATTTTTACCACCTTTTAACTAGAAAGGTATTCTTGACAAGATTGACTCCTCAAGAATCCCTTTCTACAATTACGTAATCTATGTTTACTACTTTCCAATTGCCTCTATTTCAGCCTTTGCTGACTCCAGTGTTTCATTGATATCAGCTCCTCCCAAAGTAGATTCTACAACACCTACCAGCACTTCTTCGATCTGTGGCCATGTCTTTACCATAGGTCTTGCCTGAGACTGCTTTGAATTCAACGTTTCCAGAACCGCGGTTGTATGTTCATTTCCTGCTTCCTTTCCTTTTTCTTCGTATACAGAAGTCCTTCCCGCAATTTTTAATGTAAGATCCATGTAGTCTTCATTATGTTCATACATGAATTCTACATATTTTTGTGCCATTTCCTTATTTTTAGAATCCTTCATAATGCATTCATACCAAGGACCTGTTGTTGCACCAACTCCCGCACTTCCTGCAATCATCGGTGCACATCCAACTTTATCTGCGCCTAATGCCGCAACAGCCGCCGGATATTGATGACTCCAGTTTAACTGCATGGCGATTTTTCCATTAGTAAAAAGTTCCTGAGACTCTGTCGCTGCTGTAGATAAGGAGTCTGACGGTGTATAATCTGCATTTGCATTTTCAACCATAAAGTTTAATGCATCCACATAAGCCTGATCTGTTATATTTACATTACCTTCTTTGTCAAACACAAGCCCGTCTGCGCCTGCCTGACATGCAAAGTCAAGGAAGGAGCATACCGCATCGGTTCCGCTTCCAAAAACTGTAGTCCCGTACATCTCATCTGTTGAAAGTTCCTGGGAAAGCTTCTGATACTCTTCCCAAGTTTTTGGTACCTTGTTTTCTGGAATAAGATCTTTTCTGTAAATGAGAATTTTAGAATTTACCCACATAGGGTATCCAAGAAGATTTCCATCAATCGTACCACTCTCTTCTAGTGTCGGAAGAAAATCACTTGTGTCAGCATCTTTTAATGGTTCAATTGCGCCTGCAAAAGCTGCCAGCCACACTACATCCATACACGCCACATCATGAGTTGCTTGTTTTGCCTTTATTTCAGTTGAAAGTTTATCATACATTCCCGTATAAGCAACTGCATCTACAACCACCTCACAGCCAGTTTCCTCTTTAAATTCTGCTGCCGTTTCTTTCGCAAGTGCTTCAGCCGGAGAACCACTTTCTACAAGCACTGTGATACTGTTTTTATTGGATGCTTGTTTTTTCCCACCGTTTGCTCCACATCCAACCAACATTGATCCAACCATCGACATTACAAGAATACTTGCAATAATTTTTCTTTTCATCTTTATATCCATTCCTTTCGCGCTGCTCAAGGCACAAAACGTCATGAAA
>OLNI01000282.1_pt1 | contig 52413 bp, 64 predicted proteins | sample 1672921 | NCBI WGS metagenome assembly OLNI01 (sample SAMEA3136737, study PRJEB25190) | human gut metagenome | biome: human gut; feature: human-associated habitat; material: faeces | place: Austria | collected 2013 | reverse complement strand
CCCCTTGTATTTACTGGAGTTTTCTAACTTGTCCTTATTATAACTCGACCATGAGGAGTAATCTTCGGCATCTGCACTTTGAAAATGCTGTTGTATCTGTTGACCGCATGCTTGAATCGATGTTCCCAATGCAGCGCCACCTCTGGCATTCCATTCTTGTCTCTGAAAAGAAATCCCACATAACCATTTATCATAACCTCCGGAAGGTCTGTTGGTCTGTCTTCCAGAATCGCCTGGAACATTCGGTACACATCTTCCGTCATCGGAATCTTCCTTGTTCCGGCATTTGTCTTCGTGGATTCAATATGGTATTCCATATTGTTGAGTCGCTGAAGCTGATGGTCAATGTTGATGATGCGATTCTTCATATCAAGATCTTTGATGGTCAGACCGCAAAACTCTGAAATTCGAAGGCCTGTATGAAATAAAATGTAGAAGACTTCGTAATACTTACAGTACACGTTATCGTCATGTACAAATTTTAAGAACTTTCTCATCTGTTCCTTCGTGATTGCTTCTCTGGTGTGCTCCGTGTTTACCACTACTCCGGCAAGTTGGAATGCAAATGGATTCTTTACAATAATATCATCATCCATTGCCATCTGGAACGCTGGTCTCAGCACTCCGCGAACTGTTTTGATAGTGCTAGACCCTCGTCCATCCTGCTGCAGTTTAATAAGGAATAACTTTGCATCGGAAGTCTTCACTTCCGCAATCTTTCGGCTCCCGAATTCTTCTTTTGCCATCAGATTCTTTACATAACTGTAGTTGGTAAGTGTATTAGGCTTCACGCCGGTTCTGGTCTGCAGGTAACGGTCAATCAGCTCATTGACCGTCATTTTTCTGCCCAGAGGGTCCAGTTTGGAATCTATGTCCTGCCTTACCATCTTCTCCATTTCCCGAAGAGAAAGGCAAGGAGCCTTTCCAACCGGCTGCGGATCTGTCGGAACCAATCGCCAACTGTAGAGGAATTTCGGCTTTCCATCAACCATGTATTTGTACTGATATTTTCCGTTGGCTCTGATGGATTCTCCGGTGTGTAAAACTCTATGCTTCGAGTCTCTTCTTTGGCCTTGGCTTGCCATTTGCTAATCCCTCCTTTACCCCCGGTCTTCTCAGGTATTTTTTGAATTCGTCTTTGATAACTAATTTTCGTGTTCCGTACATTGCCATGAACGGAAGATTTTCTTCTTCCACCAAACGGAACAATTTTCTTCTGCTCAATCCGAAAAATTCTGCCGTCTCGATGACTGTAAGAAAATCTTTATCTGCTAATGATGGTTTTACCATTCTTCGTACCTCCTTTGTTTTTGGTAGTATTATATATCACTCTAAACGGCAGAAATAGCAACTACTTTTGGCATAAGAAAGGAACTTATATCGTAGAATTATTCAGCAGAAATTCTTCAAATTTTGTGCGTATTATCAGATATCGATTTCCACTGTAAACTGCAAAAACTCCAAGATTGTCTTCCGCCAATCGGCGCATCTTTTTTACTCCGATATTAAAATAGGCTCCTGCTTCATTTATCGAAAGCATATATTTTTCACTCAATGCCAGTTTCTCCATTTTCTACACCTCCACATATTTTTAGGTAGTCGTATATTCCCGTAAAGTTCGGAAAATTGCAACTACTTTCGACTCTAAATTTCTTACTCTTTTTCTCTGCTGCCGAATCTTCCTATTACATAGCAGGCGTGACTGCAATACTTCCTTTTTGTATTTCCATATACAGAAAATGTTTTGCCACAGACCGGACACACATATTCATAAACCGCCTTTCGCTTCACCAGTTCCAGATGGGAATTCCACCACTGATTTCTGCATTTATCGGAGCAGAAACGTTTGTGCTTTCTTCCTTTTACTTGTTGGATGATCTTACCACACTGCTCGCAGGAAGATTCCCCGTCATTCTGCTTTAGAGCTTCATTGCTCAAGTTGTTCCTTCGGCAATAAGATTTCACACTATTCGGCGATAGTCCCAGTTCTTTTGCAATCTGTTTATAACCAACATCATTTCTACGGTATGCCTCTATCATGAGTTTCTGTTCATTTGTCATAGAAAACACCTCCTACTTGGTAGCCTCGGCAAGAGGTGAAAAAGGACAGTTTTTTAATCTTTTTTATAAAAATCACAGGTATAACCATCTGCACGAAGCAAAAGCCCATTTGCCCACTCCGGTACTCTTGCCATCTGCTCACATACCGTCTCAAGACTCATGCGTGGATCTGCTTCAATAATAATCTCATCATGAACATGAGCCACAATGCTGCAGCATCTTAAAGTCTTCATGGCATACATCAAAATATCGCGGGAAGTTGCCTGCACAATGTTCTCTACAAATTTCGGACCGTAGCTTTCCAGACGTTCCCACTTCTTCGTTCCACCCACACCTTCGTATGTGACAGACTCACCACCAAACTTATTCTCTCCCATGCGAGGTTTTACATAGGAAAGCACTCTCCCAGACGGTAAGGTAATAAACAACATTCCGCTTCTGCAGGAAAAATGGACACCATGCGTTGTAGTGGTTGTCTTTTCCTTAATAGCTTTTTTTACAGCATTGTCAACATCCCACCAGAATCTAACAATGTTTGGATTCGAACTTCTCCAGGCTGACACCAGTTCCGGAAGTTCTTCTTCGGACAAGCCCATTTCAATGGCACCCATTGATTTTAATGCCCCAACCGAACCACCATAACCAAGAGCGAGTTCAGCAATCTTACCTTTCTGGCGAAGATGACCATTCACGCCATGCTTCTCCACCGGTACTCCAAACATCTGGCTTGCAGATGCACAATAGATATCTCCTCCCTCTGCAAATACAGCCTTTCTCCACGATTCTCCTGCAAACCATGCAATGACTCTTGCTTCAATAGCAGAAAAATCGGCAACAAAAAATGTTCTATCCACTGACGGAATAAATGCAGTTCGGATAAGCTGTGAAAGTGTATCTGGGATATCATCATATAAAAAGTCCAGCATTTCATAATCGCCATTCTTTACAAGACCTCTTGCCTCTGCCAGATCCTCCATATGATTCTGGGGAAGATTCTGTAACTGTACCAGCCTTCCTGCAAATCGTCCGGTGCGATTGGCTCCGTAGAATTGGAACATTCCTCTCACCCTACCATCGGCACAGACAGAATTCTGCATCGCCTGATATTTACGAACTGATGACTTGGCTAGTTTCTGTCTTAACGAAAGCACCTCTGACATTTCATCCGGCACCTCATCAATCAATGCAGCCACTGCCTTTTTCCCAAGCGTTTCTGTTTCCACACCATTATTTGAAAGCCAATCCTTCATCTGGACCACAGAATTAGGATTATCCAGATTGGTAAGTTCCTGCATCTTGGCCACAAGATTTACACGAGACACACCGTCAATCTCAATACACTTCTCTACAAAATCCATATCCACCAGAATGCCTCTATCGTTGATTTCCTGATCGAGATGATATTCGTCCCACACAAAATCCGGCACAGGAAACTTCTGCAATCTATTTTGTATTTGCATCTCCGTTTCCACATCACGAATGTTGTATTGCTTAAATCGTTTCCATTTCTCCATATCATGCTCAGGAAAATTTCTCGTTCTGCTGCCATTAGCTTTCGTTGGCTTGCATGGTGTACAGAAATACCGAATCAAATCTTTTCCCTCGATTAACTTTTGCTTTTCCAAACCAAGAACTGTTCCCACTCCTTCCAATGACAACGGAAATCCCATATAAGCAGACCACACCATCGAGCATTTCCATGAATCTGGTTCAAGATAAGTTCCTGTTGGATATCCTAAAAATCGTGACAAGCAGATTCGTTCAAACTGAGCATTGAATGCCCATTTGATAATAGTTTCATTCTCCAAAGCTGCCAGGATTTTTTCTGGTATCTTCTCCCCACTGACAAGATCAATTACTCGTACGTCTCCTCCATCCACACTGTAGCCAAATAATAAAATCTCAAAATCCGGTGCTTCCACATACCGGTACACGCCTGCCTTTGCAAGATTTACGGAAGAGAACGTTTCAATATCTATTTCCAAAATTTTCATCGTTACCTCCAACTAAAAAAGCGGGCGATACGAAGAATCCTCCATACCGCCCTTGAAAATATTATTCATTATTCTGTTTCTTCTGCTCTTTTTTCGCACGTCTCTTCTTGATCAGATACTGGATACCATCCGATATCATGATACTGAAAGTTCCAATCAGGAATCCCATCGTGCATCCGAAACATACCACAAGCACAAAGTTCTGTACTTCAGTCATTGTCGTGTCCTCCTTATGCTAAGAAATCATCATCAGCTACTGTACCGAAATCATCTGCTGCAGAGGTCTTACCGCCAAGAGATTCTCCGTCACGAATCTTCTGAATGTTGCCAAGACCACAGGCGATACCTTTATTACCATTGGAATTGAACGCGTAGAAATTCAAAGATACTCTCGCATAACAACCGGAATACACTTCGCTTCTGTCCAAGATAGGTTTCACCGCACGATCCACAATCTGAGGTGGTGTTGTACTATTGGCATTGATAAAGTAATGCCCCTTGTAAGCTTCATCATCACGTTCCAAATCTCCGTCACGAAGCGGAAGCTTAAGTGCTGCTTTATTTGGTTTCTTACCGCCGAATTTTGCGATACCATCTTCAATCGCTACATCGATGGCTCTGTTAATTGCATTGAGTGTTTCTGTATCATCCTTTGGAATCAATACGGATACAGAATATTTCTCTGCTCCTCCGTTAATGGATACTGGCTCCCAACCGTGGAAGTAGGAAAGTCTTGTGTTTACGCCTGTAATAACTTTAGTTCTGTTGATATTTGCCATAATATTAATCCTCCATGATTTCATTAAATTCGTTTACTGCGTTTGATACGTTCATTGCCGGACGCTTGTCTGTAATCGGTACAAGAGTCAGCTTACCCGGTGGTTTATAAATGAGGTCACCGAGAATCTCCTCAAAATTTGCTTTTCCCATCAGTTTCTGCATCTCCGTCATCGGAATTAGTGACTGTCGGTAAATGTCTGTGTAACCATGTTCTTTGGCTGCTTCTGCTACTTTTACCTCATCACGATATTTGCGATTAGCACGACCTTCCACTACCTTAAATCCATTCCATTCTTTCCCATGGTTGATGGCTGCTTCGGTAGCATAAGCTGTGATTTCATTAGCCCACTTAGTAAGATCTGGCAACACGGTAAGCACTTCTTCAATCTCTGCATCTGTAAGCAATGGTGGGATTTTGAATTCATGTCTCGCCAGTTTCAGTTTTTCTTCTGCTCTGGCTCTGCACTTTGTAGCAGCTCTGCAGAAGGTACACCATTCACCTGGAAGATACTCGCCCTCACCATCGTAGGCCATCTGTGCTTTTGGTTTTAATTCTTCCTCCGCCCAGATTTTCAACTGATCTGCCGGAATCGTCCAGGTACTGACATTTTCCCTTCTTGGCTGGAAGATGGTCATGGATACACTTTTGATGTCATAAAGTGCATCGTAGATTTCCAACGCGCCCAGTGCATATAATTTCATCTGTGGATTTTCTTCCGCCTCCACAAGGACTCCAAGTCCGTACTTAAAATCAATAATATGAAGCGTATCATCGGAAATGATGATGCAGTCCCCTGTACCAAATCCATCTGGCACATAGCAGGAAAAATCAAGCTTCTGCTCAATGAGGATGATAGGATCCATGCAGGACTTCTTTGCTTCTTCATACTGCTCCATCACATACTCCGCATACGCATCAGTGCATTCTTCCATTTCATCTGAATTGTAATCAGATACCGGACGTTTACTTCTCTTCTTCAAAGCTTTTTTCAGCTTATGTTCGCACAATGCATGTGCCGCAGTTCCTTCCTTGGCAGCCTCTGTTGTCTGGCTCTCAAACTCCAGTTCCAGTCTTGCCGATGGCAGGCAGTTCAGCCATCTGTGAGAACCGGATGCGGATAAAATAGCATGTCTACTCATTTCCAATTTCCTCCGCATCTTTTAAAACTGCAGGATAATCTTTCGGGTCGATATCGCTCAAACGGCTTGCACCATATTTTGATACGATCGCTCTGACTTCTGCTGAATATCCAGCCTGACTTTTTGAAGCAAGAATGCCTCGCACCTTTTCAAGAGAAATAGCTGGCTCTGCTTTCTTTTCCGGAAGAGCATTGACTTTTGTTTCTTCTGACAGACCTTCCGTTACGAATTTGCATACCGCCTGGACACTGTCAGATAAGGAACGAAGGTCTTCTGCTACTTTCATCATCAACTGCGCTGTTTCAAGAATCATTTTCATCTTATCCAACTTTTACACCACCTTCTGCAGACTCACAGATCGATACTTCGTCGACACTATCACCCGGAATCAGAATGGTTACCTTCTGCTTTCTTCCGAACAGCAAGCGAAGAATTCTTTCTCTGATGTTCACGTTACGGCATGTGACTACGCCTCTCGTCTGCGGTACTTTTGAAACACTGATTTTCAAATTATGTTTCATCATCTTCTACCTCTTTTCCGAAGGCCGATTTGTTTTATTGCCTTCTAATTGGTAGCCATGAGGAAATGGTAAAAAGGACAGTTTTTGAAAAATAATCAAAAAAATGAGACCTGCAGGTTTTTACCCCCACAAGTCTCATTCATTTAAATTCTTTCTGCAAAATCCAAACTAATCCATCCGGCGCCGCTTTTCAGCTTGCCCCATTTTGATGCACCTTCGCCGTCAGACTCTGCCACAATCGTAAATACTCCCACTCCGGTGTACTTACCGGTTTTATCATTATCAGTACCCGGACCCTTTCTAATATTCAAATTCTTAATGTCGACATGGACACGATAAGAAACCTTCTTTTCCTCAGATGCTGTTTCTTCTGATTTTGTTTCTTCCGGGTACACTTTTGTACCGTTCCAATCAAACACAGAATAACCATCATTTTTGTCAGCACAAGCCTTGGCATTCTTTAATACCTTATACGCACCTTTCTGCGTTTTTGCATCTGTCCATGTCTTACGCACACGATACCATTTTGCAGGTTCATCTGATGTAATTTCATTTTTGTCTTCCGTTTCATTCATTGCGGCCTTTACTGCATTACGGAATCCATCCATTGTATACCCCATGCCAAGCTGATTCCACAGATGCTCCGGATCTCCATGATTACTTGCAATACCTCTCTTATGTCCCTCGGCGTGGCTGATGATGACACCATCTGAAGTTGGATTCAGTCCATATTCTTTACAAAGCATTGCAAATAGTTCCACTGCTGCTTCATAAGTACGTTTCACTACTGCCTTTGCTGTTGCCAAATCAGAGCAGGTAAATGTTGATCCACCGGTATATTTGATACAAGCTGGCTCACACATCTCCACACCGATATGCGTATTATTTCCAGATCCATTCTTGCCGGAAGCACAATGCCATCCTCGATGATTCCAAGGGAGCGTCTGATACACGGTACCATCATTCCCATCAATAAAAGCATGTACACAGGCATTATCATAATCTGCTCTATTCCAGTTGTTAATAAAAACGGATGCCCTCGGCTGAGGACACCCTACGCTGTGGAGCATGAGCCCCTTTACTGTAATTTTCTTACCGGCTGTGTAGCATGGATTCTTTGTCAAAATACTCTTAATTAATTTCATTCTTCTCGTCCTCGCTTTCCGCTTTATTGTGAAGCTGTGCCAATACTTCTTTCAGCTTTTCAGGGATTGGCAAACCAAGATGAGCTGCATTCTCCAATAAAGACACACCTTCATTTGATAAGTAAAAGAAAACCACAGCCGTTCTTAAAACAGCACCGGTACCGATAACTTCTACGTCCAACAAATTGGCAATGCCAACCAACATCAAAATGATTACTTTTCTGCAGATACCTTTGAAGCCTACAGCACTGGATAACTTCTTATCAGAAACGGCGCACATCACACCGGTGATGTAATCCATTACCATAAAGATGATCAGCGCATACAGAAGGCCGTCATATCCTCCGAGAAAATACCCGAGCCCACCCATTACGGTGAACACAAACTGAATACTGTTCCAAAATTCTTTCATTGCGTTGTTCCTCCATTCTATAAAAATATGTAAAATAAAAGACAGACCTATGCAGCCTGCCTGAATTTCTCTGTGCATATTACACAGTTTATTTCCAAATTATTGTGCGATTTATAAGTTAAATCTCCTTGCTATTTACACCTTTTAGAGTGATATATAACACTACCAAAAACGAAGCCACCACAAATGGCTCAAGCAAAGGAGGCATTTACTTATGAAATCAAAAAACATGAAAGTCGCTTACTCGACCCGCTATCCACAAAAAGGTGCGTGTACCGTTCCCAAGATTCAGATGGAAGGAAAATGGCTTGAAAGCCTCGGATTCTTCGTTGGTTCCACAGTCATAGTTGAATACGAAGAAGGCTCCATCCGAATCCGCCCATTATCCGAAGAGGAACTGGTCCTCAAAGAGCACGGTGAGCTGCAAGCACAGTTAAAGTACAAAGAAAAAGAACTGCGCTTGATGCAGGCTTCCTATGAAAATCTTTCTAAAGTCGCAGAAGCTTCTGGCATTTACGGCGAACATTCCGTAAACAAGTCCAAATAAACCTGTCAGGCAGTGTCCGCCACAAAACCGAATACTATTCCGACTCTTCCGTCAGCGTGTAGGTAATCTTCATGGTCTTATCCGTAGTCTTTACCACCGCTGACGAAAGGTTGTTTATGGTGGCAAGATACGGTGTCAAGAGATACATCGTTCTGTACTCATTTCCGTAACTGCCTCCCCAACCTAAAAGGAAATGCTTGTACTGAAAAAGCGGTGTTGCCGCATGGTTCAGTCTTTCGTTTCCTTTTGTCTTTATCACAGTATCCGCGGCAGTTATCTGATAATCGCCACCGATAATCAAATCGCCTATCAAGGTCAGATACAATTCACAAGTTCCACTCTCACATAATGGACTATTTGAAGATGTAAAGCCAAATGGAATCAGTGTCACATCTGCTGAATTGCTGACATTGATTTTGTAAATCCCCTTCTTATTATAAGCGGGTACATAAAGATATCCATTTCGCATACAGCATCTGCAAATTCTTTCCGGATAACTGGAATCCGTTGCTCGCTCACCAACTGCCTGCAGATAAATATTGGAAAGTGTCCAGGATCCTTCCTCGATGGAATAGTCATCTTTAGAAATCTTCACCCACACCATTGTTGCGTCCCCGGATGAATTCTCCTCATTGGAAAATCCATACCAGTATCCGTCTTGACCATCCAGAAATTCCCCATATAAAGTGTAACTGCCCAAGAACTGGAATACCGATGTCGGAATCGCTTTTTCTTCCAGTACGGTATAAGTAGAATCATTAATTTTCTCATTCAGCCCAATACTGAAAATCGGAATTCGCACCTTGCGTACGATGACACTGGAATTCTCAAACGTAATAGAATAGAGCAGATCATTTTCAAAATCCACCTCTACGGCTTCAAACAGTACCATCTGTTTTGCCAGTCCCAACGTTCCGATATCCACCTGTTTCAATTCCAAAAATGTACTGGCATCTGCCACACTGCTGCCATAACCATTCTGCCCGCCAAGTGCACTGGTAAGAGCAAGCGCAGCAATCGTTCCATTTCCTTGACTGGCAGTAAACTCCCAGACAAACTTATAACCATTATCGAGAGCCTTACTCTCCGTCAAATTCAGACTTCCTCTTGCAGTATTCGCAGTAGAATTCACATCATTGGATGAGTAGGCTACCGGAAGGTTATCCGACTTCGTATAAATATTATCTGCATTTTCCTCCAGTGCCTTTGGAAAAAGCAGAATGCCTCCGATCATATTCGGACAAATAGGAAGAAGATTATCTGTCCAGACAAGTCCGGTGGAATAATCCTCTTCGCAATAAAAAATGGCCATTGGATTTAGACCTAAGATGTTATTTACTGCATTGGTGACCATATTTTCTTCCACATAAGTTTCCACCTCTGAGGTATTCACATCTGTCAGTTCAATAACCGCTGTTCCTTTCAATTTCATAAGACCTCCTATTCTACAGTCACTGGTCTGCAGAAAGCGCCGATAGCACTTCTTCCCTGAACCTGGTCTGTATAGCTTCTCTGTACATATTCAATGATTTGTGTTGCCAATGTGTCTGTAATAGATTTCGTACCCATACCGCCACCAATCACAAATCTTGTAATTTTTTCTTCAACTACAATCTTGCCATCCCATGCGGCTGCTGCTCCCATTGCCTGCCCGCTGATGGATGCAATGCAATCACCGATTCCAACTGCACCAGTTCCATTCTCCATTCTTAGATACACGTTGAATGTATTCGAGATATTGGGAACAATGCTTTCAATTGGATAATATAATGAAAGAATGTGCTTTCCGCTATGCCATGTTTCCACGGGGCAATGAACCGTAATCACAGCATCATTTAACTCAAAGGTCACATAGCAGAGGACTTTTCCATCTTCTGACCATGTAACAGGAAGTTCCACTTCTACTTCCAACAGACTTTCTATGGTCTCTCCAGTTTCTGTATTCGTTTCTGTAAGAGGGATTGAAATTGTTCCTTTGGCACTTTCGGTACGTTCTATCTGCAATGCAACTGCATCCACAACCACCTGTCCGAAGAATTGCGCATGATTTTCTTCTGTTGTTGCAAACTCAATACTGATAATTCTGGTATCTGTGTCCCCCAAAGTATAAGCAGATGCATTCGTGAAGGTATGGATTCCAATCTTACCTGCATCTACCTGATTAAGCAGCCCAGAAATGTTCTTATCATTCTTTGACTTCGCCTGTGCAAGTCTTGGATTCTTTCCAACACATTTCAGCGAATGTTTCCCACCAATCCTGCACTGAGAATAGGTAATGCATGTGATCTGTTCTTCATCAGCATGACCACCGCTGAACTTTAACACATCTCCGATATCCAAGGCCGGATTTCCAATGGTATCCGAATCAAATGGAACGTATTTGATCACCGAAATATCTGCTAAAATCTGCTCACATAACTCCTTCCGTGTATCATCCGTACCAAACTGCAAGAACGGATTCACACCCAGGTTCATGGTCAGTCCATCGTCTGTTTCCAAAGCATAATACTCTGCCGTCTGCGTCTTCATGTTCGTAGAGCTGATCGCAGTATATCTTGTAATGAAATCAGAAAAACTGCTTGAAAATCTCTGTTTATTGCTGATATTCATCACCGGTTCACTGCCATATTTCCGAAGTTCCAGTTTTCCATCACGATTGATACAGAAAAACCCGCCAAGTACCTGTCCTATGTAATAAAGAACATCTCGGTAGGTCTCAATATCGTTTTCAGAATAGATGGAAAGCACCGTAGAACCATTTGGCATTGCTTCCATCTCACTCTGCGTATGGGCAAGTTCTACACTGCATGCCTTACAACATAGAGACACAATCTCATAAGCATTCCCTATCGTTTCTGTGACATTAAAATCCTTTTCAAACCGGAGCATGTAATCATATGCTTTAATCTCCAAGCAACGGATACTTCGGTTCGCTTCACTGATCTCAAAGATTCCCATTGGAACAGTTTCGTACGTATCGCCCACCAACAGATGATAGAAGGGTTCAATCAACGCATCTTCCAAAGTGTATCTATCGATTTCCGAAAGCAGCGTGATTCCCATTTCCGCTGAATATACCGTACCAAGTTCCATCTCTGTACTTCCGCAGCACTGGGAAGAAATATACCCGCTGCCCTTTACAATGTCTTTCTCTGAAAACTCATGAACAACACCAGCTTTTGTTGTAATCTTTCCAGTCCAGTAATATCTTCTTGTGTTCTCCTGCACCGCCTGCAGGAACGCTTCACTCACTGGGTACAAAAGCAACACCTCCCCAAAAGAAAACACCAGCCAACTGGTTGACTGATGTTCTCAAAAATATATAGAATTATTTTGCAGCAATCATAGCTTTAATCGCTTCATATGCAAAAACTGCTGTTCCTTCACCGCCGACTTTATCAATGTTGGTAGTAAAATCTCCTCCACCGGCATACATTGCCCCTAGCCCGTGAAGAATCTCATCTGTACAAGTTTAATAATTTTCTGTGATATGATCCTGCAGCTTCTTTGCCAATACAATAGCTTCCTCACTGTCTGGTGCTTTATCTCTTATTTTTCCAAACTCTGTAAAAATATTCATCATTTCCACATTTAATTTTTGCTGTGTTTCTTTACTTCGCCCTTCTGATTTCTTTTCAAATTCTTTGTATGCATCTGTCTTCCCCCAGGACGCTTTCGCCTGGGCAGCGTATTCATCAATTTTTCTCGTATCAAACGCATCAAAACTCATGTGTTTCACTCCTATCATTTTAATTCCACGAGCGAGGTCAATCAGATTCTCCAAATGTTCTTTCTGAAGCTCAAGTAGATGAATCTGCTGCTCCAAAGCTTTGCTCCTGTCAAAATCAGGGCTGTCCAGAATCGCCTTGATATCCTTCAATGAAAATTTCAGTTCCTTAAAAAGCAAAATGTGCTGCAGACGCTCTAACGCCGTTTCATTATACAGGCGATATCCTGCTTCGGTTACTTCTGTAGCCGGCAGAAGACCGATATGGTCATAGTGATGGAGAGCACGTATACTTACTCCCGATATTTTACTGACTTCATGTACTGTCATCATTGCAGATCACCTCTTTCTCTGTGGTAATCTTAGCATAAACTATGACGTAATGTTAGAGTCAATATGATTTAGGAGATTTTTTAAAATTCCTTCAACGTAAAAGAAACTGTCCAAAGACCTTTATAAGAAGTGTCCTTTTCCAATTTCGCTTTAAACCCTTCGATATACATTTCCGTACTTTTCATCTCAGCAGTTTCGGTGTCAAAATACTCTACTGCTAGCTTATCCTCTTTAGAATACCCGGTCAGCGCTTTCAACCATTTGGCTGTCACTGAAAAAGAAGCTACGATAGTTACAACACCTTGTCTTACCACATCTCTCTGCGTTGTTCCCGCCTCAGTCTCACCACTACTGTCTGCTTCCACTGCTGACAAAGAAACTTCATACGAATCCGGCAGAGGAAGTACAGTTCCGTTAAATTTCAGATATTCAAAAAATGCCATCTTACCTTCCTCCACTTCTTAAATTCGTTCTCTGCTGAGCATTTACAATTATTTCATCCAACATCGTTCCTCCAAGATAGATTGGAATCACGATATCGCCATTTGGATGATTCATCTGACCAAGTGCTTCTGTGATAGCACTGGCAATTCCACTTAAACTCTCTGCAGTTCCTACGCTTCCAGTATCCTCCGTTGTGTTATAACCAGCCAATGCCATCTGCGGACTGATGACCATATCAGATGCCACACCTTCCACAGCCTTTGCCACCATGCTCTTACTCTGCTCAATTCCTTTTGCAAGACCACTCATAAAGTCAGGCATCCAGCTTTCATAATCCGTAAGTGGACCTTCATCCGGTACAGAGAAATGCAAGAAGGAGCGGATGGTCTCCGCCACATTCGTCACAGCATCCTTTACCTTTCCAATGCAACTTTTGATACCATTCACAATACCCTGAATGATATCTGCTCCCCACTGGAATGCAGATGATGCAAGATTCTTTATGAAGCTGACTGCATTATTGAATCCTGTCTTTATCGTGTTCACAATGCCGGATACGGTATTTTTGATACCGTTCCACATGGAATTGAATGCACCCGATACCACGGATTTGATGGTATTCAGAACTGTAGTAAACACCGTCTTTATCGTATTCCATACCGTTGTGATGACTGTCTTTATCGCATTCAGTGCCGTAATAATCACGATCTTGATTGCATTGAATACGGTTGTAACAATCCCTTTATAAATATTGAAATAGGTAGTCACTATCGTACTAATCACATTCAGCACAGTGGCAAATATTGTTTTGATACCTTCCCACAATGCAGAAAAGAAGTTTTTAATTCCATTCCAAATGCTCTGAGCCGCATTGCTGATCGCTTCCCATGCAGAAACAAAGAAGTCTTTAATGGAAGTCCACACTGCAATCGCAACTTCTTTGATGTTTTCCCATAGATTTATCCAGAACTGTCTGAACTCCTCATTAGTATTCCACAGATAAATAAAAGCCGCTACCAGTGCGGTAATGGCTGTAATAATCAGAAATATTGGATTTGCAAGCATTGTGGCATTGAGTGCTGCAAAAGCTGTCTTTACTGTATTGATAACACCGACAAGTTTTGGAACTACTGTCATAATAGTTCCTACAGCACTGATCACTTTGCCAATGATGATCAGAAGCGGACCCGCGACAGCTACAATCGCACCGATTACAAGAACTGATTTTTGTACGATTGGATTCATGTTTGTGAATGCATCCACTGCTGCCGTAATTCTCTCCACCAGACCAGTCAGAAACGGAATCACATACTCTGAAAGCTTGATTGCCAGAGATTCCAATGCTCCGCCAAGCTGCTCCACTTTGCTCTGCAGGTTATCCTGCATGACTGCTGCTGTTTCTCCGGCAACACCAGAACAGTTATTCATGGAAGCCGTCAGTGCATCATACTCTTCCTGCGTCAGATTCAAGAGAGAAATCAGACCGGACATACCTTCTTTTCCTGCAAGTGCAGTCGCATAATAAGCTTTCTGATCATCTGTCAGACCATTAAAACTTGTTCTCATGGTTGTGATGATTTCATCCAGCGATTTGAAAGAACCATCACTATTCGTAATACTGATACTTAAATCATCCATCGCAGAGGCAACTGTACTAGACGGTTTCGCCATACTGGCAAGTACCGTTCTAAGAGAAGTTCCTGCCTGAGAACCTTTGATACCTGCCATTGACATAGCAGATAAGGCGGTTGTTACATCTTCGATGGAAAGTCCCATTGACTGAGCCAGTGGTGCCACATATTTATACGATTCCCCAAGGTCTAATACACCAATAGTTCCGGAGTTCGCAGCCTGTGTCATCAAGTCCGCTACCCTTGCAGAATCTTTTGCAGACAAGCCAAATCCTGTGATTGCATCAGCCACAATAGTTGCTACCGAACCAAGACTCTCCCCCGAAGCAGCAGTTGCATCCAAGACACCCGCCATACCATCAATAATCTGAGTTGTAGACCATCCGGCTTTTGCCATTTCGGTCATGGCCTCTGCCACTTCTCCAGATGAAAAAGCTGTTGTTGCTCCAAGATCAATGGCCGTCTCACGAAGCTTTTCAAACTCTGCTCCTGTCGCACCAGTAATCGCCTGTACTCCGGACATGGCTTTTTCAAAGTCCGTTGCCACCTTAAGACCAGCAACTCCAACGCCAGTGACTGCTGCCGAAACTGGAAGGAGTGTCTTTCCGACACTTTCAATCTTCCCTCCAACTTCCTGGAACTTTATCCCTGTAGCTGAAATCTTCTGCAAAGCAACAGCCGATTCACCTGCTTGTTTTTCCAACGCTTCAAGAGCCTGTTCCGTTGCAATAATTTCTCTCTGCAAACCATCATACTGTTCCTGGGTAATTGTTCCCTGCTCCAGTGCTGCATTTGCCTGTTCACTGGCAGTCTTAAGCGCTTCCAGTTTTTCTTTTGTTGTCTGAACTTCGTTATTCAGAAGTCTCTGCTTCTGAGACAACAGCTCTGTATTCGAAGGATCTAGTTTCAGCAGTTTCTCTACGTCCCGAAGCTGAGACTGTGTATTCCTAATTTCTGAATTCACACCCTTTAGGGCTGTTGTCAATTTCGTGGTATCACCGCCGATTTCAACAGTGATACCCTGTATTCTGCTTGCCATCTAAATCCTCACCTCCTGTTTTTGTGCAAAATAAAAGCCCGGATTTCTCCGAGCCCAAAGAAAGCACCCGCCATTTCTGACAGATGCTTCACATCTTTAATATTTTTTTAATTGCCATTTTTCCGTATCATATTGACATTCTCGGGAATATTGATATAATATAATTACTCACCTAACCAAGTGTAGGATGAGCTGAGATTTCGTCCATCTATTTAGATGGGCGTTTTTGTTTGTCCATATTTTTTATAATCTTTTTCATAAGATTTAACCTTATACGGTAATACATTGTATGCTGTAATAAGTTTAAAATGGGTATCTCTATCTTCTAAAATAACCATGTAATCAACCGCTGTACACCATATGTAATAACGATTCCTGTTTGTTTTATCATGCCATTTTGTCCAAATTCTATAATACTCACATTTCCCATCATCCTCAATTAAAGGTTTCGCCCAAGGTAAACTAGCACAACGCTCTGTATTCAATTCTCTATCCGTATCCTCATTTCCTTCAGATATTATATGCCAAAACGACCTTTCTTTTCCTTCGAAAAACTTCTCATGTATTATGTCTACATTTTTGCCTTGAAACTGCAATGTCCCTGAAAGAAAGTCTCTTTGAAATATACCGTAAAGTGCATTTTTATACCTCTCTGCATCTCCACGAAACATTTTCCATTCTAATCTTGAAGGAAGTTTATCACAACTAGCAGACATCCAATGAACCTCCTTCAGATAATTGTAAATGAAAAACATTAAATTTATCTTCTCTAGGCGGCGTATTTCTCACCAAACTATATCCGCTACGTTCTTTAATAAGCGAAATGATTTCGTTTTTTGCATTTACAGAATTTAGACCTCTTGATACATAAGCAATTGCTCCAATCAATATATCCACAATCTGCATAATCTCTACTTCATGAGAGCGTATCACTTGCATATTTGTTATTGTCTGATGCGAAAAATCATACATGTTATTCGACAATACTTCGGTTAATTTTCGTATTTTTGTTTTTGATCTTGTATCCTTTATATCAAGATAAATATTATATTTATCTTTAGGCGATAAAATTGTTTTTATCATATTAAAATACATCTTATAATACCATTCATCATGTGTTTGATTATACCTTTCATGATTTATAGCATTTTTATTATCTACTACCAGAACACGAAAATGTAAATCTTCCAAGTCAAAAAAGTAATTAATCAATTCTAAATACGCTTCTTTTTTCGCCTCCGATACTTTAACCCACTTCATTTCAGAACCAATAGAATACTTTTTCTTTATAGCACGAATATCTTCGTTTATTTTTCTTACTTGAGATTTTGGACACCAAATCCCACCGAGAACCATTATTTTATTTCCATCATTCGGCAAATGACAACTCTCATCACAATAAAAATTATATATCATAGATATCAGTACCCTCCATCCATTTGATAGTTAGTACATTATATCAAAAAAGAGAAAAACCCTCAATTAAAATCTATCAAAATCCTCCTGTGTTGCCAATGTCGCATACTTGCAATCATCATTCCTACTCTCTGCATACATATCGTTAATTAGTCCTATCGACAAAAGCTCCAAATCCTCCATCGATAAGCCCAACTGCACACATCTTAGCAGAAACAATGGTGTTGTCATTTCACGCTCTGTCGGACGAAGTTTTTTTAGCCTCCACATCCGTCTGTACATTTAATCCCCAGAGTTCAATGAGTTGTGGAAGCACCTGATAAATGGAAAATGTATTGAATCCATCCAGCCACTCTTCCGGTGTATTCGGAATACTCGCATCTGCATGTTTCGCCATAACAAAAGCAATATTTTCAAACATCTCCAAGGAAAACATGTCCAGATTGGAACTTTCCTCACTGTTGTTTCCAATGGATTTTTCCAGTGCTTTCAGATCCTTATAAATATCCCTCTGGAACTTCATGCGGTAAATTCTCGGAATGGCAGCAGATGCCTTGAACGCCACCTGCTTGCCATCAATTTTAATGTTTTTAATCATGCTCATTATGCCACACCTTCACTTTCGTCAGTTTCTGTTACTGTCGGCATGTACACCGCTTTATACCAGTCATTGTAAACCGTTGTATCTGTTGTATTTCCCGTCTTCGCTTTTACAAAACCACTGGAAAGAGGTGTTGCTTTGATTGTAAGTGTCTCTGTCTGTACTTCACGGCTCTCCTCATTGGTCTTGCCTTCGATACCAGGACGGGATGCAGCACAATTGTAAAGCACATGACGGATATGTCTCTGGTCACCATCAAACTCAAACAGCAATGCAAAGGAAGCAAGTTCTACCTGCGAATTTTCAATAAGCACACCGTTATCATCCAGTTCCTCTCTTAACACCTCTGTTCTAAAATTCTCCGGAATCAATGCAAGCTCCAGATCTCCATCGTAGCCCATGTTGTTATTGATAACATAGTAGGCAATACCGTCTGCATAGAAGTTCTCTGGTTCACCATTTGCATCCAGAGAAATAGATACAGAACCCGGAATCGCAGTTGGTGTTCCGTAAGAAACTGTGCCATCCTCTGCAATCGTAAGCAGCGCATAATGCGCATTTTTCAGATTATATTTTACTTTATTATTCTTATCTGCCATCGTTTAAACCTCCATTTCTGCACAAAAAGATTTACTGGATCTTTTTACTGCATACCTAAGTAGAATGTATAAAGGACTTCATAGAGTTTTTCACTCTCAATCCACACTTCGGATTTGTTATAGAATATTTCATGTTCATCCAGAACATCTTCCACCTGCTGTTCCACTGCCAAATCCTTCAAATCAGTGTACAGTTCTATATGAACCTCATTTATCTTGTGATAAACCTTACCATCTGCTGAGAAGTTGTTGCTTCCTGGAAGCAGATAACAGATAAACGGAGGCTCCACCGCTTCTCCTTCCGCAAAATGATGGTATGCAAAAGGAATCTGCATCTCATTTAACATCAGCAATAATTCTTCCATTCCATCATCCTTTCAAAGCCTGTTCTATCTCTTCTTTCAATTGTTCGATACTTTTCTGCTCTGCTGGTGCAATATGAACTACTCCGTCATACCTTCCACCATTCCGGAGTGCATGACCATGTTCCAGAAGATGAGCCAATTGATACCGATTCTTGGAGTGTACCACCATAGTCAGTGTCTGGGATGTTTCCCTGACCTTTTTGGCTGTCCAGCTCTTTGCATACTTTCCAGTATCTGAAGGAGCATTTGCCTTAATTTCCTTACGAACTGTGGCACTTGCATGTTTTACTGCTTCTTTCATATCTTCCGCAGCAAACTCTGCATATTCGTTCAGCCCCTTCATAATTACATCTGCCATTTCATTAATATTTACCACATTAGAAGCCATAACTATCGCCTCTCCTTCTGGCACTTCATCTTGATGGATTTCTTCTTATAATTCATATGGTCAACCACACGAATGTTATAAATCTCATCATGGAATATGATTCGGTATCCTGTGGAGTGTACCAGTGAGACTGCTTTGCACCATCTGACAGTAAAAGTAATATCCGTATCCTCCACAGTCATGCCTGCTGCATTTGTCTCTGAACCACTTTCTCCACTGACAGTTGCATAACAGGAAAAATAATCTTCCCAAGTATTTTTTCGATTCCCTATCTCATCAGTTATAACCACAGCTTTCTGAATCAGAATTTTTTCATTCAGCAATGCCACCTTCATCAGAATCCCTCCTGCCTGCACCCAAACAAAATGGAACGCAAAAATAATGTCAGAGCATGATGATCAGCTTCTTCTCTGTGTTCATACAGATATGCAACTGCATACATGACTGCAATCTTGGCAACCGGTTCTTCCTCGAATGTATCCTCATCCTCTGTTCTTGCCACATCCATGCAAATCCTCTGGGCAGATTCCATGATGTTTCGAAGCAAAGTATCGTCATCATCATGATCCACACGAAGATAATTTTTCATTTCACTCAGTGTCACTACCATGCTCCCACCTCCATAGAAATAAGATGCCAGCAATTATACTGACACCCCGGAATCTTTTATTACTTAGGCACCCATTTTAAGAATCTGTACTGCTTCGGCAAGCACCAACTTACCATCCACACGTTCCTTTGCAACAAAGCCGACCATACCATTTCCGGCAAAGAGTTCCTTAAGTTCTGCGAAAGAACGAACTCCACGGTCTCCAACGTTGTAGTAGCTGAAATCACCAAAGGCGATAACAGGCTTACCTGCAGCAATGGTAGGAACATATGCAGAAGTCATTACTTCATAGCCAAAGAGTCTGTCCGGTTCTCCAGCCTGTAAAGAAGGCTGCCATAAATACTGACCGTTTTCATCTTTCAGCTTACGAAGTGCCGCAATGGTCGCATCGTTCATAATGAATTTTGCTTTCTTACGGTAAGGACGCTTCAGTGCATACACAAGATTGATGATTTCATCTGCTGTGATTTCGGTTGCACTTGCAGCAGTCACACCGATTTCTCCACCACCCACTTCTGCAAAAATACCAAGAGGCTTACCGCTACCGTCACCATTGAGGAACGCATCCTCTTCTGCATTTGCCAATGCTCTGGAGAACTGACGGATTAAATAATTCTCTAAGCCAAATGCATTGTCATAAAGCAACTCTTCTGTAACCTTTACAGCCACATGGAGCTTGTGTGCATCCAGATTGATCTGGTCGAACTTCGCATCACCAAAGGTTAATGCCTCGCCTTCATCAATCCATGCAGCAGCCGGCTTAGAACCCGCAATGTTAATCTTACGCTCTCCGCTGGTTGTAATGGTTGTACCAAGTCTACGGAAGATGTTTTCCTCTTCCAGACCTTCAATCAATCTGGAATCGTACTCTTCCGGAACTAAGTAACCACCATCTGCATCAATACCCTCAGAAAGCACGTTTCTGATATTACGGAAATTGTTGCGGATTGCATGAAGCATGGCATCACGGTATTCATCGGACGCACGACCTGTCTTCTTCTCCTGTGGATTAGTTCCACCCATAGGTCTGTTTGTGATAGGAGTATTCACAGGCTTATTCAGCTCTGCTTCCATAGCCTCCATCTCTTCCATACGTGCAATCTCAGCAGAATAATTCTGCACCTTCTGTTCCATCTCTGCATAAGTCGCTGCATCCTCAGCGGATAACAGACCGTCCTTATCACGTTTTGTTTCCACAAAAGCCTTAGCAGCTTCCCACGCTTTGTTTCTCTTTTCTCTCAGTTCTAAAATAGTCATAGTAGATTACCTCCAATTTTTTAATAAATTAAGCCGACTCATCAGCGAATCGGCTTTGACTTTGTTACTGTTTTCAGTTTCATTTTTCTGCTGGATTCGACATTTTTCGGCAATCTTATCCATTAAGGAATTGACCACCGCTGTTTTTGAATACAGCATGGATACCTGTGGAACTTCCATCTCATCCACAGCACCATTTCTCTGGATGACTTCATCTGCAAATCCAAGCTCAATCGCCTTATTTGCATCCATCCATGTTTCAGCATCCATGAGATGTGCCAGTTTTGTTCTGGACATTCCGGTTTTCAACTCATAAGCATTGATGATGGAATCCTTCACGCTTTTCAGCATGTCAATGGCTCTCTGCATTTCCCCAGAATCGCCAAAAGCAATGGTCATCGGATTGTGAATCATCATCATGGATACCGGAGACATCAGCACCGTATCACCGGCCATGGCAATGACCGAAGCTGCTGACGCTGCAATCCCATCAATCTTGACTGTAACTTTGCCCTCATACTCACGCAGCATGTTGTAAATCTGGGCAGCCGCCACACAATCTCCACCGGGCGAATTGATCCAGACCGTAATGTTTCCATTTCCGTCCATCAATTCTTCCTTGAACATCTGCGGTGTCACGTCATCATCAAACCAGCTATCCTCTGCGATGGTGCCGTTTAGGAACAGTGTCCTCTCCACCGTTTCCATCTGTGTCTCCTGATTCAGAACCTTTTGGTTCTTCCACTTCCAAAACTTCTTCATTCGGTTCGCTCTCCTTTCCCGCAAATATTCCTGCGTCTTTTAATTTGGTCATATTCCCGTTGATAAGGTACAGATCGCCACCTTCCTCTTCCGGAATACGGTCAAGATTTTCAAGTTCCCTGATATCATTAGCACTCATCCAACCGTTCTGTCTGCCAATGGCATAACCATTCATACGGCTCTGATAATCGCCACGGAGCAACCCATCCACATTGAACTTGACAAAGTATTGTGTTTTTTCATCCGTGGAAAATAAGGAACGGACAATGGCCTGTTCCCACCTTGCGACCCAAGGGTCTAAGGTATATTTCACGAACTCCAAAGACTGTTGCTCTATATTAGAAAAGCTCGACTTCTCCAAATCCCCAACCATGTGTGGCGGAACTCGGAAAATACGAGCTATTTCATTTATCTGAAATTTTCTTGTTTCTAAAAACTGTGCCTGTTCCGGACTAATAGAAATCGGTGTATACTTCATTCCCTCTTCCAGAACTGCAACCTTATTAGCATTGGAACTGCCACCAAAAGCGGATGTCCAACTGTCCCTTACCCTCTGTGGGTCCTTTACGGTTCCCGGATGTTCCAAGATACCGCCTGGCGTAGCACCATTGGCAAAAAACTTTGCACCATATTCCTCACAGGCAATCGCCATCCCAATAGCATTCTTCGCCATCGCAATCGGCGAATACCCAACCAATCCATCAAACCCTAACCCCGGAATATGCAACACCTCCGAAGGCTTCAGATTCACCATACTTCCTTTCATGGTCGGCGCATCGTCCTTACTGGTGTTATACTGATAATAAAGCTGTCCTTTATCATCTCTATCCACCGTCATTCGATTCGGCATCAGTGGATACAATGCAATGATTTCTCCCTTACCATTACGAATAATCTGGGCATACGCATTTCCCCATAGGAGCAAATGAGTCATCAATGTTTCTCTGAACACAAAGGAAGTCATTTCCGGATTCGGCTCATCATGGAGCAAAAAATAAAGCGGATGTTTTACCGCCTTTTCCTTACCACCATCTCCGTTGTATTTATAAACATGAAGCGGAAGACTTGCCACCGCCTCAGACAGAATACGTACACAAGAGTACACCGCTGTCATCTGCATTGCCGAACGCTCATTGACATTCTTTCCACTAGAACTACCACCTGTAAAGAATCTGTAGGCACTCCCCGATGTTGCATTCTGTGGCTTATCCCTTGATTTAAAAATTCCACTTAAGATTCTCATTATAATCACCTTCCTTAAAAATGAGCATAAGAAAAGCACCTACCACTAATCTTCTGATAGATGCTTATAAACATAAATCTTATTCCGTAAATTTTGATTATCGTTCAATCAAATCTTCCATTGTGCAACCCAAAGCCTTTGCAAATCGATACATTGTATCCGCACTTGCCTTGTTGATGTTTTTGTTTCGCTGTTCATACATTTGAATCGAACGAAGGCTGACACCGGAACGTTCCGCTAATTCTGCCTGAGTAAATCCATATGCTGTACGAATGCGCTTTAAATTAGTTTCAGAAAAATATTCCTTTATTTTTGAATCCACAATGTCAACAAATTTTGTAATATCCGCTTCGTGGAGAGTGTAGTACATTTTTTGCAAATCCTCAAAAGAAAGAACTTTGAAAATATCGCTATACTTCCTGCCTGAATACCACTGGTAATAAGCAATAGCCCAACCAATCCAGTATTCCTTTGAGCGTCCAAAATGCTCTTGCGGTTCTATTTGAAGCTCTTGCCCTTTGGTTTCTGCAACGATCTCCCGAACGATTTCAATGCCGCTTTTCCCTGCAAGATAAGCAGGCTCCCCGTTCTCCATTCGTTTGCTCACAGAACTTGCAATAAACAGTTTCACAAAATCAGTTCCAATAATACCGCAAGTATTGACTGCATAATCAAAGGCATCTCCAATCACCGATTGAGCCTTACTCAGATATATTTCTTGGTATGCGCGAGTCATCGTTTTTAATGCCTCCTCTCATAATATCCTGAATATACAGTCCATCGCTCTCTTCTTCAAGCATTTCCAGATACAACTGATTCGCTTCATCATCTCTGGCTTTGCGAAGAACATAGTACTGGTCCTTCTCTGCAACATCAAAACCTTCATATTTCAATTTGGAAAAGGCAAACTTTGACTTAATAACGATTTGTTCGCCCAACTTTCCAAGTCGCATAGCACGTGCAAGTTGTTCTACAGAAATACCGTTGTTAAGGAATGACTCTGCGTAATCAAAATAGGAATCATCCGCACGGTAACCTGTAATCAAGTCATAGGCATTTACATTAACACTGAAATTATCAATCAAATATCGCTTTGCTCGTCTTGCTACAGGAGTTTTTATCGAAAACAAGCGATGCTCCACCAAGACGGCAATCCAGTTAAGAATTGTATAATCGGGACTATTTAAATTTAAAATGTTCAAATATTCGGTATCCAGCGTATAGCGATTGGAAAAGCCATCACGTAAAGAAGATACCGCCCATTCTTTTGCAAGTTCCTCACTTGCAGTACAGTAAAAGCCAAGGCCAAAATCATTATTCTTCTTGCCTTCGCCAAAAATCGGCTGTTCCACATTTTTTTCTGAACCGTGGTATATCGTAATCAGTTTATCCATTTTCCCAACCTCCATTCTCACCACTATTATATCACCATAGTGATAGTAAGTCAATTATTTCATAGGAAGTTTGTGTCACCAAAGTGATATAAAAAGCAAATCAGATAAACAATATACCACGTTCATCATAAACACTGGCGCTTACATCATTTCCACATCTGATTGCTCTGTCCAGCCCCATAATCGTTGCAATAGCCCCATCAATCTTTTCTGTGGATTTCTCTTTATCCGCCTTGATATTTCCCGCCGGATCATTACGGATATAAATGTTATCCATCATCCAACGAAGAACCGGATGACCTCCGTGGGCCAGTTTCTTTTCTAAGGTCAGCTTCATCAATTCCTTTGTCGGTGGGCTCATATCTTTGAAACCCTGTCCAAATGGAACAACCGTGAATCCCATCCCTTCAAGGTTCTGCACCATCTGTACAGCACCCCATCGGTCAAAAGCAATTTCACGGATGTTGAAACGCTCGCCCAATCTCTCTATAAATTTTTCAATAAATCCATAATGAACAACATTTCCTTCTGTAGTCATTAAGTATCCCTGCTTCTCCCAGACATCATATGGAACATGGTCTCTTCTGACTCGCAGTTCCAATGTATCTTCCGGAATCCAGAAGTAGGGAAGAATTGCAAACTTATCATCTTCGTCCCTCGGAGGAAATACCAATACAAAAGCCGTGATGTCCGTGGTAGAGGATAAGTCCAGACCACCGTAACATATACGGCCTTCCAAATCGTCTTCATTTATATTAAAATTGCACGCATCCCATTTATCCATCGGCATCCATCGGACTGCCTGTTTTACCCACTGGTTCAGTCGAAGCTGTCTAAAAGCGTTCTCTTCTCCCGGATTCTGTTTTGCAGAATCACACGCAGCCTGCACCTTATCAATACTAACTGTAATTCCCAGAGACGGATTTGCCTTCTTCCATACCTTTGGATCTGTCCAGTCATCATCCTCATCTGCACCATAAATCACAGGATAAAATGTTGGGTCTATCTTTCGTCCCTCGATGATGTCCTTTGCTTTCTGGTGTGTTTCGTAACAGATACTATTAGTATCCGTACCCGCTGTTGTAATCAAAAAGTACAATGGCTGAGTTCTAGCATCTCCGGAACCCTTGGTCATAACATCAAATAATTTTCTATTTGGCTGAGTATGCAACTCATCAAACACAACCCCGTGGATATTGAAACCATGCTTAGAATAGGCTTCAGCCGATAACACCTGATAAAAGCTGTTCGTCGGCTGATACACAATCCTCTTCTGAGAAGCAAGAATCTTCACTCTTTTATTCAGTGCCGGACACATTCTTACCATGTCGGCAGCAACTTCAAATACAATGGATGCCTGCTGCCTATCTGCAGCACATCCATAAACTTCGGCTCGTTCCTCTCCATCACCGCAAGTAAGAAGAAGTGCAACCGCCGCCGCTAATTCTGATTTTCCCATTTTCTTTGGAATCTCAATATAGGCCGTATTGAACTGCCTGTATCCGTTTGGCTTAAGCGTACCAAACACATCTCTAATAATCTGTTCCTGCCAATCAATCAATTCAAATGGCTTACCTGCCCATGTACCTTTTGTGTGGCACAGGCATTCGATAAAGGAAACTGCATAGTCTGCCAGTTCCTGGCTGTATGTAGAATCCTTCGCCATGAACTTTGTTGGCTTATATTTTTTCAGTTTCCTCACGTTAATCCTCCATTTCTACCATGTGCTCTGCAAGTTCGCTCCATATATCTGCTATCTGGTATGCTTCCAAACATCCCTTAGGCACATAAATCTTGCATGTCTCAGGGATACCAGAAAAGGCGTTAACATTTTCAAGTATGGGTGGTGTTGTTGGCATCATGTAATAATGTTCCATAGAACTACAGCTGCTAAAAGCACTCCCCTTAATTTCCGTCACGCTTTCCGGTATTACAATTTCCTGTAAAGAATAGCAACTGCAGAACACCGCTGATGCGATAACTCTAATATTCTTTGACAATTTTATTCTTTTTAGTGCATAGCAACAATAAAAAGCTGATGAACCAATTTCTGTCAGATGATCGCCCAACGCTATATCTTCCAATGATCTGCAATTCTTGAATGCTCCGCTTGCAATGGATGTTATTTCTCCATTCATCACAATATCCCTTAGTAAAAAACATCCATCAAACATATCTGTTGAAATCTTTGTTACATTTTCTGCTAATACAATACGCTTCAGACCAACGCAATCTGCAAAAATGTCCGTGTATGATAACTTTACACTAGAAGGTATCACAACATTTTTCAGACTGCTGCAATCAGCTATTGATGTACCTCCCAGTGAAAGATCAGAATCGGAAAACAGCAATTTTTCCAATCCTCTGCATTCACGAATTGCATAGGATGTCAATGAGGAAACCCCTCTTGGAAATGTAATCACCTTGATTCCATAACACCCCTGAAATGCTGTGCTGAAAGAAGTAATCCCCTCTGGAATTGTGACACATTCAAGACTGTAGCTAAAAAAACATCTGCCTGTAAATTCCGTGATACCTTTTCCTAACTCAATCTTTCTGATTGTATTTCCATAGGCTTTATTTGCATGATTGTAGTTTACATCTTTATGGAGAATCCTTGTACTGTAAGAGTCCCCTAAAAAAGTAAATTCTGCACCATCCTCTGGAATCAAACGAATAACATAGCTCCCAGACTTACTATATTGGTGTTCTATGCTCGCAAAGGTATCATCTCCTGTCACATTAGAAGTTTCCAACGGACTACCATCTCCCCAATCGACTGCCACTGAATTGGCAGTCATTTGTCGGAAACCGATTTTAGGATTTAAAGTTTCTTCAATCAAGTCCACATAAATTCTAGTCGAACCATCATCTGTAATATATAAAGAACCAATCTCAAGTTCTCCATACGGATCATAGAAACGCACTGGCTTATTTGGATCTGCACCTTCTCCGCAATATGTGGAAATCTCCAGAATTGCCTCCGGCATTTCCCCTGGCTTATATACTCCTTCTGTACCTGCTTTCTCACGGATGGCGTCTGCAATTTGTGTCAATGTTTCCTCTTTTACCAATACATTTCCCATCAGTATGCCACCTCATTTCCATCTATCAATCCATCAATGGTCTTCTGTAACTGTTCCACCTGACTGGCAGATGCAAGCCCCAGTTCTTTTGCCGTTTTATTTCCAGACAGCTCCACACCATTTACCTGCGGCTTGTCTTTCAAGCTCTCATAATTTGCAATCGCCGGAACATTGCTTAATGTTCCACTTACTTTTTCCATCTCTACGCCACCTCCACTGTCAGATTTAATTTCTTATTTGCAACGAATGTGCAGCGGTAGCCATTCTCTTTATTCAAAGACAATTCCCAAATATACTTTCCAATCTCCAATGCCTTTGTGTGTTCTTCCTTAAATGAAATGGTCTTTGATTCCATATCCGCCTCAATGGTAAATGCCGGCTCGGAATCATACTTGTTTGCTTTTGCTGCAAATACAACCCTGTCACCTTTTTCTATTTCATAAACAGAACCATCCGGCAGAAAAATTTCAAATCCAAAGGTAGGTGTATCGCCTTTGGTCATTTCGATTTTGTAATTTTCATCTATATTCCAAGACACGTTTACATCCTCCCTTCTCTCAAACAACAAAAAAGGCTTCACAGATTCTTCAATGAAACCCTTATCGTTTTACTAATTAATTTTCCTACACTTATCTTTATTATTTTTAAATGCCGCTGAACCGCTGAGATTTTGAAGCAGTATCTTTCGCTCTTGTTTATACTGCTCACCAATAAATCCCAGTCTTAAAAGAAAACATCTGAATGCGTATTTTTCATTCTCAACCGCTTTTTCTGTTGCAGTTATTCGATTTTGATTCTTCGCCATCTCACATAGTGCATAAATCAAATGGCTATAAGCTGTAACAGCGTCTTCATCCGTAGGTTTGACCTCGAACCAAGGAAAACTTACTTTTTCATCTCCCTCCTTGATTGGAAGTTCCTCAATCCCTAACGCCTTTTTGATTAAAGTCTGCTTGGAACTTATCAGGTTTTTAAGCTTTGTAAGCGCCTGGTCATTAAAATATGTTCTTGGCATCGATACTGTAAGGCCGATGTCCTCTTTCTCTGGTGCATCTTCCTGATTGTCAGATGCCAAATTCTCTTCTTCCGAAAAAACCTTTTCTTCCGAAGGAATTTCCTGCGTCTTAAGATAAGGATTTTCTTTTGCCACAAATCCCCTTTTCTCCAGTTCATTCAAAATATCTTTCATGGAATCTGCGTCCACGTTATCGTCAAATTCTAAATCACCATCACGGGTAATGATCATACAGCCAACTTCATATGCAAATGTCGGTGGTTTCTTGTACACGGATTTTGTTCCTGTAATTTCCTCTAATGCCTGTACAAATGGTTTTCTGTCTTTTAAACTGTAAATAATCTTCATGGTCTGTGCCTCCTTGTTTTTTCGGTAGTACATATATCACTCTAAAACACATAAATAGCAAGTAATATATCCGAAAAATGTGAACTATTTTTCTTCGGCACAAACCGGCAAGTCATCATACGAGACTTTCAAACCTTCACGAATTACAAACACATTTTCTGCTGTTCCCACCTGCTCGATATATCTTTTTACGATAACGTCACAGAATTTTTCATCCAGTTCGATCGTTCTGCAGATTCTTCCTGTCTGCTCACAAGCAATCAGTGTAGAACCGCTTCCTCCAAAAGGATCCAAAATGATGCAGTTTGTCATACTGGAATTCTTAATCGGATAAGCAATGAGAGGAATTGGTTTCATGGTTGGATGGTCACCATTCTTCTTCGGCTTATCAAATTCCCATATGGTAGTTTCTTTTCTGCCGGAATACCACTGATGCTTACCGTTCTTCTTCCATCCAAACAGACAAGGTTCATGCTGCCACTGATATGGACTTCTTCCGAGAACAAGACTCTGTTTCTTCCATATGCAAGTACCAGAAAGATAAAAACCTGCATCTGCAAAAGCCTTCCTGAAGTTAAGACCTTCCGTATCTGCATGGAACACATAAATACTTGCATCATCGGCCATTGCCTTATTCATACAAGTGTAGGCATCAAACAGGAACTGATAGAACTTGTCGTTTGCCATGTTGTCGTTTTTGATTTTTCCAGCACTTCCTTCGTAGTTCACATTGTAAGGAGGATCTGTTACAACAAGGTTAGCTTTCTTATTTTCCATCAGAATCTGATAGGTTTCTTCCTTTGTGCTGTCCCCACAAATCAATCTATGGTTTCCAAGTATCCACACATCACCCGCTTTTGTCACAGGTGCCTTTTCAAGTTCAGCATCTACATCAAAATCATCGTCTTGTACATCATCATCCGATGCAAAAAGGTCTGCGATTTCCTTATCATCAAATCCCGTAAGACCGATATCAAATGTTTCTGCCTGCAGAGCTTCGATTTCTACTCTTAAGAGTTCTTCATCCCATCCTGCGTCCATAGCCATTCGGTTATCTGCCAGGATATATGCTTTCTTCTGTGCCTCAGTTAAATAATCCACAAATACGCAAGGTACTTCTTCGATTCCTTCTGCCTTTGCAGCCATGATTCGACCATGACCTGCAATCACGTTATATTCCCTGTCGATAATAACCGGATTGATAAATCCAAATTCACGAAGGGAAGAACGCAGCTTGTTTATCTGCTCCCCGGAGTGAGTTCTTGCATTATTTACATATGGAATCAGTTTAGAGGTTGCCACCAGTTTCATTTCTGTTGTCGTTTTCCCCACGCTGCACCTCCACTAAAAAAGACCCCACTCAGCGAATTTCTCGAATCCACCAATGGAGTCTATATATTCTTTTGCCTGTCTTACGATTTCCGGATATGGGATACCATCAATCTTATCATCTCCAATTGCGCAACAAAGACTGACAGGCTTTCCTGTTCTCTGTGCTTTTAAGAATGCATAGATGTTTACAGATACATCTGCTTTGGATAAGTCCTTGCCATGAAGGCCGCCACCAGTTACTGAGTCCGCCATGTCAGAACCCAGTTTTCTGTTTGTCGCACCGGTATCCACATTCGTTCCACCGGTCCAATCTCCTAACGGATTTACCTGCGCATAATAATATCTCTGCTGCAGTTCTTTGCTTTTCACGTTGCTCTGGCAAATAATCAGTCTCTCTTCATCCAAAATGTATTTCCCATCATAAGGATAGCGACTGTAGATTTCTTTCGCAATTTTTGACATCTGTTTCTGTTCCTCGGTAAGTGGCATTCCCTTAAAAATACCATTATCGCCACAACGAAATTCTTTAGACTGATTCTTAGACAAATATTCATCCTGTGGAACTACTACAATATCGCATTTTACTTTTCCTGCGATACGCTTAATGGCACTTTTCACTGCATTTTTATTGATATCGGCTGTTGTTTCAATAATCGCATGACACACGCCATGTCCAATCAAAACCTCTACTGCAATCTTTGGATTCTTTTCTGCTTTATAAGCAAGATCCACAATCGCACCTGCGATTCGGTCTGCCACCTTATCCGGATGGCTCGGATTTACTTTCTCAATCATAACTACATTCCCTTCCTGGTTCTTAATAAGCGTTCCATCACATCATCCTGCGGTGTACCACCCTGCCATTCTACAGAACAGTTCTCTTTTACCACTTGGAAAATCTGATACCACACCTGATTCACCTGTTTCATATACGTCTGGCTCATCGCCACATATGGACTGGCAATGGCATTTCCCGTAGTCGGATGCTTTGCTAAAAATCCATACTCTGAGATACATTGCTCACACTGGATCCACCTGGAAACGCTCATGGCATACTGTTCAATCAGCTGCTGATTTACTAATTTCTCACAGCCTCGTTCCTTCAGCCACAGCCATGTTTCCTTGTACACTTCTTCTGCACACAAATCCTTTCCCATCTTTTGTTTAGCTTTCAGATATTCCTTTACCGGAGGAACATCTACACCTTCAAAAGTGGGAGGTGATGGCAGTTCTATCACCTGCGCTGTGTCACCGTCTTTTATTTTATCAACCAAGGCTTTCGGTTTTCGCCCGGCACCGCCTCTGTTCGTACCGTCTTTCGCCATTTTTTCACATCCTTTCTGTGCGAGGGTTAATCCCCCGTTTGATTTCTGCTTTTTGTGCGTGAGACCCCCGCCCCGTTGCCCTAAGCACTTTCCTGTAGAGAAGTGACCTCCCCCTACCGGTTGTGCCAACGGTCTCCATTCTCTGCATGGATTCGTGCATGACAGGACTTACAAAGAGCAATCAGATTGCTTCTCTCATGGGTTCCACCTTTGGACAGCGGAATCTTATGGTGCACTTCCTCTGTCTCCACAAGAATTCCCTTACCATAACAAACTTCACAAAAAGGATGTTCGTTTACGTATTTGTCTCGGATGCGTTTCCAAGCTCTGCCGTACCTACGGCGTACAGCAGGATCTCTGTCGTACTTCTCGTAGCGTTTGTTCTCTTCCTTCTCGTGCTTCTCACAGAATCTTCCGTCTGTAAGTTCTGGGCATCCCGGATAACTGCACGGTCTTTTCGGTTTTCTTGGCATCTCGTTCACCTCCTCATTCTGGACATAAGAAAAGCCTCGCAGGAATTTTCTCCCACAAGGCTAGTTCATTTTACTTTTTTGCTGATTCTACTATATCACATAGTGGAATTGGACATTTTAGGACAAATGTGGACATTTCGGGCGTTTTATATTTTTATCGGATTTTCCGGAAGTTCCACATGAGTCAGTGCTTTCCCATGCCACCTTCTGACGGTGCGGGAATCGGCTCCCAGTTCGTCTCCTATCTGCTCCCAGGTATAGTTGTGAATGTATCGGTAACGGAGAACCATTCTCTCATCTGTGTTATTAACGGTATCAATCACATTCCTGATTTCATTTTTAAGGTCAACCAGCATATCAATCTCTGCATTTATCTTTTCCTCCTGCTCATAGATTCTTTCCAGGCACTTTACAAAAGGAGCATCCGTACTGCGGTTTGTCTGAACTTTATCTCCCATCGTGGGAGCAGAAATATTTGTAGACATCTCTCGCAGCCTTCCCAGTTCTTCAATATCCGAATCGATTCTATGATCAAGACGATACGCCTGTTTTAAATATTCTTTTGCGGTCATCTGCCATCCTCCTCATAAAGCTTTCTAAGAATCACTGCTCCATCCACATCTGTTAGTGTTGTAAACCAGTCAGAGCGGAAGAATCTTTCACAACTTTCCAATTCACTCCTAGCACTTTCATTCTGCGGTTTTCTTTTCAGTTTTCTTCTTGCTGCTCGCCAATCTTTCACTGCCTGCAGGATAATGGCATTTGCAAGTTTCTCGTATGCGTCCATTATGCTCTCACCTCCAGTTTTGCTTTCACTGCATTGATCAGAGCATTTTGAATCCTCTCTTTTCTAGCAAGTGCTGCCATCACATCTTCATCAATGGTACCTTTGGTAATTATATGATGAATCACTACCGTATCCGTCTGTCCCTGTCTATGAAGTCTGGCGTTGCACTGCTGATAAAGTTCCAAAGACCAGGTAAGTCCAAACCATATCAGAGTAGAACCTCCTGCCTGAAGATTTAACCCGTGACCAGCAGACGCAGGATGAATTACTGCAACAGGAATTTTACCTTCGTTCCAATCAACAATATCTTTCGATGTTTTAATTTCACGAACAGAAAATCGTGCTTTGATTCTGGTAAGGTCATGCTGAAACCAATACACAACAAGCACTGGCTTCCCATTTGCACTTTCAATCAAATCCTCCAGTGCATCCAGTTTTCTGTCATGAATCTGCCATGCTCTTTTTTCTTCATCGTAGATACAACCATTTGCCATCTGCAGAAGTTTTCCTGAAAGAACTGCAGCATTGGCAGCATCAATTTCTTCATCTTTAATCTTTGCCACCATATCTTCACGAAAGGTTTCGTAGATTTGAATCTCTTTCGCATTCATAAAAACAGGAACTTCATTCATCACACATTCCGGAAGTGTCAGATAGTCACAGGACTTCATGCTAATTGTAATGTCGGATATTCTTTTATAAATCAGTTCTTCTGCACCAGTTGCAGGTTTATAGGTGAAAATTCGCTCACCATTTCTCTTATCCGGAAGAAAAAATGCATCACGGTAGTGTGTAATGTATCTACCAAGTCTTTTTCCAAAATCAAGAATACGAAACTGTGCCCAAAGATCCATGAGGCCGTTACTGGAAGGAGTGCCGGTTAAACCTACAATTCTTTTTACAAAAGGCCTTACTTTCAGAAGGCTCTTAAATCGTTTCGACTGGTGGCTCTTAAAAGAAGAAAGTTCATCAACCACCACCATATCAAATTCAAATGGAACTCCGCTTTTATTCACAAGCCAGTCCACATTTTCTCGATTGATGATATAAATTTCGGCTTCTGCTCTTAATGCTGCTTTTCTTTCTGCTTCCGTCCCAACTGCTACGGAGTATCGCAAATCCTTTAGGTGATCCCATTTCTTCAGTTCTGCAGGCCAGGTATCTCTTGTCACTCTTAGCGGTGCAATCACTAAAACTCTTGATACTTCAAAGCTATCAAAAATAAGGTCATTCAGTGCAGTCAGGGTAATCGCTGTCTTTCCATTAACCCAAGCCCATATCCAAAAAGACTGCAGCTATCTCATTATTCTTTATAAAATCGATTGCATATTGCTGGTAATCATGTGGTACGAACTTCATCGGGCATCACCTCCAATCTCTTTAATCACACCATCAATTTGTGAAACAGAATCCACGCAGTAAACTGAAAAGCCAAGTTCTTCCAACTGCCTTTTTCTCCTTACTTGCAGTGGACGCATGGTTTCTCCAGGTGCCTTTAATTCAACAAAAGCTATCTTACCAATTGGAAACAGTACGATACGGTCAGGCATACCATCTAAACCCGGACTTACAAACTTTGGTGCGAAACCGCCTTTTTTCTTGACTGCCTCCACAAATTTTCTTTCTATAAACCGCTCTCTCATATCTTTCACTGACACAAGGAACACATCTTCACAACCATTTCCTATATATTTCTTACGCGTGTGTACAGGCACAAATCTTTTCTATATAGAAATAAATTCGATTTTGAATATAAGGGAAATAGTTGTGTTGTGACGCATTCTTGTGTTCCTAACCTCCAAACTTGTAAAGTCGCTGCCTGCCATAAATCGGCTGACGCTTAATAGTAGTGGTTCGCTCCCAACCGCCAATCTGACTCATAAGAGCTGCAATACTGTAACTATCCGTAGGTTTTAATTCCTGCAGAGACTTGCCAAAGCATTCGCACCAGATTTCGGCGTTGCTGACCTCCGTGCGAAGCTCACAGCCTTTGTGCGCTGGCGAACCAAACTCACTGCCATTTAGGTAATTTCTTCTCTGGAACAGATCCATGTTATCCCACTCGTCTGGAAGCATGGTATTCAGATACTCTTCCACCATACCGACACGCTCGTCCACTTCCATGGCAGACTGCTGCATCTTTTCAGCCTCTGCCAGAACATCACCTTCTAAGTACAACTTCTCCCCAGACTTCCAGATTCCTTTTGCTTCTGCCCAAAACTGAGCACGAAATTCCGGTGTGAAGTTCCAGGTCTTTTTCTGTTTCTTCTGATGAAGCTTGATAATCCAAAAGCGGCGGTTGCCTGTGATATCACGCAGATATCCACGCTCTCCGTTAACCGTAGCAATAATAATGCACTGGCGTGGGTGGGATTCCACCACTCGACCATAAGATGGTCGGTACTTATCATCGCAGGTGGAAAGAAATGCTTTCACCTTTTCAATGTCCGCTTTTTTCATTCCCGCTAATTCTCCGATTTCCACTGCCCAGAATCCCTGCAGTTTTTCTGCACCGGACTTATCATCCATATCAGTAAGGGATAATGTTTCTGAGTAATATTCTGGTGAGACCAAGTCCTTTACAATTGTAGACTTACCGATTCCCTGATCACCATCCAGAACCGGAACACAGTCAAACTTGATTCCCGGAACATAAATTCTTGCAACTGCTGCCGCAAAAGTCTTTCTGGTAACTGTGCGTACATACTCGGTATCCTCTGCCTGGAGATATTTGATAAATAAGTCTTCCACTCGCTTCACACCATCCCACTCCGGCAGACTGTTCAAATAGTCACGAACCGGGTGGAAATGTCTGTCATCTGCCGCTTTTGTAAAAGCAACGTCATGGTTTCGGCTGGAAAATGCCAAGTATCGTATGTCAATGATTGACTTTAGCTGCGCTGTGTCTGCATCTCGCCAGAAAGAGTTCCCTTCCGGACGTTCCCAAGGAAGCGGACCCGTAATCTGGATACGATTTGCCAGTTCATTGAAGGCAAAGTTCTGAAAATCCGGGTCATTGTTAAGGATAAGATTCAAATTGTAAACGCTGTTCTCCAAAAGACCCGTTCTTGGCTGATACTTAAGCCTTGTCATCCAGTCACTGTCGGAATCTGTAAAGTCTGTCTCCGCCTCCAATAATTTTTCTTCCATTGCCAGACGTTTCACTTCGTCATCCTCCATTGCCAGCTCACACATGGAATTAAAGGATTTTTTGCTGTCATCGTCCCCAAACCTATGAATACGAACCAGGTCGAAGGCATTACAAAGCTTCAAGTATGCAGGATCTTTTGCATGATGGGAATAAGCGAACTTGCCTTCCTCGATAATTTCCACACCTGCCATACTGGAAGACTGAATATAGTGGTATCGGTTTTCGTTATCTGTTGGTTCGTATACATCAGACAGGAACTTTTCAATGGCACGATTAATTGGAAAATAAGTACGATTGAATAATCCGACTGTGCCATCCTTACCAAGGGGATCTTTTACTTCCGCTGTTCGTGTCGTATTCGCACGGCTTTCTCTGGAAGACGTTGGAAGTCTGGTTGGATCAGTCCATTCCGGATGAGCAGATAAAATATCATCCGGATTCAGCCACTCTTTCTCCACATCCTTAAACACATAGACTCCGTTTGATGGTGTGGATGGCCAATACATCAACTGATTCGGCTGGTAGGAACATTCATCGAAATAATCGATGCCAAGCATATCTGCAAGATATCTGGAAACTGCCACAAACCCCTCCGGTGTCACATCACGAGTCAGCGGATACACCAAACGCACTCTTGGGTGATCTTCTGTACTGCTATGTGTGGTATAAAGAAGCGATGTATACGGTGCATTCATTTCATAGTTTTCTAAAAAGGCTTTATCGATTCTGTCACCATCCAAAGCAACCATAGAACGAAGCTCCACAGTATCGATTTTTCTTCTGCCGCCTTTCAAGGCACCTGCCACAAATCCACCGTGGTCTTTCACTGTGTCACGTTTTGCTTTATTGAATTTTGCATACTCCTCAGCAGATTCCGGCGTACGAATCGTGACCTTCAGACGTTCTTTCAGTTCATTGAATGTAATTGTTTTATTCGTCCAGGTCTTTGCCTGTCGGTTATTCCCATATGCGATTGCCAGTGGCCTCATAAGCATTCCACCTCCGTAAATTCATTTGTAAAATAGCGCACCACCTGTCTGCGTTTCTGTGCCTTCTCGATTTCAGCACTCATACCTGCAGTAATGCGTTCCGACAAAACCCATACCTCCTGGCATTTTCCCATCAGGACCAAATCCATATGAAGTGCCAGTTCACGTTCCTGTTTGCTTTCATCATTCATAAATGGAAACAACAAATGCGGCGTTACCGGAATACATCCATTCTGATACGCATACTCTGCAAATGCTGTTGCATTCTTTTTGTTCGCTTCAACATCTCCTGAAAACGGAGCACAAATATAAACCAATGGACGAAAACCGATTCTTGTCTCTGCTTTCATCTCACGCTCTATATTTGCAATTGCCTGATATGGCACTAAATCCATATAGCCTTCTGCGTTTCGAATCCCCATAGTTCTCCCTCCAATCCAATGCATATTAGTTTTGCAGATACGAACTCTGCCCTTTTCTCTTTTTGTAATTCCATGTGAACTACCTCCATAATCCTTATTAGAAGCACTGCCTCCTACCAGGTAGCCGTAAGAGGCAATGCAAAAGGACGTTTTAGAAAACTTTTTTCAGATTGTTAATCGCTCTGCGGTATCTATGAGAAACATTGTTCGGAGTATCACCAATAAGGTCCGCATACTCTGCCACAGTCTTGCCGTCCAAAATGATTGCAATCAGCATATCTGCCTGTGCCGGTTTCACTGCTGCACGGATTCTGTCACAGCAAGCCTCATAGTCATACTGCTTGTCCTTTTCCAATTCCTGTCTGCAGAAGATTCTAGGATCTCTTACCTCTGACATGAGTGGTTCTGAACAGTCCACTTCATCTGTTTCCTCATCCGGAACTGCCTTGCTGTATCCACGATGACGATTAAACTTGTGCCAGTTGTTGTAATCGTCCTTGTTGAACTGCTCATTCCATCCTTTTTGAATCAGATCTTCACGCTCTTTCTGGGAAAGTCCTTCACCTTCAAGGGACAGACTGACCCACATTTCCTCAGTTGCCTTTGCATCCAGTTCGATTGTCTGGATTTCGTTTTCATAACGGATTTTTAATTTCATAATGTTGTCCTTTCCGCCTTGGCTACTGCCATTTGGCGAGGACACCCCATCTCCGTTAAACATAAAAAGCGCACGACAATAAAGCGGGGAAACATACAACTTTATAGGAATCCTCCTGGTCCGGTAAAAAGTTGTATGCATATCCTCGCCAAACGTCGCGCGCCGTAAGGCATTTGAATATAATGTTGTAAATGTTCCTGCAGTTTAGGGTCATACTGGACCATGTATGAGAACCGCTGTTGCGGTAATCTCTCTTACATCACAGGCAACAAAAAATATCTATTTGTTAACCTCTATCTTCTACTTCTCTGTTTGCAAGAAAAAATTCTCCGTAAAAACAGAAAAAGGCCTGACAAAATACAGGTGGTATTACACCCATACTTCGTCAGGCCTTGCTCACTACTTACTGTGTGGCTATTTGCTCGGTACGAATCTGCTTTAAATGAAAGCTTACGGCAATGACTCCTTTACACATAGGACATTTTATTTTAATTATTCCCTCTGTTGTGCTTGGGTCAGCGTCGAACAATCTTCTGTTTTTACAACACGGACATGCTATATGCACTTCATTTCCTTTTTTCACCATCGTCGCCTCCAATCAATGTTCATAATAATATGGAGAGCGATGGAACCCACTCTGTACCGGTTCTTTCTTTGGAAGCTGCATTTCTGCATCTTCCTTTGATGCAAACACCCTGCTTTTTCTAAGCTGGATAGCACCCCCGGATGGAAATCTAAGTACACAGAAATCTCCGCGATTTGCTGTCACTACCACTTCCGTGATAACTCGATTGCTTTCAATAATAAATACGTGCGAGCCAATTTCTAATCTCTTCTGCATCGTCATGCGCCTCCTAAAATAAGAAGGCCAGTTAAAAGGGAAAGTCAAACTGACCATACACCGATTATTACTGTTGCTGTTTAACATTTTCCTAATGTAGCGATGCTTATATTATACGAACACCTGTTCGATTTGTCAATTAGAAACCTGACGAATGTAATATTTTCTCCCTTTCGGGAGACAGACAGGTTGATTATCAAACCGGTCACTGCCTGTCCTGTTTGTGGAAATTATTTATTACCACGAGACTTTGCCTGAGCCAATGCACTTCCAGCTACTGATTTTGAAATCTTGCTGTAGCGATTGTCACGAAGAATCTTGCTTGCTTTTGTAGCAACTTTCTTTGAGGTCTGCTTGCTGTTCTTAGTCATCATATTCACCTCCTTTACCACCTCACTCAAGACTATCAAAGAATTAAAAATACACGTTCTTATTTCATTTCTCTGCGAACGCATACTTCACCGTCGCGAAAGTGTAGATTTTGTTAATCTTTTCTGATATAATATTGTGTAGATTAATTCCCATACAGCCTTCATAAGCGGCAAGTACTACTGACTGCTTCTTACACTTCACATTATAGATAAGTGGGTAGGTATAACTTGGTAGTCACGGGTAGGCTTGGGTATAAATAGATTATTACGGTGGTGAAACTATGGAATTTAAGGTTTTTGCAAAGAAATTGAAGAATGTAATTGGTGGCAAAAGTAACACCAAAATATTTACGAAGACCCTTTTCGAAACCATGATGAACGAAAGTGGACCGGAGTTGTTAAAAGACACTAGCCTCGATACTTTCAAAGCATACTTCAATGGAAATACAAGTATTTCAAGAGTTGCTGCTCTTGTATTAGCAAACTTAAGTGAGGATGATGACTTTTCCACATATCTTGAAGGTTTCGGAGAAACAACTGCTCAATTGCTAGCGGATGAATTTAAGGATGACATTCCAGATATTAATGCAGTAAATGCTTCTGCAAAGATTACAGACTTGTTTTTGGATATCTTAAGAGAGGCTACAGGCAAGAAAAAAAGCACTCCAAAGAGTACTAAAAAAGCCAATGATAAAACTTCACATGATATTCTTGAAGAAAAGATACTGGCATCTGGACAGGCAGTAGCCGATGCGTGGGGTAACGCAGTAAGCAACCTGGTAAATGGATTAAATGGGAACAATACTGCCGGAACAACAAGCGTTCAGCTTCCTGAAGAATTGGCCGATGAATCCCCCTATTCTTCTGAAGACAACTTACTGCTACAAGCATTCACAGCAGATTATGATGAAATCATGGTTGCTCTCATTGGAGAAAACTATGCTGCATCATTAATCGACATGACTCTGCCTTGTAAAATAAAAGACTTGTATGAAACTAAGTGGATGTCAAAAGCAGATACATTTGTTGATCCATCTTTAAAATCGTATGTTTTTGGTTTACTTGGAGAACTAAACAATATAAGCAAAGGATTTTTAGTTGACGGATCTGTCACTCCTTTTTTTAGAAGTGCCAGAACCAAAATACGTAATTTGTATGTAAAGCTTCATCCAAATCAATTTTCAATAGCATTCCCTTACGACGCATTTATTGATGACTGGGATGATGGAGAATATTAATAATCAGGAAGGAGAATGTTGATGCCATCAATTGATGAATCCATCCGTAAAATAGACAATGTAATATGTAGGCATTTAGATGAAATAGAAAATAATTCTCGTGGTGCTATTTCTCAAGACATTTTGGAGCAGCTGATAAAGTTCGTAAATCACATCATGCTCAAGTTTTATGCTAACGGCAGGGAAATACCTATAACTTCCGAAAACATAGCAAAAGCCACCGAGTTTGCACAAATAAACAGTGAATTGTACACTTTATATAAATTTCGTAATTACCTGGAAGTTGTCACCACACAATATACCCTAGACGAAGACGGCTCTGAACGATTAATGCTTAAGTATTACCAATACCTGCTAGAAGCAAAAAATCTTATCTGGCGCTACTTTGGTACAGAGCTATTACATAACATTGATAAGTTTCCTCTTCATTTAGATGATACTTTACAGGAATACTATAAAAAGATTTCTGAAAAAATAGAACGACATCCCGTGGCATTACACAGTGACAGTAAAGATAAATACTATATTCAGAAAATCAAACCACTGTTTGTAAACAGAAACATATATTATGAAATCACATTTACTCCTATAGATGATAGAAAAAACAAATCAAAATCTAACAGAGTAATTGCTTTTACGAAACTTCCAATCAAAAGCAATTACGCATCAAAGTTTCATCTCATACATGAAACTATTGAGATATTAGGAAAAACAATGCCTATCCTCATTATTGATGGCTGGGAAGTGTCCATTCGTGACTGTGAATTTCAAAATTTTATTTCCCTGATAAAAGGAGAGAAAATAAGAGTACCTTATCCAGAACAACGATTAATCTGTGAGTTTCTTACCCAAACGAAATACACTCTAACTGCCCTAATGGACTTCCCTGATAAGGCATATGATAGGATTACTCTCGAATGGAAAAATAACCTTAAATCTATGGTATTTATTCCAATTTTAGATTACTGCAGGAATCTTATACGCAACGGCCGCAATGGTCAAAACGTGCTGCGATATCTTCTTCATAATATGAACAACGTTATTATCAAAAGCCAATATTCATCTGGCTACTATAGCAAATATTATGAAGAATGGATTAATGCCGGAAATAGTAATCTTTCTGGTTTGTATTTATCAAATGGTTGCAAACAGTTTGATACTTTACCGTTTAACAGATCTCCTGTTGGTCATAACCCCAAATTAGGAGCTGTTTTCGATTGTATTCCTTGCAAGGACAAACGCCCAGAATTATTCGCAAGGTTTATAAGGAATAACACAGAAGGCAAAGGTCAGCTCTTCACTGATATTGACGAACTGGGTAATTATCCCGATTATCCAATGCTCATCGAAAAGTATAACAACAGCCTTTGGTCAGGACACAGACCTGCAAGTGATTTAATACTTGAGCATAACCAAGTATTTATAAACGATTACAAGCTTGATACCTGCAAGATAATTGAGAAATTACAGGAATTGGCAAAATTAGGTATCGAGAACTATAGTACCGATGTTGAGTTTTGGCTGCTATTCGACGATTACGAAATTGACTGTGATGAAAAAAGGGATATCATCACCCGTATATTTTCAGAATCTAAAGTTGGTGTAATATATGGCTCTGCAGGTGTAGGTAAATCTACGCTAATCAACCATGTTTCTCACTACTTAAATGATGATGCCAAATTATATCTTACGCAAACCAATCCAGCCAAAGAGAACTTAATGAGAAAAATCGATGCTGAAAATACAACGTTTTCAACAATTGAAAGTTTCAAACGCCAAGGCTCTTCTTCTGTGAAGTATAAATTATTGGTTATCGATGAATGTAGTACTGTTAGTAATAAGGATATGGTTGAGGTTCTGCAAAAGGCAAATTTTGAAATGCTTTTATTGATCGGAGACACTTATCAAATTGATGCGATTCAATTTGGAAATTGGTTCTCAGTATTAAAATCATTTTTGCCTGAAAGTTCTGTATTTGAACTTACTCAGCCTCATCGAACCAAGGACGAACAATTACTTGAACTATGGGATAAGGTTAGACATATGGATGATACAGCGAAAGAAGTCATCGAAAGAGAAAGCTATTCCTTAAAAGTAGATGAAACCCTACTCTCTTCACTTGAACCGGGCGAGGCTATTCTCTGCCTAAATTATGATGGCTTATACGGAATCAACAACATCAATAGATTCCTACAAGAAAGCAATCCTAACCCTGCTGTTCTATGGGATGTTCAGCAATATAAAGTTGGAGATCCGATTCTCTTCCTTGATTCGGATAGGTTCTTTCCTGTCATACACAACAATATGAAAGGGCTTATCAAAGGAATAAAAATCTTAGACCCAGACACTCATGAAGAACGCATTCAGTTTGATGTTGAGATACCTAAGGTAGTAGATGAAAGTGATCTTTGGCACATTAATCTCCAACTACTTGAATGTTCGGAAAACGAAGAAAAATCACTAATCAGATTTTGTGTACACAAATTAAAGAGTGCTGATGAGGATGGAGAGGATAACAGCTCTAATACTGTTGTCCCATTCCAAGTTGCTTATGCTGTATCAATACACAAAGCACAGGGGCTAGAATATGACTCTGTAAAGATTGTAATTACAGATGAGGTGGAAGAATTAGTAACTCACAATATTTTCTACACTGCTATCACAAGAGCCAGAGCAAAATTAAAAATCTACTGGACTCCAGAAGTCGAGGAAAAAGTTATCAACCGAATTAGACCACGAGATATCAGTAAAGATGTAGAACTTTTGAAAAACTATCTCACAGAAAAACAGCCAGAAGATTCCCTTGATTTTGGGCTGTAAAACAAGGAGGTTTTGAAATGCGAATCAGTTATAACAACCTGTGGAAAATGTTAATTGATAAAGAAATGAATAAGAACGATTTAAAAGATGCTGCTGGCATCAGTGCCGCATCTGTAGCAAAACTTGGTAAAGGTGCAAATATCACAACCGATGTTCTTCTCAAGATATGTGAAGCTCTTGATTGCAAGCTAGAAGACATCATGGAAACAATCAAAGATTAGGAGGAAATCTGAAATGAAATTACTGTATTCAAATATTCTCCCGCTTGGAACATCTGATGACCAGCAGACCATTACCGACTCTTTTGCAGAAGAATTGCAGAAGTCCGATCGTATTGACATTGCCGTTGGTTACGTTTCAAGAGCATCTCTCGAAGAACTTGACTTTCTGATAGAGCATAATGATATAAAAAACATATGCCTTAATATAGGAATGTACTTTATTGAAGGTATGCCAGAAGGTTCTTACCATACTGCTCTAAAATTAAACAAAAAGTGGAGAGATTCTGGTATCGGTGAAATCCGAATTGTAAAAACATTTAAGTATCATGGAAAGCTTTATGCCTTTTATAAAGATGGTACGGCACGTTCTGCAATTATTGGCTCTGCAAATCTCGGTGCAATTAAACTGGAAGCTTCAAACCGCAGACAATATGAAATTGCTTCCATAACAAACGTTCCCGCAGAAGTACTGGAAATAACATCTTTCATTGACAGTCTCAAGACTCCAAATATATCTGCAAACATCGCCGACATAGAAGGCATGCGGCTAATCCATGAGACAAATACTGCTCTCACTGGAATCGAACTTGTTACTACAGTGCCACAGTCAAATGTTGATTTTTATAAACGTTGTGCCGCATATGCTTCATTTCTGCTTCCGCTTAAAGTTCCTGCATATGATGAAAGACACATGGATGACGGAAAGCATTTTACCAAATCAAACATAAATGTTTGTTATGCCGCCCCAAGAAGCAAACGAAAATCCAGAGACTGGTTTGAAACTCAGCTCACTGTTGCCAAAGAAATCACTCGTACAGAGGGCTATCCAGAAAAAAATGTGCCATTTTATGTTGTTACGGATGATGGTTACTGGTTCAAAGCACATACAACCAGCGATGGCAACAAGCAATTCAGTGCAGTAGGCGATGAGCTAATCATGGGGCGCTGGCTAAAAGGACGCCTTGCCGCTGCTGGTCTTGTAAAACCGGTTAACGATACTCAACTTGATACTGACCGTACAGGCATGATTACACAGGAAATGCTTAAAGAATATGGATGTGAAAATCTATATTTAAAAAAGACAGGGCAAACCGCAATGGATGAGAACGGTACCCCATTAGATGTATGGATGCTTTCGTTTAAACCAACCAGTCAGGAAGGAGATGAAAAATAATGCAGTATCTGAAAACATACCTCAAAAAAATTACAGATCGCGGAAATATAAAACTTGCTGAATCCATCTCCAAGACTGCTGAAGAAGTTGGAAACAAGCATATAAAGAATTTTTCATTCATGAGCCATGAGATTGGTCTATTGTTTGGAAATGTCCAGTCCGGAAAAACCGGGCAGATGTTTGGAATTATGTGTAAAGCTACGGATCTCGGTTTTCCAGTTTTTGTTCTTCTGACAACAGACAATGTGGTATTACAGCAGCAAACTATAGACAGAGTAAAGGCTGATTTGGAAGGCTTCTGTATTTGCGGAGAAAATGATGCAAGACTTTTTACAGAAAACAGTTTACTTCTTCCAACTATCGTTGTTCTTAAAAAGAATGCAAGAGTCTTGAAATTGTGGGCGAATATTTTCAACTCCACAGGCTTTATGCGCGGAAATCCTTTATTCATTGTAGATGATGAAGCAGATGCCGCATCACTGAATACATTGGTAAATAAGGATCGCCAGTCTTCTATAAATAAATATCTTGATGCTATTAAAAATGGTGCATCCAGCAGTTTATACCTGCAGGTCACTGGTACACCTCAGGCTCTTTTATTACAGACCCTTGCATCTGGCTGGCATCCACTGTTTACATATTACTTTCAGCCTGGCGACAGTTACCTTGGCGGTGATTTCTTTTTCCCTGCCAGCAAACCAGACTGTATTACTTATTTAGAGACTTTAGAAAATCCAACTCGCTCTGTCGTGCTCAGACACATTGCCAGCACTGCACAGATTCTTTCAGCTGGCGGTAAAGTTTCTAACTGCTTATTCCATCCAAGCGTGCGACAGGCTGTTCATCAAAAGTTCGCAGATGAAGTTACACATGAGCTTACATGGTGCATTAACAATATAGATGGAGAATTTGAAACGGCCATTCAGAAAGAATATGATAATTTGTTTCCTGCAAAGTCCGAAAAAGTCAGTTATGATATGTTTCTTGCGACAGCCAAAAAAATATTATTGTCAAAATCAATTAAAGTTTTGATAATGAATGGAAAGAACGATATAGACAATTCAGAATATGAAGCAGGGTGTAATTTTGTCATTGGCGGTAACACCCTCGGACGCGGTGTCACATTCCCAAGCCTGCAAACAATTTACTACACCAGAACAAGCAAAAAACCACAGGCTGATACAATGTGGCAGCATAGCCGTATGTTTGGATATGATCGAGATCTCGGTATGATGAAGGTATTTATTGACGAAAACTTATATAAACTTTTTTCCGATATCAATGCAACAAATAATTCAATTATTGCCCAGGTAGAACAGGGTATTAATGACATTAGAATTTATTACCCAGAAGGTTTAAATCCAACTAGAAAAAATGTGCTCGATACTGATCACGTTGCAGCTATATCTGGCGGAACAAACTACTACCCATTTTCTCCTGATAATAATACAATTGAGCAGATTTCTGAACTCTTAGCTCCATTTACTGAAGACGAGCCTTACTATCAAGTAAGCCTTCGTCTTATGAAAGAAATTTTGTCTCATATAATTGCTGGACCAGATTTTAAACTTCCATCATTCTTATCTATTATTAATACAATGCTTGCTGAGGCTCCTACGATGCAAGGAATCCTCATTGTTCGCCGAAACAGAGATATTGCAAAGGGAACAGGTGCATTACTTTCTCCAAATGACTGGCAGTTGGGAGGCTCTTTTCCAAAAAAAGTTGTTCTTACTATGTATCAAGTTACTGGTAATAAAGGATGGGAAGGCAAACAATTATGGATTCCAAATATTAAACTTCCTGAAGGCTCTGTATATTACGATGTAATAGAGGATTAATATGGCTGATACGCATACAAAAGAAGTCCGAAGCAAAAACATGTCACATATTAGAAGTACAAATTCTAAACCAGAAGAAACTGTAAGAAAATATCTTTTTTCTAAAGGATTACGTTATCGGAAAAATGTCCGAAAACTCCCTGGATGTCCTGACATCGTACTTGCCAAATACAAAACTGTAATTTTTGTAAACGGATGTTTTTGGCATAAACATGATTGTGGCAGATTCGTATGGCCCTCAAGCAATGTAGAATATTGGCACAAGAAAATTAATCGCAATATCGAACGAGATTCAAAAAATTATCAGATACTCGCTGACCAAGGCTGGAAAGTCCTAATAATCTGGGAATGTCAATTAAAGAAAAAAGTCGCAGAAGATAATCTTCTGCAACTATACAATAACATAATCGGCAAATAATAGCAGGGTGCGAAACCATTTTCGCACCCTTTCTATTATTCCTCATCCACAATATTCGGTTCTATTGAATCATATTCGATGCCAGCAAAAGTTTTAAGTATAGCTTCGAAAATTATTTTAGCTCCTTCGCATGGAACAGCCATACCAATCTGTTTTCTTACTTGCTCTTTAGAGCCTTCAAAGACATATGTGTCTGGAAATGTCTGTAGTCTTGCTCTTTCTCGATTGGTCAATGCACGAGGTTCTTCCCAATGATATATGTGCGTGCCACCACCACCTGAGCCTGTAACCGTGTAGGCAGGTTTCTCTGGATCCAATCTTTTATAGATTTGACTAATTTTTGTCTTGCTATTAATTTTAAGATCATCCGGTAAATCTGCATCCCAGGCGTTTTGTCCGGGCTTGATATATGAAAGACGGCGGACAACCTGTTCTGATTGTTTTGTCTTTTCATTGTTTGTTGCATCTGCTGGAATTGGCGGTTCTTCAAGCGCCTGTTTGCAAGTCTTTAAAATTCTAGTTGGCGCAGGAATTTTAAATTCATACGGAAGATCTTCTCTAATACCTATTATAATAACCCTATGACGTGCCTGTGGAACACCATACTCTTCAAACTTGTATAAATTAGGGTAAATACGATATCCCGCTTCCTTCATATCGGCCAGAATTTTTTCAAACGCTTTTCCCTCATTTGCACTTCGCAGACCACCCACGTTTTCAGCTAAAAACCACATTGGACGATACATTTTCAATGCTTTAATCCCATAGCTATATAATGGACCAAATTTACCTTTGAATCCAAGCTTCTCTCCCACAAGCGAGAAGTCATTACATGGAAATCCAAATGCTAAAGCATCTATGGCTCCAAGCTTCTCTAAGTCAAGGGTATGAACATCTTCGCAGTAAACACTTTCCGGGTTATCTGGACAAATATTACGCGTATATGTGCGGCATGTTGATTCGTCGAAATCATTTGCCCACTGATGATGTATACCAAAATCAGTGTTTCCTATATCAGCATGAGTTGCTCCCCATCCGATTCCACCCGGACCACAGAACAATTCTCCTAATCTAAATTGCATAATCGCTGTCCTCCCTCTATATTTTCTCCATTTCTTTTTCTTGATATCATAAAATCTATTTGTTTTTGTATATGTTGTTTCTCTTCATTATCCAGTTCATTAATACCTTTAAAAAACAGCTGATATTCCATCAAATCACTATTGTCTATATAGTCCGCTTCAAGGTATAGTGATATCAACTGCACTTCATATACCCTTGCCAATCTTTTCAAATCTGCTGGTGGACAAACCAGCTGTCCTCGTTCTATTTTGCTCAATCGTGAATTGGTAATACCTGTTTGTTCATTTACCTGTTTTAAACTTAGTCCAAGCGCTTCACGATAAGCTTTCAGTCTTTTTCCCAAATTAGACATAGTAACACCTCTTCTATAATAAGAGATACCACATTTGCTGCATTTTGTCAATATTTTTATATAATCGCTGCATTTTCGCAGCATATAGCTAACGAAAAAGAACGAAGTTGGAATTCCAACTCCGCTCTTTCCAAACTATAACTCAGCCAAATGTTTCCATATAGAATAAATCGCCTTTTCCTTCTCATCATCCAACGTACGTCTATGACCCTCTATTGTAATACTATCTGTGGGAATGGCTACATTTAATGTTTCTGCAACATCTTGAACCTGTTCTAATTCCAATCTGCATAATCCATCTCTTGTATTTTCTTTACTCATTCTACAATTATTTTCTGCTGTACCATCATTAAATTTAAATAATTCCCATTTTTCATGGAATATTTGAACAGCACGCTGTGATAAATTAGTTATTCCGATTATTTCTATAATATCCGTTGGAATTATGTAACAATCACCATTATTGCTGTCTATTCCAACTACAAAATCACAATCTTCTCTTTCAATTATTCTGGTTCTGTCAACGTCAGGATCTCTTACTATTTGCTGACCTGCTCTTCCGCCACGGGTAACTACAAAATGATCTCCGCTGGACCCTTTTACTTCTACACGATATAAATTTCCAGCATGATCAAGAACCGCATCATACGGCATATCTCTCCACACCTTAAAGAAACAAAAATACCCCGCTTTACTTGCTCTTCCTTGAAAAATACTTTCATCTGCAGCACCGTTTAAACTTCTATAGCTTCCTTCAGCAACTCCTGTAATATTCTTTTCCCAAGCCATTTTTTCCTCCGTACCTAGATTAAAAATTTATCAATATCTATTTCATGGCTATCCGGTTTAGACATCATCCATGTAAAATGATTACTACTATCCTTATAGAATTCCACATGCCAATGAGTAATATTACCTTCATCATCCCAAGATACCCGCATGTTGTCTTTGTATTTTTCCAATTGAATTACCGGTATTATAACTATGGAATTTTCATCTTTGCATCCGTACACAATGAACTGTTCATCAACATTACTAATTGTTTTTAGTGGATTTTTTCTATATGCAAACCAATATCGTTCACGTCCACCTTTACTATACATCCTCGATGTCGTAATTAAGAATCCCTTTTTACCGTCAGATGTAACATATGCATTACGTCCAACTTTTATTAGTTCATCAGACAAATACTCCTCAAGTTTAATGGCGCACTTTTCCGAAAAATTCACTTTTGTTTTCTTTACTTTTGTCTGTACCTTCTCCGGAATAATAGTAATCGTATCATCCACATTTTCTTCTACAGAATTATCATACTCAATTCCTAATGACTCGCAAAACAGATGTTTCATTTTTTCAAAACGTTTTGTACAGTAGTCCGTATAATATTCTTTCAAAACATCAAAATCTTCAGGCTGCTCATACGGCATGTCCATCCATTCTAAATCATCAGCATCTGTAAAACTATATTTATTTTCCACCTCGCTTAAGTTGATATGAACCAGATATTTTTTGTCCTGATAAAAATTTTTGGCACCTTTGCTCCGATTTGCCTTTTCTGGCAAATAGCACAAGTTTGCTATACAACTAACCGGTAAACCATCTCCTTTACAGGCATCAATCAATTTTCGCATTTGCTCCTTTGGTGCGATATGTTCCACATCGAATTTGTCAATCGATAATTGATCCATCGCAGTAAAAGTTTTTAAGTAAATACAGTTTAGAATGACATACTCTTCGCTCTTTGGATTAGCGATATTTTTTCTCTCTGTGCGAAGCATTGAATGTTCAAAAAAACCATCCAATGCAACTCGCCATGCTCGGCTTGATATTTCTACCGCATAACGATTTGGCTTAGCCGCACTATGGATTTTATTTGTTCCTCCTTCGCTCCAGTAATTCGTTATGATGTCGTACACATAATACTGGAGCAAGTTACGAGATATTATAGATTTTCGTTCTGTCCATGTATCAGATAATGTATCAAAATTATTGTCAGAATACATTTCTTTAAATGTTGTAGATATCATAGACATAATCTGATATTTAGAATGAAACTTCTTATTCGTATTTCGGCTATTTCCTTTAAATTTTGTAATCACTGAAACTGCCTGATTAACAAAATCTATGGCTCTACATAAAGCATTTTCAAATGCGTCTATATCCATATCATTAAAATTCTTGTACAGAATTTTAATTTTGTCTGAATCATTCAAGCACGCATTTACCAATTCGAATGCTATAGGATTAACCTCATCATCAGCTTTAGTCGTATTGAAGCTTAATATGTCATATTTATGTACAAGATATTTTCCCAAACCAAACAAGTATTCAAAAGCATTCACCTGTTTTTTATCACGCATTTCTTCTCGGTTATATCCGTGAATTTGATAATCATCCTCTGTAAATGTATCGTATTTTTTTATTACATATTCTATAACTTCTGAATTACTTATTCTGTATTTTTGATTAATTGGCCAAGATGCAGCATATACCTCGTACTGATCCAACGGAGTTCCTTGTGAATTAATTCGATCAAATATTTCCGGCAAGTTGTTTTCATCACCCGAATAAACAATAACAGGAATATAAGTACCCGCAATCCTATCATATAAATCTTGTCGCTCTTCAAAAAATACCTGAATAACCTTTATCAGTTCTCCAATAGGCTCATATCCTGCATCGAATTCTTTCGATATCTGCATTGCCACTGAATAATACTGCAAGTTTTTGAAGGTTCTTTGTTCTTTTATAAAATTCGTCAATATTGTGCGAACTACTGGATATTTTTCCTCTCCTGTCTGTTTTACTATTTCTAAAATACGCGAACAGAACTCATCCGATATGTTATTATCATAGAAAAACTCCGTTGGATTAGTCATATACTTTTTTATACTGTTGCCTCTTTGAAGCCCATCAACCAAAATGTATGTTTTTTTATTGGCTTCATAAGTTTCATAAAACAACATCGTTCCAACTGGATATCCTTTAATCAAAGAATCTATAAATTTCTGTTCTTGCGCTTTCTTCCAACGCTTTCCACGCTGAAACATCGGCACAACAATTCTTTTATTATCTTTATGCATATCCCTCAATGCACTGGACAAATCTTCTAACGTCCAATTTTCACAAGTACATCCTGCCATATTATCCCTTTCCTTTGCGAATGAAGATAATTTATTTTACCACTTTAGTTAGCCGAAGTCTATACTTGCACGTTATATACATCAAAAAACGCCCTACACCTGCAGGACGTTCTCTCTCAAATATTCATTTAACTCTTTTCTGTAGTAGTCTCCCCGTAGAACCCTTTTAACGATTCCCCTAAGGGGTTCACTTCTATATATACCCTCTTAACGATACCTGTTACACAATCCACTTTAACTCCCTTGAAAAGTAGTCTTTCGGTAGTTCCGTGGCACTATGACTGCCGTACTGTGCCCAGTTCTGCGCGACTTTTTACTACACATTCGGTAGTCCGTTCACCCTGCCGTGGCAAACAAATAAAATTTTAATCATCTCTTTAAAATCTCCTTAAAAACCAAGATTTGCCAGGAAATGCGCACGTTTTTCCAACTTATGCCACTCTCAAAAAAATGCCGTTTTCTTCGAACTTACGTTTGTTTTTGCGCATTTTTCGGCTTGAAAAACCACCGTTTAGTGGTCATCTGGTGGTACTTTAGGATATTGAGTACCACCAGCATTTTTATTTTGGCATTTTCCCGGTAGAATTCGGCATTTTTTGTGAAACTTGAGTACCACCAATTTGATTTTAGTGATACCACTAGTTCACCTATGCCTGTAATACTCTTAAAAATTCTTCTTTAATATCATCTGTGTTCAGATGTGTATACGTATTCATAGTTACAGCAATTTCTGAATGTCCCATGATTTCCTGCAGGTGTTTTGGGTTCATTCCCTTTCTCGCCATCTTTGTACAGAAGGTATGGCGAAGTACATGTGGATGTGTCAAGTATAGGACAAAAAAAATTTTATTTTTTTCTGCTGAAGACTATCTGACGCTTCCATCAGGTAGTCCCAGCACCTTTATTATCTTCTGAT